>ERZ773139.1154-NODE-1154-length-31845-cov-10.914376_pt1 | contig 31845 bp, 27 predicted proteins | sample MGYA00580854_ERZ773139 | MGnify/ENA primary metagenome ERZ773139 (study PRJEB29015, sample SAMEA2737809) | human gut metagenome | biome: human gut; feature: human-associated habitat; material: faeces | place: China | collected 2012 ...
CTGTTTGCGCCTGATAAATTGTTGTATCGGAAGATTTTATGGGCGCTGCCCAAACTCGCAATTTTTGGAAAAATTGAGTAAACTTTTTTGTTTTTAGGAGGATAATTTAGCGTTAGCTAAATTTCAATGCCCAATCGACACTCCGCTAACCCACAATTTATCCCAACTTTTGATAAAGAACCATTTTTATTAAAGGTTTGGTAAATTACGGTTTAACAATTGCTTTGCCAATTAATTATAAAAGTTTAGTCAACCTTTTCGACGGTTGAGGTTGTGGCAAAGCCCACAAATACTTTGCGTTTACACAATCTAACGATAGCAAAACGGCAAGCTGTTTGGTAGCCTAAACACAACGGTGTTACCCTTTAAATGCGACAGCAACAAGAAAAGCCACTTGTTATATAATTTAAAAAACGACCGCTATCCGATAATGACAGCGGTCGTTATGATTATATAATTTTATTACTTGCTTTCCTGCAAAGTTATGGTAACTTTATCTGTACTGCCGTTTGAGCTGCGGTAATATTCAAGCTCAATTGTATCGCCTGCTTTATGGCTTTCGAGTATATCATAGAACTCGGCGAAGTTGCTTACCTTTTTGCCGTCGGCACCTGTGATAATATCGTTTTCTTTAAGGTCTGTGTTTGCGCAAGGACCGTCCTCGTCAATGCTGTAAATCGCAATGCCCGCAGGCGTGTTTCCACTGCTCTGTACATTTTCACCTGTAACGCCAATTTTTACTCTGCCCTGCACATAGCCGTATTTCATAATGTCATCAATAACATCTTTTACTGTGGCAGAAGGAATTGCAAAGCCCATACCCTCATAATCTGTTGCGGCTATTTTTGCGGATGAAACTCCGATTACCTGACCGTACATATTTACAAGAGCGCCGCCGGAATTGCCGGGGTTAATGGCTGCATCTGTCTGAATGAATTTTACATTTGTCGTAATACTGCTCTGTCTGTCAACTGCAGATACAATACCCTGAGTGATTGAGTTGTTATACTTAACTCCGCCGGGATTACCTATAGCTATTACACTTTCACCAAGTGAAACATCTTTGGAGTTACCGAAGTTTGCGACCTTAAGTCCGCTTGCATCGTCCATTTTCAAAAGAGCAAGGTCTGTGCGTGTATCGTAACCAACAACACCTGCTTTGTACTGCTTGCCGTCGGAAGTAACGACCTGTATAAGGTAGAGAGTTTTGCTGTTGCCAACTACATGAGCATTTGTAATCACATAACCGTCTGATGTAATTATAATTCCGCTGCCCTGCGAAGTGCACTGTGAATCATCTGTGATTTCGTCTGAATAGCAAAGAACGCCGACAATAGAATCTGTTACTTCGTTGCTTGCATATTCGGTGTTGTATTTGGAATCTTTGGCATCGCTCGGTTTAGCTTTTAAGTCAATTCCCTCATAAGAAGAATTTGTCTTGTTGCTGTAATCGGATTCATTATGCTCTTGAGTGCTTGAACTGTCATTGTTAAAGTACGGACTGTCACTCGGTAATGTAAATGTATAGCTGTTATTTGCATTATTTTTGTTGCCGTTTGAATTTGACGCAACATAGGCAATCATTCCGCAGATACTGCCTACACAAAGCAATGACAGCACAACTATTATTACAATTATGCCGGGTGTCATCTTTTTGCGTGGCATATTCGGCATTGGCGGTTGTGCGTATGTATTTGAATAATCAACAGGCGGCTTTTGCTGCGGCACATAAGGCTGTCCGTATGGCTGCTGATTAAAGTTTGGCTGTTGATAATTCTGCTGTCCGTACTGCGGTTGATATTGTTGATACTGTGGTGCGTACGGTTGAGAATATTGCTGCTGTGGATTAGCGTATTGTCCATACTGAGGCTGATACACAGGTCTGCCGCCAACCTGCGGATTGCCGTACGGCTGATATTGAGGCGGTTGCGGATTAAACGGCTGTTGATATTGCGGATTCGGATTATACTGCTGATTAAAGTTTGGGTTGTATTGTCCGTTACAGCCGTTGCTTTGATAATATCCGTTTTGCTGCGGCTGTTCAAAATTCGGTGTTTGAGGAGCAAAGTCATTTTGCGGTTGCTGAGGTTGAGAAAATCCATTTTCAAACGGTTTTTCAGGCTCGAAATTTCGATACTGCGGTGTTACCGATTGTTCGTTAGTCGTTTCTGCGTTGTTTTCTGTATTTTCGGTTTCAAAAACAGGCGCAGGCTGCGGCTCGGTCGGTTTTTCGGTAAAAGGCTTTTCAGGTTCAAACTGATTATTAGAATTGAAATTATTATCCATAAAAATATCTCCTTATTAGTAATGCATAATTCGTAATTGTATAAAATAATTAAGTCAAACTTATATGTTGCAAACTTTTTAATTATGAATTACTAATTTATAGCTTTCATAAGTATTATATATCTTTATTGTTTTAAAAGCAACAAAATTATATCACGCTTATGTGAGTATATATTGAAAATTAGGTGATTTTACAAGATTTTTCCTGTAATTTCTTCAAAAAACCAAAAAACTTTTGCAAAAGACTTTATATTTGAAATGATTTATTGTATAATAAAAGTAACTCGGAGCGACTATATTTTTTGTTCCGAAAATTTACTACAAAGGAAGATTAATATGCCATTAGTAAACGCTAAAGAAATGCTTACAAAAGCAAAAGCAGGCCACTATGCAGTTGGTCAGTTCAACATCAATAACCTTGAGTGGACAAAGTCAATTCTTTTAACTGCTCAGGAGCTTAACTCACCTGTAATTCTCGGTGTATCTGAGGGCGCAGGTAAATATATGTGCGGTTACAAGACAGTCGTTGGTATGGTAAACGGTATGCTCGAAGAGCTTAACATTACTGTTCCGGTTGCTCTCCACCTTGATCACGGTTCATACGAAGGCGCTAAGGCTTGCATTAAGGCAGGTTTCAGCTCAATTATGTTTGACGGTTCACACTACCCAATCGAAGAGAACATTGCTAAGACTAAGGAACTCGTAGCTGCTTGTAACATTCTCGGTCTTTCACTTGAGGCTGAAGTTGGTTCAATCGGCGGTGAGGAAGACGGCGTTATCGGTATGGGCGAGTGCGCAGATCCTAAGGAATGTAAAATGGTTGCTGACCTCGGTGTAACAATGCTCGCTGCAGGTATCGGTAACATTCACGGTAAGTATCCTGCAAACTGGAAGGGCCTTAGCTTTGAAACTCTTGATGCGATTCAGCAGCTTACAGGCGATATGCCACTCGTTCTCCACGGCGGTACAGGCATCCCTGCTGATATGATCAAGAAGGCTATTTCACTCGGCGTTTCAAAGATCAATGTAAATACAGAGTGCCAGCTTGCATTTGCAGATGCTACAAGAAAGTATGTTGAGGCAGGTAAGGACTTAGAGGGTAAGGGCTTTGACCCAAGAAAGCTCCTTGCTCCGGGTGCAGAGGCTATCAAGGCTACTGTTAAAGAGAAAATGGAACTCTTCGGTTCAGTCGGTAAGGCTTAATCGTATAGCTTAATATTTTCACAAATTTAAGGCTTCGTCTTTTGACGGAGCCTTTTTTGTGCGCAGACAATATTACACATAACCAATACTTTATCTATTGAAAATTTAACCAAAATGATGTATAATATAATATTAGTACGAAAGAATGTAGTACGCATTATTAATTAAAAAGGAAGTAATTTTATGGCTAAGAAAGAATTTAAATCAGAGTCAAAAAGACTTCTCGACCTGATGATTAATTCAATTTATACTCATAAGGAGATTTTCCTTAGAGAGCTTATTTCAAATGCAAGCGATGCTATTGATAAGCTTTGCTTTATTGCACTTACAGACGATAAGCTTAATATGAGCAGAGATGATTTTAAGATTTTTATAAAGCCCGACAAGGAAAACCGTACACTTACAATTACCGATAACGGTATCGGTATGGATAAAGACGACCTTGAAAACAACCTTGGCACAATCGCATCTTCGGGTTCATACAAGTTTAAGCAGGAAATGAGCGAAAAACAGGACGATATTGACATTATCGGTCAGTTCGGTGTCGGCTTTTACTCCGCTTTTATGGTAGCAAAGAAAATTACCGTTGTTACTAAGAAATACGGCTGTGACACAGCTTACAAGTGGGAATCTGACGGCGCAGACGGTTACGAAATCACCGAAACAGAGAGGGACGAAATCGGTACAACAATTGTACTTAAAATTAAGGACAATACAGAGGAAGAAAACTATGACGAGTTCCTTGAGCAGTACAGAATCCAGGGACTTATCAAGAAGTATTCCGACTATATCCGCTATCCGATTATGATGGATATGACTCACAGCAGAGTTAAGGAAGAAACCAAGGACAGCGAAAAACCGGAGTATGAGGATTATACAGAAACCGAAACTCTTAACAGTATGCTCCCAATCTGGCAAAGAGCAAAGAAAGATGTTAAGCAGGAAGAGTACGATAATTTTTATCGTGAAAAGTTTATGGCTATGGACAAGCCTTTGCATACAATCGTAACTTCCGTAGAGGGTGTTGTTACATACAAGGCATTGCTTTTCATTCCGTCACAGGCACCTTACGATTACTATACAAAGGAATACAAAAAGGGACTTCAGCTTTATTCAAGCGGTGTTCTTATTATGGAAAACTGCGAGGAGCTTTTACCTGAACATTTCAGATTTGTAAAGGGTATTGTTGACAGTGCAGACCTTTCTCTTAACATTTCAAGAGAGATGCTCCAGCATGACCGTCACCTTATCACTATTGCACAGAACATTGAGAAGAAGATTAAGAACGAGCTTACTTCAATGCTTGCAAATGACAGAGAAAATTATGAAAAGTTCTTCAATGCCTTTGGCAGACAGCTTAAGTACGGAGTATCTGCCGACTACGGTATGCATAAAGAAGAATTACAAGACTTACTTATGTATTACTCTTCTACAGAGAAAAAACTTGTAACTCTTTCGGAATATGTTGACAGAATGAAAGAGGATCAGAAGTTTATTTACTTTGCAGTCGGCGAGAACATTTCTTCAATTGACAATCTCCCGCAGACAGAACTTTTGCGTTCAAAGGGTTACGAAATCCTCTATTGTACAGAAGAAATTGACGAGTTCTCACTCCAGACTCTTATGCAGTACAAGGACAAGCATTTCTGTTCGGCTACAAACGATGACCTCGGTATTGAGAATGATGAAAACAAAGAGGAAGAAAAGGACAGCAGCGCAATCCTTACTTTTGTAAAAGAAACACTCGGCGACAAGGTAAGCGAAGTTGTTGCGTCTAAAAAGTTGGTTTCTCACCCTGTTTGCCTTACCGCAAAGGGCGGCATTTCATTTGAAATGGAAAAATACTTCAATGCGGTTCAGCCTGACAGCGGTATGAAAGCACAGAGAGTGCTTGAACTTAATATGAATCACCCGGCTGTAAAGGCAATGGAAAGCGCAGTGCAGACGGATATTGAAAAAGCAAAGAAGTACGCAGAGCTTCTCTACGATCAGGCTCTCCTCATTGCAGGACTTCCGATTGAAAATCCCGGTGAATATGCAGATCTCGTCTGCAGTCTTATGGTGTAATTAAATAATTATCTTAAAGCGGTTGCATTAGTTGCATCCGCTTTTTTGTTGCAATTTTTGTGTGTGCGTGTTATTATAAAAACGGGTGATTTAATGAAAAAATCCGGAGTGTTTACATTCTTTTATAGGCTGTTGCTCACGCTTATGCTTATGGTCGGTATTAACGGCATTTTTCTTGCAGAGATGCTTGACAGGTGGTATTTGCCGCTTATCAGTGTTTTTGCGTTTGTTGCCGCAAATGTTTTTCCGTCTGTTGCAAAAGGCGGCTATCCGTCTTTTAAATTCAGAATGATTGCACACGGCAGTGAATTGCTCTTGCAATTTTTAATAACAACTCTGCTTTCAAGTGTGATTTATATTCAGTCGGCTTTTCAAATGTTACCTGACAATTGGGTAAAATGGGCGCTGTGCCTTGGAGGTGCTCTGCTTGCGGAGTTTATTTTGTTTTGGAACGGTATCATTTCCGTTTATTGCACATCGGTTCAACTTGGCATAAAGCATAGGTTTATCGGAATAATTTGCGGTTTTATTCCGATTGTAAATTTATTTTGTCTTGGCGTTATTATAAAAATAACTATGCAAGAGGTTAATTTTGAGATTGATAAAGCCGAACAAGACAGAAAAAGAATTAATGAGAAAATTTGCAAAACAAAATACCCTGTATTGCTTGTGCACGGTGTGTTTTTTCGTGACAGCGCATATTTCAATTATTGGGGCAGAGTGCCGGCAGAGCTTATTGCAAACGGTGCAGAAATTTACTACGGTAATCACGAATCGGCCGCATCTGTAGATGACAGCGCCAAAGAGATTGCCGAGAGAATTAAACAAATCGTTGCGGAAACAGGTTGTGAAAAGCTGAACATTATTGCTCATTCAAAGGGCGGGCTTGATTGCAGAAAGGCGATTGCCTGTTACGGCGTTGAAGATATGACAGCATCGCTCACCACAATAAACACTCCGCATCGTGGCTGCGGTTTTGCCGACTATCTTTTAACAAAAGTTTCGCCTAATGTTAAAAACAAAATTGCTTTTGCATACAATAACGCACTTTTAAAGTTTGGCGACAAAAATCCCGACTTCATCTCTGCCGTAACCGACCTTACGCAGGCAAATTGTACGAAACTTAACGCTGATGTATTTGACTCACCAAAGGTTTATTATCAGAGCTTTGGCTCAAAGCTGAACAGAGCGTCGGGAGGAAAATTTCCGCTTAACTTTTCCTACAATCTTGTAAAATATTTTGACGGCGAGAATGACGGCTTGGTTTCAGAAAACTCCTTTGCCTGGGGCGAAAAATATACATACATTACTACAAAAGGTAAAAGAGGTATTTCTCACGGAGATATGATTGACCTTAACCGTGAAAATATTAAGGACTTTGACATAAGAGAATTTTATGTGCAGATACTTGCAGACTTGAAAAAATCAGGTTATTGATAAGGAGGATAAAGATAATATGAAGAGAAAAGACTATATTTCATGGGACGAATACTTTATGGGTGTGGCTATTCTTGCCTCAAAGCGCAGTAAAGACCCGAACACTCAAGTAGGTGCGTGTATTGTAGACAATAACAATATCATTCTTTCAACAGGTTACAACGGCTTTCCTTTCGGTTGTTCCGATGACGATTATCCGTGGTGCAGAGATGGTGAAGACACAAAGTACAGCTATGTGGTACACGCCGAGCTTAATGCTATACTTAATGCAAGAGGCAAAAATCTTAAGGGTGCAAGGCTGTATGTTGACCTTTTTCCTTGCAACGAATGTGCAAAAGCCATTATTCAGTCGGGTATAGCAGAGGTCGTTTATCTTTATGATAAATATGCCGACAGCGCCGCAACTGTTGCGTCTAAAAGAATGTTGCAGTCGGCAGGGGTAGCGTGCCGTAAATTTACTTCCGACAAAAAGAGCCTTTCAATTGATTTTGAAAAGTAATATTGAGAAAAATATATAGCCTTTGATTTGTTTTCGGTCAAAGACTATAAGATTATTTGAGATAGCATTAATAAATTATGGTTTAGCAAATTGATTTTCCAAGCAATTATAAAAGTTTGGTCAACCTTTTCAAAGACTGTGGGCAAAGCCCACAAATACTTTTCGCTTTGACCTTTTTGTGTTAAAGTTGACAAATAAAAAGATTTATATTTTTGATGATTGTATATGTAACTGAATTGCACAATTTTGTATTGACAGTAAATTTCATATTTGCTATTATTTTTATTGTATATTGAGAAGTATATAAAATATTTTGTCATAATGACAAGGAGAGAAAATAAATGAAAAAATTTTTAGCATCAATTATTGCTGTGGTTTTAGCTGTAAGCGGGTTATCTGTGATTTCAATTACAGCAAATGCGGCAACTATTTTTATAAGCGGCAACTATGAATATACTGTAAATTCAGATGATACCGTAAATATTGCGGGATATAAGGGTATCGCAACCGATATTACAATTCCGTCACAAATTTTAAATAAAAATGTTGTAAAAATTTCTGATAATTCTTTTTACAACAATAGCACATTAACTTCTGTTAAAATACCAAATACAATAAAAGTTGTCGGTTCAATGGCATTTCACAATTGTACAAAACTTTCAAAAGTTACATTACCAAATACTCTTACCGAAATCGGCTATAACGCATTTGACGGAACAACAGCGCTCACAACAATTACAATTCCAAAAACAGTTACAACAGCCGGTAATAATGTATTTAACGGTTCGGCACTTAAAACAGCCGCTATAGAAAACGGCGCAACAGCAGTAGCAGACAATCTTTTCAGTAACGCTAAAAATTTAACTAAAGTAACAATTCCGAATACAGTAAAGAAAGTAGGCTCAATGTCATTCTACGGTTGTAAAAGTCTATCATCGGTAACATTGCCAAATACTCTTACCGAAATCGGCTATAACGCATTTGACGGAACAACAGCGCTCACAACAATTACAATTCCAAAAACAGTTACAACAGCCGGTAATAATGTATTTAACGGTTCGGCACTTAAAACAGCCACAATCGAAAACGGCGCAACAGCAGTAGCAGACAATCTTTTCAGTAACGCTAAAAATTTAACTAAAGTAACAATTCCGAATACAGTAAAGAAAGTAGGCTCAATGTCATTCTACGGTTGTAAAAGTCTATCATCGGTAACTTTGCCAAATACTCTTACCGAAATCGGCTATAGCGCATTTAACGGAACAACAGCGCTCACAACAATTACAATACCGAAGACTGTAACCAAAGCAGGCATTGATGTGTTTGAAAATTCGGGACTAAAAACAGCCACTATAGAAAACGGCGCAACAGCAGTAGCAGACAATCTTTTCAGTAACGCTAAAAATTTAACTAAAGTAACAATTCCGAATACAGTAAAGAAAGTAGGCTCAATGTCATTCTACGGTTGTAAAAGTCTATCATCGGTAACTTTGCCAAATACTCTTACCGAAATCGGCTATAGCGCATTTAACGGAACAACAGCGCTCACAACAATTACAATACCGAAGACTGTAACCAAAGCAGGCATTGATGTATTTAACGGTTCGGCACTTAAAACAGCCACAATCGAAAACGGCGCAACAGCAGTAGCAGACAATCTTTTCAGTAACGCTAAAAATTTAACTAAAGTAACAATTCCGAATACAGTAAAGAAAATCGGTTCAATGTCCTTTTATGACTGTACAAAACTTTCATCGGTAACTTTGCCGAATACTCTTACATCAATCGAAACATCTGCATTTGAAAATTGCCAAGCTATGAAATCTATTACTATTCCAAAGAGTGTTACATATTTTGGTAGAACCGCAGTGGGCTATAGTGATGGCAGAGTTATTGACGGATTTATAATTTACGGCTATAAAAATACAAAGGCGCAGACATACGCAACCAAAAATAAAATTACATTCAAAGCATTGCAGGAGGAAACTGTACCTGTAGGTGATATAAATAATGACGGCAAAATAGATGTATCGGATGTTACATACTTACAGATGTATCTTTCGGGCAATTCATCATATGTAATTAAAAATACAAAGGCGGCAGACGCAAACGGCGACGGTAAAATTGATGTTGCCGATGTTACAAAGATTCAGACTATTATTGCTTCGTAATTAAAATTTAATATTAAAAGTACATTAAAGCTGTTCGGGCAAGAGTTACCGAACAGCTTTTTGCTTTTATAAATGATAAAATACGGGAATAAAAAGACAGTAATCGGGATAGAATATTTTTGGATAATCTTGGCTGATTTATGACTGAAATTGAATGACTTAAAAATGCAAAAGCAAAATCACTTGTTAAAACACACAAAATTATATGCGATTTTTGATATAAACTAACTGAATTTCAATTTTAATGAATTTTTTTGAAAGAATTTGCTTGACTTTAACAAAACAGGTGTTATAATGTAGTCAAGAGGTGAGGGAAATGCTTACTCAGGAAAGATACCAAACAATACTTCAAATATTAAGCGAGAAAAACACAGTCACGGTACAGGAGCTTACAAAGCTTTTGAATACATCGGAGTCAACCATAAGGCGTGACCTCACAACACTTGACGAGATGGGCAAGCTTAATAAAGTATTCGGAGGAGCAACCTCAATTCACCAGCTTTCGGGCGTATATGAGGCTGATGTGAAATCAAGAGAAGGTATAATGCTTGACGAAAAGAAAGCAATCGCAATCTATTGTGCAAAACTTATTAACGATACGGATTTTGTATATATAGACGCAGGCACAACCACTGATATTCTCACAGATTACATTACAAACAAAAACGCAACCTATGTTACAAACGGTATTACCCACGCAAAAAATCTTATAAGAAAGGGACTTACAACATACACAATCGGCGGCAGAATCAAACCTGCTACCGAGGCTATTATGGGCGCGGAAGGTTTAAGATCGCTGAAAACCTTTAACTTTACAAAATCCTTTATGGGTACTAACGGAATTGAATTAAATGCAGGCTTTACCACTCCTGATATGGAAGAGGGCTTGATCAAAGAGGAAGTTATAAAAAGAAGTTATATGTCTTTTGTTCTTGCCGACAATACCAAATTCAGAAAGGTATTTCCGATTACCTTTGCAGAGCTTAAAGACTGCTGTATTATAACCGACAAACTCCCGTATAATGAGTTTTCGGAAAAAACAATAATCAAGGAGGTTATGAAGTGATTTACACAGTTACACTAAACCCGTCAATTGATTACATCGTTCGTCTTGATGAGCTTAAGACAGGCATTACAAACAGAACAACAAGCGAGGAATATTACATCGGCGGCAAGGGAATAAATGTTTCGTGCGTACTTGCCGAACTTGGTATCAAGAGCACAGCGCTTGGTTTTGTTGCAGGATTTACCGGAGAGGCTATTGAAAAAGGTCTTAAAAATCCTAAAATCACAGCAGATTTTATCACGCTTAAAAGCGGAATTTCAAGAATAAACATCAAAATCAAGGCAGGCGAAGAAACCGAAATCAACTGTCAAGGACCGCACATAGATGAGGAAGAACTTTTGAATCTGTTTGATAAAATCGACAATATTCAGAGTGGTGATACACTTATCATTGCAGGAAATATTCCAAATACATTGCCTGACGATGTTTATGAAAGAATCATCGAAAGACTTGACGGAAAAGATGTAAGAATTGTAGTTGACGCAACTAAAAAGTTGCTTGTTAATTCACTAAAATACAAACCGTTTTTAATCAAACCGAACCGTCAGGAGCTTTCAGAAATTTTTGACACAACAGTAAAGACAGAAAGCGATGTTGTCAAATATGCGCAGGAATTGCAGAAAATGGGTGCAAAAAATGTTCTCGTTTCTCTGGGCGGCGACGGTGCATTACTTGTTGACGAATTCGGAAAGGTTCATAAAGAGGGCGTTATTAAAGGTCACAAGGTACTGAATACAGTAGGCTCGGGTGACTCGATGGTAGCAGGCTTTGTAGCCGGCTGCATTGACAAAAACGATTACGCCTATGCGTTAAAGCTCGGCAGTGCCTGCGGAAATGCAACAGCATTTTTAAACGGACTTGCCACAAAAGATAAAATTGATGAATTGCTCGCTCAATTCTGAGTGGGTAGAAATAAATAAACTAAAAAGGAGAAGAATTTATGCGTATTACTGATTTATTAAAACAAAGTGCCATAGAGCTTAATGTATCAGTGGCATCAAAACAGGCAGCAATCGACAAGCTCGTTTCATTGCACGACAAGAGCGGAAACCTTGTAAACGCAGCCGAGTATAAGAAAGGGATCCTCGCAAGAGAGGAAATGGGAACAACAGCAGTCGGTATGGAAGTTGCCATTCCGCACGCAAAGAGCACGGCAGTTAAAGCTCCTGCACTTGCTGCAATTACAGTTCCTAACGGTGTAGATTATGAGGCTCCGGACGGACAGCCTTGCAAACTTATTTTTATGATAGCGGCTACAACAGACGGCGATGTTCACCTTGAGGTTCTCGCAAGACTTATGCAGCTTTTAATGCATGAAGATTTTACAGCGAAACTTAAAGCCGCAAAAACTCCGAAAGAATTTATCTCTATTATTGACGCAAAAGAAACAGAGAAGTTCCCCGATGAACCAAAGGCAGAAGTTCCTGCAAAGAAGGGTTACAGAGTTCTTGCTATCACAGCTTGTCCAACAGGTATTGCTCATACTTATATGGCGGCTGAATCACTCCAGAAAGCCGGCGACAGCCTTAACATTCCGATTAAGGTTGAAACAAACGGTTCGGGCGGTGCAAAGAATGTGCTTACCGAAGAAGAAATTGCAAATTGTGACGGTATCATCATTGCCGCTGACATCACAATAAATCTTGCCCGTTTTGACGGCAAGCCCGTTTTACAGTGTGCCGTTTCAGACGGTATTCATAAGCCAGAAGAGCTTATCAACAAGATTGTAAACAAAGAAGTTCCCGTATATCATCACAAAGGCGGTTCTGCAGATGCTCCAAAGAAGAGAGGCGGCGCTTACGGTCACCTTATGAACGGTGTATCACATATGCTCCCGTTCGTTGTAGCAGGCGGTATCTTCATTGCAATTGCATTCCTTATTGATATTGCATGCGGTGTTAACGCACAGGAGGTTGGCAGTACATTCGGTACGGTAACTCCTGCAGCCGCATGGTTTAAGACACTCGGCGGTGTGGCATTTAACCTTATGGTTCCTATTCTTTCCGGCTTTATCGCAATGTCAATTGCAGACCGTCCCGGCCTTCTCGTTGGTCTTGTAGGCGGTTTCCTTGCAACATCAGGCGCAACCTTTGCAGATCCGGGTGCTGTTAACACAGTTCCGTCAGGCTTCCTCGGTGGCTTGCTTGCAGGTTTCGTAGGCGGTTACTTAATGCTTGCTATTGAAAAAATGTGCGATAAGATGCCTAAGGCTCTTGAGGGTATCAAGCCAGTTCTCATCTATCCGCTTCTCGGACTCGGCGGTATTCTCGTTGTAATGTGCGCAGTCAACCCGTTCATGGGTATGATTAACTCAGGTATGTCAGACGGCCTTAACGCTATTGCCTCTAACCCTGCAATGATGGTTCCGCTCTGTGCGCTCCTCGCAGGTATGATGTCTATCGACATGGGTGGTCCTTTCAACAAGGCAGCTTATGCATTCGCAACACTTAACCTTGCAAATGCAGACGATCAGGCATACATCATTATGGCAGCAGTTATGATCGGCGGTATGGTTCCTCCAATCGCAATCGCTCTTTCAAACACATTCTTCAAGAATCGTTGGACAGACGAAGAAAGAAAGAATGCTCCCGTAAACTATGTAATGGGATTTTCATTCATCACAGAAGGTGCAATTCCTTACGCAGCAGGTCATCCGCTTCAGGTTATCCCTTCATGTATCGTTGGTTCTGCAGTAGCAGGCGCATTTTCAGCTCTCTTTGGCTGTAAGCTTATGGCTCCTCACGGCGGTATCTTCGTATTCGCAACAATGCAGGGTACATGGTATTTCTACCTCCTTGCTCTTGCAATCGGTGCAGTAGTTTCAATGTTTATGCTTGCACTTCTTAAAAAACCTCTTAACAAAGAGATTAAAAAAGTTAAATAAATTTCACAAAAAATCTTCCATTCTTTCTTAAAATATGATAAAATAAACTTAATTCAGACAGGGAGTAGCCCTCCCTGTCTGACACAAAACTATTATAAAGGGGTTTTCTATTATGGTATCAAAAAAACTTACATTAAATAATGCATCAGGTTTTCATATGCGTCCCGCATCAGTATTTGCAACAGCAATGGCAAAGTTCCAGAGTGATGTTACAATTGATTTCAACTCAAGCAAAATCAATGCAAAAAGTCTTTTAAATATTATTGCAGCTTGTATTAAGTGCGGCAGCGAGTTTGTAGTAGAATGTAACGGTCCTGACGAAGAAGAGGCTCTTGCAAAGGCAGTAGAGCTTATTGAAGGCGGACTTGGTGAATAAAAACGGGAGCGTGTCTTTTGGCACGCTTTCTTTCTAAAATTTGAAAGCAGGTGAGGTTATGTTACACGGAACACCCGCTTCCGAGGGTATCGGACTCGGAAGAGTAATGATTGTAGAAGAAGCAAAACTTGAATATAATAATGTAACTGTTACGGATACCGAGGCAGAGGTTGAGCGTTTCAGAAATGCGGTTAAAATATTTTGCGACAATACTGCAGCACAGGCAGATGCGCTGAAAGCGTCGGCAGGTAAAAAAGAGGCAGAAATTCTTGAGGGTCACATTCAGATGATGAAAGACCCGTATATGTGCGGCGAAATCGAAAAGTTGATTGATAACGGTCAGTGCGCCGAGGCTGCACTTGAGTATATGTGCGATATGTTCATCTCTATGTTTTCTGCCACAGATGACGAACTTACACAGCAGAGAGCGGCAGATGTAAAAGACTTAAAAACAAGTATGCTAAGCATTTTGCTCGGAGTAAAAGAAGTAAAACTTTCGGCAGCGCCAAAGGGTACGGTAGTTGTCGCAAAAGAACTTACTCCGTCCATGACAGCAGGCATCAATAAAGAAAATATTGTCGGAATTATTACCGAAACAGGCGGCAAAACATCTCATTCAGCTATCCTTGCAAGGGCACTTGAAATTCCCGCCGTGCTAAGCGTAAACGGTGCGGTTTCAAAACTTTCGGCCGGTGCTTATGTAATCGTTGACGGCAGTGAGGGCGTAGTAATTGATGAGCCGGATGACGCTGTTATTCAGGAGTACAATACAAAGAGAATTAATTTTCTTAAAGAGCGCAAAGAACTTGAAAATTTCAGAGGCAAGGCAACTAAAGCTTTAAGCGGTGAGGAATACGAGCTTTTCTGCAATATCGGCAAGCCGGAGGACGCAATAAAGGCAGTTGATGCAGACGGCGAGGGCGTTGGTTTGTTCAGAACTGAATTTTTATTTATGGACAGAACCGCTTTGCCTACAGAGGACGAGCAGTTTGACGCTTACAAAAAGGCGGCACTTACATTAAAGGGAAAGCCTGTAATTATCAGAACTCTTGACATCGGCGGCGACAAGGAAATTCCTTATCTCGGACTTAAAAAAGAGGAAAATCCTTTCTTGGGCTTCAGAGCAATCAGATATTGCTTAAAGCATAAAGATTTGTTCAAAACACAGCTCCGTGCAATTGTAAGAGCAAGCGCTTTTGGCGATGTAAGAATTATGTTCCCGCTTATTACAGCTGTTGAAGAACTTAGAGAGGGCAAGGCTCTTGTTGAAGAGGTTAAGGCTGAACTTAGGGAACAGGGAGTAGAATTTAACGAAAATATCCCTGTAGGCATTATGACAGAAACCTCGGCGGCAGTTATGATTGCTGATATTCTTGCAAAAGAATCCGACTTTTTCAGCATCGGTACAAATGACCTTACGGGTTATACAATGGCTTGCGACAGAGGAAATGACGATGTTGCATATCTGTATTCTCCGTTACAGCCAAGTGTATTAAGGGGCATTAAGTATATTATTGATTGCGCAAACAAGAATAATATTTCTGTAGGTATGTGCGGCGAGGCAGCGGCTAACCCGATGATGGTGCCGTTACTTATGTCATTCGGACTTACCGAGTTCAGTGTATCCGCACCGTCGGTATTAAAGGTAAGAAAAACAATTTCTGCATGGTCAAAGGCAGAGGCAGACAAGGTTGCCGAAAAGGTACTTGCAATGACTACCGAAAAAGAGATAAGCGACTATCTTAAAACTCTTTTATAATTAATCAGATAACAAGTTTCATAATCAAACTCTAAATAATAGTTTGCGAAGGGCAGTGTTCGTTTGAGCACTGCCCAAAGCCTTTTCTGAGGTTCTTTATCAAAATTGGTTTAATTTATGGTTTAGCGGTGTACATCTGCAAAACCGTGATTACACAATATTCCTTTTTCCGACAAGATATGTTATAATATCTGCGGATAGGTGATTTATGTGAATAATGATTATTTAGTTAAGAAAAAGCCGATGTATGCGCTTTTTGTGTTTGCTCTGCCTATTATTATAGGTAATATTTTTCAGCAGACATACACTATGGCGGACTCGGCTATTGTAGGCAGATTTGTAAGTGAAAAGGCTTTGGCGGCGGTAGGTGCGTCATATTCGCTTACGAATATTTTTATTTGTGTGGCAATCGGCGGCGGAATCGGTGCGTCGGTAATAGTCAGTCGGTATTTTGGCGCCAAGGAATATAAAAAGACAAAAACGGCAGTGTACACTGCGCTGATTGCTTTTACCGCACTTAGTGTTTTGCTTGGAATTATCGGTCTTGTGTTCAGCCGTCTTATTCTTATTGTGCTCAATACTCCGTCTGATGTACTTGATCTGGCGGTCGATTATCTGAACATTTACTTTGCGGGTTTGCCGTTTTTATTTATGTATAATGTGCTTTCCGCAATGTTCAATGCACTCGGAAAATCTAAAATACCGCTTTATTTTTTGATTTTCTCATCGGTGTTCAATGTTGCGCTCGACCTTTTGCTCGTAAAAAATTTCAGTATGGGTGTAACGGGCGTCGCTTGGGCAACACTTATTGCACAAGGAATTTCGGTTGTATTATCATTTATAGTGCTTGTGTGGGAGTTTAAAAAGCTCAACATAGGTCGTGCAAAATTTTTTGAAAAGAGTGAGCTTTTGCCTATGGCAAAAATTGCTTTTCCGTCAATTGTTCAGCAGTCAACGGTATCAATCGGAATGATGCTTGTGCAGTCGGTGGTAAACGGCTTCGGTTCGGAGGCTCTCGCAGGATATTCTGCCGCAATAAGAGTGGAATCGCTTTGCATAGTTCCCTTTAACAGTATAAACAATGCTGTGTCTTCGTACACTGCGCAAAATTTGGGTGCAAAGAATGAAAAGCGTGTTGTAGAGGGTTACCATGCCGCAAACATTCTTGTGGTAGCATTTTCTCTTTTACTTATTCTGCTTATAGAACCTTTTAACAGTTTGATTGTATCAATGTTTCTCGGTGATGACGGCACAATAACCGCAATGAATACGGGCTGCGGATACCTTAGCTTTATGGGGTGGTTCTTCTGCTTTATCGGATTTAAAATGGCGGTTGACGGACTTTTGCGAGGTGCGGGCGATATGAAAATGTTTACGGTCGCAAACTTTGTAAATCTGTTTATCCGTGTGTTTGTCGCAATGGCTTTTGCTCCGATTTTCGGCTTGCAAATGGTATGGATTGCAGTTCCTATAGGCTGGTTTTCAAATTGGATTATATCGTTTTTGGAGTATCGGACAGGCAAGTGGAAAATGATATATAAGAGATAACTGTAAACTAAATAAAAATATTATATAAAATATAGGCATATGATTTATTAAATAAGTCATATGCCTTGCTTTTTTGTTCAAAAATCATTTATACTTTTTGGTCAAGTAAACAAAATTGTTTTTTTATTGTTGTAAATAAAATTAGGTAATGATATAATTTTAAATAAAGTTTGAATTTAGGAGTTGATTTTTTATGAAAACAAGCAAAAAAATTATAAGTTTGTTGCTTAGTGCAGCTATCATTATGTCTGCCATGGTGATAACAGCTGTTTCGGCGGCTGCCGCAGCAGACGGCTCAGAGGTATATTTTGATAATTCGGTTTTTAATTGGGAAAATGTTTATATTTATGCCTATGGTACAAAAGAAAATGCCAAATGGCCGGGTCAGCTGATGAGCGCAACTGATGACGGACTTTACAAGGCAAGCTTTACTTCAGCATATAAATCAGAAAGCATTATTTTTAATAACGGCAAAGAAAAGGACGAGGGCAAGGAGCAGTATCCAAAGGCAAGCGGACTTTCTTTAAAGGCAGGTCAGTGCAAGCTCCTCACAGCCGCAAAGCAGTGGGTAGATTACGGCAAGCCTGATTCTCATGGATACGGAATTGTTTACAAAGCCTCCGGTACAAGCTTTTCATCAGAATTTTTGCAGGTTCAGCTCGGACTAAAAAATGCCTCAGTAGGATACTATTCTGTTGACGGTTCGGCAAAAAAATCTTATACCGACGGCACAATTATTAAAATAGGCGAGGGTAAAATCGGTAACAGCGAAATTACTCTTGTGCTTACAGCAACAGGCGATGACGGTGTTGAAACAACACAGACTTTCACTTACAACAAAACATTTACAGCAGGCAAAACAACTTTTTCTGCTGACTCGGACGGACACACAACAGCTCCCGAAAGCGGCTATTACGGAACAAACCCGAATATGCAGCTGGGTAAATACAAGACAATTTCTGTTGACGGCGATGTAAGCGATTGGGACAGCTCAATGATTATTGCTCAGGGTACAGCAAACGATGACCCCCGAGTATATATGCCATCTTCAATGCATGAGCAGCCGTGGGACGCATACGCTCTCTATGGCGCATGGGACGATGAAAACCTCTACTTTATGTGGGAAATGGCAAATACATCATACATTACTTCTCCGAGCGATAATTTTGCGGCATCAAATGAGGCTCGCCCTTGGAGAAACAGTATTCCAATGTATATTGCGCTTTCAATAGACCCAAGCAAGCAGGCAACAGGCAAGGCAGTAGGCACAAACAAAGACGGCTCTGTTTACACAAATCCGTTTGTATGGGGTTGTGACGGCGGCGTAGCAAAAGACGGCGGTGTAGGCTTTACAACTCACATTGATACACTTGTTGCTTTCGATTCAAACAATTCAAACGGCGGCGCATCAATCTTCAAGGCTGATGTTCAGGATACGGACGGAACATACCTGTTTGATTATGATACAAGAGTTCCGATTGGCGTAACAAACTATCAGGCACAGGATAACCGGAACGGATTCAAAATTAAATATGCAAACGGCACAAAGAGCGAAACTCTCTACGGTGTAAGAGAAGTAAAGGGCGACAGAACATTAGGCGACAACACTGACCCTAACTCAAATTGGGTTGATTTCTTTAAACTCGGCTACAAGAAAAACTACGGTTATGTTTACGAGGTTGCTATTCCTTACTCTGCACTCGGTATCGACAGAAATTATGTAGAAACTCAGGGCATTGGCGCAATGCAGATTCTCACATACGGTACTTCGGGTATGGATACACTTCCACACGACCCCTCAATGCTTGATGTTGCAGATGCTGAATACAGCTACGATCCGTCTACTTCACACGAAAAAGAGGATATAGACAACATTACAGTTCCGCTTGCAAGACTTGGCAAGATCCTCCCTGATACACAGGTTCAGGAGGCAGAGTTTGAAGTAAACTTTGGCGCAGACAAGAGCTCATCTCAGCCTGTTGGCACAGCACTCGAGCTTAAAGCAGAGCCGTACAACAACCATGGCAATGTTACTTACGAGTTTGCGGTAAACGGTGCAACTGTAAAGACTTCATCTGACAATGCATACAATTTTACAGCAAATAATGCAGGCACATACACATTGTCTGTAAAGGCTGTTGATTCAGACGGCTGTATAGCTGAAAGCACAAAGTCATTCTATATTTCGGACGGCGGCGAGCAGGAAACTATCCTCAAGGGTGATGTAAACCGCGACGGAGTTGTAGATGTAAACGATGTTACACACTTGCAGATTCACATTTCAAACGACGATAAAAATCCGCTTATTGATGTTACAAATAAGGCTTGGTTTGACGCTGCCGATATGTACGGCGACGGCAAGCTTGATATTCTTGACGCAACCGCATTACAGATTTATATCGCATAATTCGTAAAAGTTATAATCATATTCAAAAGGATTGCAGAGCAAAATCTGCAATCCTTTTTTGTGTATACAGGATGCAAGAATAGTGTAAAATTGCCTATATTGTATTGACATATAAGCTCTTGTAATCGTATTTACAATGCTTTTACTCTATACTTCAGGCAAGATTAAGGCAACAGAAAAATTTAAATCTGTTACACTTGCACTTTTACTTTCAACAATAAGCATTTCAATCCTTGCTTTTATCGGCTACCTCATTACTGCAACAAGAGGTTATGTAATGATTTTCGCAGGAAATCCTATCTTTGACATAGCAATGTCAGTTATTTTTATTATTATCCCAGCTTTGTTTCTTATCAGCGACTTTCAGATTATTCGTGAAACAGTTGAAAATCAGCGCCCAAAAGAATACGAGTGGTCAGTTTCATTTGGCTTGGCATTTACAGTAATTTGGCTCTACTTCAAGGTTCTTGACCTCTTAATAAGAATTTATGACGCTAAAAACTAATTACGGAGAATAATTATGAGTGCAATATTATCGACACAAAATTTAGTGAAAAAATACGGTTATAAAATTGTTTCTAACAACATCAGCCTTACGATAAACAAAGGTGATATTTACGGATTTGTGGGCAAGAACGGCGCAGGCAAAACTACATTTATGCGCCAGGTGTTAGGGCTTGCTTTTCACGACAGTGGCGAAATTACCCTCTTTGGCGGTGAGCCGCTCAACACTGCAAGGAAGAAAATCGGTTCGCTCATTGAGTTTCCGTCAATTTATAAAAACTGTACCGCATACGAAAATATGAAGAGAATGGCAATTCTTACAGGAAGTTCAGACAAAAGTGTCAGGAAAATTCTTGATTTTGTAGGTCTTGGCAATACAGGCAACAAAAAAGCAGGACAGTTTTCGCTCGGTATGCGCCAGCGACTTGGAATTGCTATGGCTTTGCTCGGCAATCCAGAATTGCTTATTCTTGACGAACCGATAAACGGACTTGATCCGACAGGTATTATGGAGATTCGTGATTTAATCATCAGACTAAATACCGAAAAGAAAATTACCTTTATGATTTCAAGCCATTTGCTTGAGGAACTGTCAAAGATTGCCACACGATATGGATTTATTCATGACGGCAAACTTATAGAAGAAATTTCCGCTGTTGAGCTTTCACAAAAATGCAGCGACAGAGTTTTAATTGTGCCTGACAATCCGCAAAAAGCGGCGGAGATTTTATCAAAAATTATGCCGCCTCAACAGATACATATTTATAATAAATCTGTTTATCTTGACTCAATGATTGACAGAACGGGTCGAATTAATAAATATCTTGTTGAAAATGGTGTTACGGTAAATCAGATTTCTATTCACGCAATTAATCTTGAAGAATACTTTTTACGCAAGGTAGGGGCATAAAATGAAAAGGTTATTATTATTTGAACTTTGTAAGCTTTTCAAAAGCAAAAGCTTTTATATTTGGACTTTTGCATCGGTTGCACTTAGTTTGATTTACCTGCTTTGCTCATTCGGTATGTTTTCGTTACAATCTTCGCAAAATATGCAGTGAATAGTATCACCGGAGTCCGGTATTATCAGTGCAATAGGATTTTTTAAAACAAGTCCCGTTACAGTATTTATACTAATGTTTATTTGCAGCTTTATTTGCAATGATTTTGACAACGGCATATTGAAAAATATTATTTCACGAGGTTACAGCAGACAGTCGATTTTTACGGCAAAGTTTATGGCGGTTATTGTCAGCACCCTTTTTATGGTAATCCTCAATTTAGTTGCTGTTTTTGCGGTATCAAGCGCTTTATATCATAACATCGGCTCAATATACGCTCTGTTTATTCCGCAATTAATTATCCTTGTGTTTGGACTTATCTCATTTGCCGGCATATTCTTTATGCTGTGTTCAATCTTTAAAAAGAGCGCTCCTGCAATAGTTGTTTCGTTGCTTGCTCTTTTGGCTTTGCCAACAGGAATTTCGATAATCAGCTCATACTTACATATTAATTTAAGCTGTTTATGGCTTGGTAATGCGGTTTCTACCCTTGCAGTAAATAACATTTCGGTACAAACATTACTCGCAAGCGGAGTTTGCATTATAGTTTATTTAGTGGTTTCTTACATTGTTTCTATTTCAGTGGTTAAGAAATTGGAAGTTTGATTTTTATATTAGCAGAAATCTCATTTCATTGATTTTGAAATGAGATTTTTGCTTTTTCGGGCAATTTTTTTGGTTTTGATAAGGAGGGGAAGATTAGTTTTTGTAAAACGATATAATAAAGAAAACGGCAGTGTGAGGTTAATACTCACACTGCCAAAGTTTTCAACATTTCAAACTCAAATTGTTAATTATTTTTCGTCACCGAAGCAGATGCCCATCTTTCTTGCTGCGGCTACTATTTCGTGGTCGGCAGGAACGGCTTTAAGTTTACCTGCGATTTCTTCGAGCGGAACTGCAACTACTTTATTATTTACAAGTGCAACCATTTTGCCGTAGTCACCGTTTATGATAAGTTCGGCAGCTGCAATACCGAAACGGGTGGAGAGCACACGGTCGTATGCGTCAGGACTTCCGCCTCTCTGGAAATGTCCGGGTACGGTAACTCTTGTTTCCTGACCTGTTGCGTCTTGAATTTCTTTTGCAATTTTGTATGAGATTGACGGATATGCGATTTCAGCCATAGCGGCTTTTCTTTTTTTCTTCGGCATAGCCGCAAGCTCTTTTGAAATTGCACCCTCTGCAACGGCAAGAATTGAAAATTTCTTTCCGCTTTCGGTTCTTTTCTTAATTGTATTAATTACGGAATTAATATCGTACGGAATTTCCGGAATTAAAATAACATCCGCACCGCCGGCAATACCTGCATACAAAGTCAGCCAGCCAACCTTGTGACCCATAACCTCAACAATGAAAACTCTTCCGTGTGAGGTTGCGGTGGTGTGAATACAGTCGATAACATTTGTTGCAATGTCAACGGCGCTCTGAAAACCAAATGTTTTATCTGTACCCCAAAGGTCATTGTCGATTGTTTTTGGCAGAGAAACAACATTCAAGCCCTCTTCACGCAAGAGGTTTGCGGTTTTCTGTGTGCCGTTTCCGCCGAGAACAACAAGGCAGTCAAGCTCAAGCTTCTTATAGTTCTTTTTCATTTCGGCAACTTTATCAACGCTGTTTTCGTCAGTAACTCTCATAAGTTTGAACGGCTGTCTTGATGTGCCGAGAATAGTACCGCCCCTTGTAAGAATACCCGAAAAATCATCAGGTTTCATCATCCTTGTTTCGTTGTAAATAAGTCCTCGGTAGCCGTCAATAATGCCGATAATCTGCACGCCGTCATTGCCGCAATTCTGATAAAGTGTTTTTGCGACTGCACGGATAGTAGAGTTAAGTCCCTGACAGTCACCGCCGCTTGTTAAAATACCGATTCTTTTCATTCTGCTTTTTCTCCTTCCTTTGCAGGTACTATAGGAGTGCCTACTGTTCTTACATATGTCTGTTTTTTAACGGCATTTTGTGCCTGTTGTGCAAGTTTTGAAAAATGTTTTTGGCTGTTAAGTCGTTTTCTGCCACGCTTATCTACAAGGTGATATGTGGTGTCGGGTAACTGCTTTCTTGCATTTACCGTGTCTTTTAGCGTAACTTTTAAAATCTGTTCAACCCTGTTTTTAATGTCTTCGTCCTCAACAGGGAACACAAGTTCAACTCGTCTGTCAAGGTTTCTCTGCATCCAGTCTGCACTGCCAAGGTAGTAGAGCGGATTGCCGTTGTTTTCAAATTTAAAAATTCGGCTGTGCTCAAGGAGTTGTCCTACAATGCTGATTACCTTTATATTTTCACTCCATCCCTTTAATCCGGGGATAAGACAGCAAATACCACGCACGATAAGTTCAATTTTTACGCCTGCCTGCGATGCCTCGTAAAGCAAGCTGATAATTGCGGGGTCTACAAGTGAATTTACCTTTGCAGTGATTGATGCAGGAAGTCCCTGTTTTGCGTTTTCGATTTCTTTTCTTATCATTTCCTCAAAGAAAGGTCGCATACCTTGAGGAGCAACAATAAATTTATTGTATTCGGGCGGTAAAGAATAGCCTGTAAGTGTGTTGAATAATGACGATGCGTCAAGACCGTATTCTTCACGGCAGGTAAACATACCGATGTCTGTGTAGAACCTTGCGGTGCTGTCGTTGTAGTTACCTGTACCCATATGCAGATAACGGCGGATTCCGTCCTCGTCTTTTCTGACAACAAGACAGATTTTACAGTGGGTTTTAAGACCTGTAAGACCGTAAATTACGTGACAGCCTGCTTTTTCAAGCTTGGTTGCCCACTGAATGTTGTTTTCTTCGTCAAAACGAGCTTTAAGTTCTACAAGTACAGTAACCTGTTTGCCGTTTTCGGCGGCTTTAATAAGTGCCGCAACGATAGGAGAGTTACCGCTTACACGGTATAAAGTCTGCTTGATTGCAAGTACATTCGGGTCTTTTGCGGCTTTTTTGACAAAGTCAACCACCACATCAAAACTCTCATACGGATGATGAACAAGTCTGTCTTTTTCACGGATAGCCTCAAAAATATCATCGCAATCGTAAAACTCGGCAGGCGGATTTACAGGTGTAATAGGCTCGAAACAGAGCTTTTCGCAGCCCTTTATTCTTGCAAATTTAGAAAGGAAAGTAAGGTCAAGCGGACCGTGCTGTACATAAATTTCGTCCTCGGTTACATGCAATGCATCTACAAGGAATTTGCGGATTGACTTGTGGCATTTTTTAGAAAACTCAAGTCTTACAGGCACACCGCGCTGACGCTTTTTAATGGATTTTTTAATTTCCTCCATAAGGTCTTCCGTGTCCTCGTCAATGTCAAGGTCAGAGTCCCTTGTGATTCTGAAAGCTGCCGACTGTTTGATGTTATAAAGCTCAAACAGTTCGCCGAGGTGAATAGTAATAATTCTTTCAAGGGTTATAAAGTCACGCTTGCCCTTTGCAGGGAGTTCCAAAAATCGTGGGAGAATTGACGGCACCTGTACAAGCGCATAAAATTCTTCTCCCTCTGCATTTGTAAGCAAAACCGCAATGTTAAGGCTCTTATTTGCAAGCAAAGGGAACGGACGGCTTGTGTCAACCGCCATCGGTGTGAGAACAGGGAATACCACTCTCTGAAAATAATCGTCTGCAAATGCTTTTTGCTCGTCGGTCATTTCATCTGCCTTAACAAAGTTAATACCGTTTGCTCTCAGTGACGGAATAATGGAACGATTGTAGCAGTTGTACTGCTTTTCGGCAAAAGCATGTACTTTTTCACTGATTTTTTTCATCTGCATTTTAGGGGTAAGTCCCGACGGGTCGGGCTTATTTGTGCCACGATGAATATTATCAAGTACGCCTGCAACACGAACCATAAAAAATTCGTCAAGGTTAGACGCTGTAATAGAAAGGAAGTTACACCTTTCCATTATAGGATTTTCCTTTTCAAAAGCCTCTTCAAGTACACGGGCGTTAAAATCGAGCCAGCTTAGCTCTCTGTTATTGTAAGGCATTTCAAGCCATTTTTTTAAATCTTGTTTCTTTTTTACATCAATTGTTGAAGTCATTATATCACTCCTTATTATTCTTATTATATTGTTAAATCTTAAATATTTCAAGTAAAATTTATGTAAAAGTTACAAAAAAATTTTAAAAAGTCATTCCTAATTATTCGCATTAAAAATATGGACAACCTTTTTTTAAATCAAAGGCTTGACCTAAATTATAAATTACTCGCCTTAAACCACAATTTGTGCCAAGTTTTGATAAAAACTTTTTTAATGAATTGTTATTTACCTTAAATCTGAAATTGTAAAAAATAACCGCCTTGTAGTTGCGATTACAAGGCGGTTATAAAAATAATTTGTCTTAAAAGATAAACAGCTAAAGCCGTTTCTTTACACTAACTATATTATCGTAATTAAAAATTCGTGTCAACAGATTTATGTCAACAGTCACTGATACTGTTGAAAAATATTTGACAGAAAAATATAATGATTCATTTACTTTTGATTTCTATGGAAACAACTCTTGGTCATCTGTAAAAACCACACTTATATATAGAGATAAACAAAATAATAAGTTCTGTGTTGAATTTGATAATAATTCAGCTATAGATAATTACGGAAGCATACTTTACGATAAAGAAATTCAACAGGATTTACAGAAAGGTACAAATAGTGAAAATAAAGTTTTTGCAGACACAAGTTTATTGTATTTCGGACTTAACGAAAAATTTAACAATTACAATGCTTAGCAAATCTAATCGCAGATATTTCAAAAAAATAACACACCCTGAAAAACCAAGGTGTGTTATTGGCGCGCTGGAAGAGACTCGAACTCCCGACCTTCTGATTCGTAGAAATTATCTACAAAAAATTTATAAAATTGCCATTTATCGACATTTAAGTTATAATAATAGTTTAAATTTTATGTCAAAGGGAGATATTTTATGAAATTTTGTGAAATTGCGAATTTATGGTTGGATAACGAAAGTTATGGAAAAGATTACACTTACCAAAATGAATTGAAAAGTGCAGTTAAACATTTAAACCGATATTTTGAAGGAATTTTATGTGAAGATATTAAAGGCTTGAATGTTGAACAATTCATTCGTTTTAATTATGAGCACAATAATCCTAATACAAACAAGCCTTTTTCCAAAAGACTTCTGAGCGATTTGATTTCTGTTGGTTATAGAATTTTTGAATTTGCTCTTGATAACGAATTGATTTGCAATATAAGAAATCCATTTTCAGGTAAAAAAAAGAAAATTCCAAAAGCAGCACCTGTTACAGAGAGAACAGCTATAGATGAATTTCAAAAATCATTAGTGTTAAGCGTTCCAAACAGAACTCAAATAGCAGCACTTATTATGCTCTATTGTGGATTACGCAAAGGCGAAATAATTGCACTCAAATGGTCTGATATAGATTTCAACAGAAAAATTATTTCAGTGACTAAAAGTGCAGTTCGTATGGATAGTAATAATTATAAAATCACATTACACACAAAAAATGGCAAAGACAGATATATTCCTATTCCGGATAATCTCTTGTCTTACCTGAAAATTGCAAAATTTACATCAAAAAGCGAATATGTATATCCTCAAAAAAATAGTAAAAAAATTCAAACTGTAACAAGTTGGCAAAAGGCGTGGAATAGTTATATCACTCATTTGAATTACAAACAATATTCTGATACCTGTAAAGCTTTTGGACAAGTACCAAAGGCTTTTAATTCGCCTTCTGGTATTCCGCAGGTATTAGAACGCTTTACTGCTCATCAGCTCAGACATACATATTGCACTATGCTGTATATGGCAGGCGTTGATATATTGACAACAAGTAAGTTACTCGGTCATTCCAGTATTCAAATCACACTTGAAATATACACTCACTTGGACGAAAAATATAAAGCGTTGAATATATCAAAATTTAATGATTATATAAACAATGACAATAGTAATATTATTATACTAAACAAAGTTGTATAAATCAAGTTTTTTTACACAATAAATCAAAAACATATCGGTTGTTTCTTTATTTTATAAAAAGAAACAGCCTTTTTTATACAATAATTAAGGAGGAAACTATGAGTATATTAAGTTTTGAAGAACCATACACAGACAACGAGGCTGTCGGATATTATGAAGATAAACTTATTGTCAAGCGTGAGGACGGCGAATTATTTTTCTGTGAAATACCCGAAAATCTTATTGAAATAGGAGAAACTATTTCTCCTAAAGATTTAACAAGTATTGCAGAATTGCCGTATGATGTACAAAAAAAGATTATAAATCAATATGCAGATTGAGAGGTGTTGAATTTGGCTTACGATCCGGCAAAATCAGAACAGACAAAAGAAGAAATGAAGCAAAAGGTCATTGAACTTGCTAAGAACTTTAAAGATAATCCGCAGAATATGATTGAATACTTGCAATTTTCAACTCGTTTTTATAACTACAGTTCAAGAAACACAATGCTTATTTATCAGCAAAATCCGGGTGCAATGTTTTGTAACAGCTATAAAGCATATCAGGATATGGGTTATTCGGTTAAGCGTGGCGAACACGGAATGAAAATACTTGTGCCAACTATAAAGACATACCTTAATATTGACGGCAGCCCTGTTCCTCTCAGTAAAGCTACAAAAGAACAGAAAGAGGCTTACAAGCTACATAGGATTGAGGCAGAGCAACGAATACATTTTAAAGTCGGTACTGTTTTTGACATAGCACAAACAAATTGTCCTAAAGAAGATTATCCTAAATATTTCGATCTTGGTTACACATCAGAACAGCATAAACAGCTATACGAACTTATGAAAACATATTGCGAAAAAGAGTTGAATTGTAAAGTACACGAAAATCAATTTAATTCAGTATCGCTGCGAGGCTTCTTTGATCCTGCAAGCAATTCAATTTCGCTTAGCGGTATGTTTGACGATTCAACAAAATTATCAGTACTTACACACGAAACCGCACACGCTATTTTACATAAAGAGCTTGATAAAACTCAAATTAAAAGTGAAGCTCAAATGGAATTTGAAGCTGACGCAACATCGGTAATGTTGCAGTCATACTTTGGCTTGCAAATACCTGAGAGCAGGCAAAGACATCTTGCCGATCAATACAAAACAATGTGTGCAGACAAAAGTATCTCTTCGGCTGACATTACAAAATCACTTGATCACTCTCACAGAGCATATAAATCAGTTGCGGATAATATCAACAATAGTCTAAAACCTGAACTTACTCAAACAGCCGAACAGAGCAGTCAACCTGTTCAAGAATTACCAACACAACCTATATTACCAAATCAAATAGCATTGCCCGATATGGGAAGGGCTATGATGATGTAATTATGACTGCGTTTTTGGCAGTCTTTTTTATTATTCAAACTAACAAGTGTCCCACGGTGGGACACTTAGTAAAAAATTTATCATTTAATCGGGGGAACGAAAAATGAAAGAAAATAACAAAGCAATAAAAATTGCAGTATCAAATCAAAAAGGTGGAGTAGGAAAAACTACAACTGTATTAAATCTCGGAGCAGCTCTTGCTGTCAACAATCGCAGAGTATTGCTTGTTGATTGCGACCCACAGCACCACTTATCGAACTGGCTCGATTGGGAAGCTGACGGCAAACCTACAACATCAGACATTATTTTTAGCACCGTAACAAAGCAAAATGTAGATTTCAAAAACTGTATTCGTTATTGTGAAAAAGAAAATTTTGACTTTATACCGTCAATTAACCTGCTTGCCGGTATGCTTGGAATTATTGCTGCAGATGATAACAGTTCAACTGTAATTTCAAGAATTTTTGAAAATGACTACTTTAACGAAAATTACGATTACATTATATTTGATTGTCAAACTGCTCTTGATTTGCTTGTTACAAATGTTCTCAACGCTTGTGATAAGCTGCTTATTCCTGTTCAGGCAGATTTACTCAGTTATGAGGGCGTAGAACAAATGCTTGACAGTTTTATGCGAATTAAGAAAGATACCGATATTCGTAAATATCTTCTTGGAATGCTTGTTACTATGTATCAGACTAATACAAGACATTCCGCTACAATTTATAATGCACTTAAAGAGAGTTATAACGATCTCGTTTTTAACACATATATATCGTACAGAACAGAAACAAAAAACTCAGTCGGTTTTCACCGTAGCAGCGTTTCAGACTGCAAGTCAGTTGTAGGTGCTCAATACATAGAGGCTGCACATAGAATTATGGAGGAATGTGAAAATGCCTGATTTTTTTAAACCCAAAAAGCAAATATTAAAAACCCCGGAGCAGGCATACTCTGAATTGCTCGGCGGCAGTACCGAAAATCAAGTTGTAGAAATTGACATATCTCTGATTGATGAAATAGACGATCAGCCACAGAGCATACATCAAGACAAAATTGAAAACATAGCTGAAAGTATGAAACACATTGGGCAAATTGACCCTGTTACTGTTGTGAAGTCAAAAAAAGAAGGCAGATATGTTTTACTTGCAGGCAGGCACAGAAAAAGAGCATGCCTACTGAATGGACAAAAATCTGTTAAAGCAATAATAAAAAACGAAACTGACCCGGACAAGCAAAGACTAATCTTATTGGCCACTAATAATGACCGTAACACTGACTACCTTCCCTCCGAACTTGCTTTCAGTTATGCGGAACAATCCGAACTATTAAAAAAACTTGGCAGTAAATCAACCGTATCAGCTATAGCAGAGCAAAACAACACAAACAGAAAAGCTGTTCATAGACACATCAGGCTTACATATCTCATTAAACCTTTGCTTAACAAAGTTGACAGCGGAGCAATTACAGTCGGTGCAGGATATGAACTTTCTTTCCTTTCAGAGGAACAACAAATCTCATTGCTTAATTTTATTCTTAATAATGCCTCGGTTTGCCAAAAGATTGATAAAGACATTGCAAGAAGAATAAGACTTGAACCTGACAATCTGCAAGAAATCTTTTATCAAAAAGTTGATATGCCGGTATTATTTGAAGAAGCTGATATTGAAGAAGAAAATATTGAAATTGAACCTCTTAAAGCAGAGAAAGAAAAAGTTAATAATTCATCTGAAAAGGTAATTAATTCTGAACCAAACAACCGCAAGTGTCCCACCGTGGGACACTTAAAGGAAAAAGAGCAGTTACCGAACGAACTGATTATGACCTTATCAGCTACAGTTTTAAACTGTACAAGCTCGGTATTAAAATATTATGCAACTGCATTTCCTACCACTGCCGAATCAGTTAATATGTTTAGTCAACGATTTAAGAATTTTTCTGCAAGCGGTAATACACAAAATTATGTTCCATATCAGGAATATCAAAATTGCGAATACAAATTAAAGTTTCTTAAAAAGCAGCTTGAATTTTATCTTAACAATAATAAATATACAGTTGCTTACAATGAACTTGATGAGTTTATACGCAGATATTTAAGAAAATTCTTTCCAAAAGAAAAACTCGTTGAAGTTATATCAAACACTTAAACAGATTTCTTCTCATCGTTCCCCGATGATAGAAATACAGGGCTGTTTCAAAACATTTGGAACAGCCCAACACCCAACAAGGAGGTAAATATGAAAATCAAAAGAATAATTTGTGCTTCATTAGCAGTACTTAGCTTATCAACAGCATTATTATCATCACCGGTAAACGCAGCACCGAAAATGGGTGATGTAAACCTTGACGGCATAATTAATATTGTAGATGTATCATTAATACAACAATATCTTGCAGGAGATAAAAAAATAAAATTCTATCCTGCTTACGCTGACTTTGACCGTAGCGGAATATTGGATATTAACGACATATCTTTGCTACAACAATATCTATCAAAATCAATCATTGTATATGGTGATTTTATATTTCAAATGAGCAGTAATTCAAAGTTGATTTCTCAATCATATTTTGGCAATGATACAAATGTAACAGTACCGGGATTTCTCCCCGGCTACAACTATGTAGTTACCGAAATCGGTTCTAATACATTTTCAAACAATTCAAAAATCGCAACAGTAACTTTGCCTCAAAATATCGGAAAGCTTAACGATAAGGCTTTCAATAATTGCAGCAAACTTACAACTGTTTATGCTTATAATAAAAACCTCAAGTGGAGCAATTCATTTTATAATTGTCCAAAATTTAAATCTATTCAGTTTAAGTGAAATTAAAGAATAAACCGCACCTTACATACCCCTTCTCCTTTTATTAAAATGAAGAAACACTGCAGTTAGTGCGGAACTGCAGTGTTTGTACTAAACATAACTTATTACTATATAAATGGAAGGAAATTTATGATTATACTATTTCTTATTATGATAATTATTTCACCGATTTTTATAGCTATTTCACTTTACAACACTGTTAAAATTTACAGGAAAATAAAATATATAGACAAATAAGGAATATTAATAGCAGCTACTTGGTTTGCTGTTGAAATCATAGGTGTAATATTTTTATTTATTCGATTTTAAAATATATTTTAAATATTTATTAGCTTTTTTCGCACCTCAAGAGGAAAGGATTTGTTAATATGAAAGTAAAAGTAAAGAATATGAGTTGGGACAACGAACAGAAGAAAGAAAT
>ERZ773139.1169-NODE-1169-length-31430-cov-7.212781_pt1 | contig 31430 bp, 29 predicted proteins | sample MGYA00580854_ERZ773139 | MGnify/ENA primary metagenome ERZ773139 (study PRJEB29015, sample SAMEA2737809) | human gut metagenome | biome: human gut; feature: human-associated habitat; material: faeces | place: China | collected 2012 ...
GTGGGCATTAAGAGATCAAGGATATAGAGAAGGAATATCTCAAGGCAAAAGCAAAGAAAAAATTGAAATAGCTAAAAACTTGTTAAAAAATAACGTAGATATATCTGTTATTGCATCTTCTACTGGATTAACAGAAGATGAAATAAATTCATTAAAATAAATAAAAAATAATATAAAATAGTTTTAATTTTGTATAGATACTGATATACTAGATATATAGGATAGGAGAATAAGGTATGTTAAAAACGGTATTACTTACAATAATTATTTCTATTGTTATATTATTTGTATTATTTATTTTTGGATCATGTAGATTAGCAAAAGAAGCAGATGAAAAAAAGTTTTAAATCTAGTAATGCATAATGCATTATTTTTTTTTATTTTACATAAAGCATTAAATATGTTATAATATGCACCAGATTTAGAGGTGTTATATATGAAAAAGAAAATTCTTAGAAATATATTAAGTTTAATAAGTATACTTACATTTATAATAATATTAATAACAATAATAAAAATAAATGTTATTAGTATGAAATATTTAACTATATTTATAATTGTTGAATTAATTATAAATTTACTTGGAATATTACTAAATAATTTAAAGAAGAAAGTACTAGTTATAATAGGAATTATAATATTAGTAATTACAATAATATTAAATGTAGTAGGTTTTTACTATTTAGATAAAACTAATACATTTATAGATAAAGGATTTAGTAATTATGTTACTGTTAAAACTGATTACGTTGTTATTACTAGTGCAAATAATAATATAGATAAAATAGATAATATTGATAAATCAATTTATTATTATAAATATTCAAGAAGTATAGATTTAGCTCTAAAGAAAATGAAAAAATATTCTTTAGAAGCAACAGATAATATAAGTGAAGTATTAAATATTATAGATAATGATTCAAATAATTATTTACTTATAAGTCGTAGTAATTATGATTATTTATTTGATTCATCTATTTTGTATGATAAAAATAATTATAAGATAGTTAAAGAGTTTAGTGTTAGTTATAAAGAAAAGAAAAGTAATACGGTAAAGGATAGTTATACAGTTTACTTAAATGGAGTAGATTTTACAGGTGTAATGAGAGATTTTAATATGCTTGTAACAGTTAATACAAAGAGTAAGAAAATAGTTTTAACATCTATATTGAGAGGTTATTATATAGATGTTCCAGCTTATAATATTAAAGATACTTTAATGTGTTTAGGTTCACTTGATAGTGAAGTTAGTAAAGAAGCATTAGAAGAACTTTTTGATACGGATATTGATTATACATTTAATGTTAATACAAATTCATTAGTAACTGTTGTAGATGCATTAGGAGGAGTAGAGTTCTGTTCAGATTATGATTTTACAACTACTCATGTATTAACTACAGATACTTATAATGATACAAATGGTAAAAAATTATATGTTAGTAAAGGTTGTAAAAATTACAATGGAAAAGAAATTCTTGCGATTTCTAGAGAAAGATTAAATTTAAAGAATAATGAAAGAGGTAGAATAGAAAATAGTAGAAAAATATTACTTAGCATAGGTAAGAAAACTTTATCTGGTTCTACTTTAACTAATTATAGTGATGTTTTAAATAGTTATAGTGGTCTATATACTACTGATATGAATAAAAAGACAATTACTAACTTATTTAAGTCATTAATAGAAAATTATGATGATTATGAAATAATAGAACAATATGTTGATGGTACTGATGGTACTGGAATGGGACATTTAGGTACTCAAGAGGTAGGAGTTACTATACCAGATATGAATCAGGTTAATAGTGCTAGTAAAAAGATAAAAGAAGTATTAAATAATAAATAGTTAAGTTGTGTACTGATATAATGTTTTCATTGACTTTTATGATGTTTTGTGATATTATATAGCACAAATTAATTAGTGGGGTTTGATTTAGTGATAGAGTACTTCACTAGTTGAGAAAGAATAAAAAGGGTAAAGTGAATTAACAAATATTAATAGCAGATAAAACTATACACCCAAAATATGTATAGTTTTTTTGTATAATTAGGGGGGATAATGATGGAAAAAAATAAGAAGAAAAAGAAAACTAACAAAATAGATAAAAATGTAAAGATTATAGTTGCTACTCATAAGGAATATCAAGTGGCACAAGATAAAGCTTATTTTCCTTTGCATGTGGGCGCAGATTCAAATAAAAATAAAACAAATTTTGTTGCCGATAATACTGGTCAAAATATTTCTATTAAAAATCCTAATTTTTGTGAATTAACAGGAATGTATTGGGCATGGAAAAATCTGCAAGCTGATTACATAGGATTGGTTCATTATAGGAGATACTTTACATTAAGTCATAAAAGATATAGGACAGAAAGTGAAAAATTTAAAAATGTATTAACAACTTCTGACTTGAATCAATTATTAGAAAAAAATAATATAATATTACCCAAAAAAAGAAGATATTATATAGAAACTTTATACAATCACTACAAACATACAATGAATATTGAACCATTGGACATTACAGGGGAGATTATAAAAGAAAAATTTCCATCTTACTATCCTGAATTTAAAAAATTGCACACTAGAAGATCTGCTCATATGTTTAATATGTTTGTTATGGACAAAAATACATTTGATGATTATTGCAAGTGGTTATTTACGATCTTATTTGAACTCGAAAAGAAAATTGATTTTACAAAGTATAACACTTATCAAGCAAGATTTTTTGGAAATGTTTCAGAACGATTACTAGATGTTTATATTAATACTAATCATATTAAATACAAGGAAGTTAGAGTAATGGACATGCAAAAAATTAATTGGTTCAATAAGGTAATAAGTTTTTTGAAAGCAAAATTTTTAGGTGATAAATATGACAAAAGTTTCTAATAAACAGATTAGAATATTGCAAATTGGAATGCATGATCAGGTTGGCGGAGTAGAAAATTTTTTATTAAATTATTATAAACATATCGATAGAAATAGGATTCAATTTGATTTTATTAATCAATATGATAAATTATGTTTTGAAGAAAAGATAAAAAAAATGAATGGAAGAATATATAAAGTAACTAATGTGAAGAAAAATCCTATTAAATACTATTTTGAATTAAAAAAGATAGTTAGACAATATGACACTATACACATCAATATGCTATCCGCTGCTAACATATTGCCTATTATGGTAGCCTCAAGATGCAATACAAAAAATATTATTGTACATTCCCATTGCAATGGTATAACAGATGGTTTTTTGAGAAGAATATTAAATTTTATAAATAAAAAATATTTAATAAAAAAGGCCAATATTTTCTTTGCTTGTAGTGAAGAGGCCGGAAAATGGATGTTTGGGGATAAAGAATTTAAAATAATAAAAAATGGTATTGATATAAATAGGTTTACTTATAATGAAAATAGAAGAAAGAAAATTCGAAAAGAATTAAACATTGAGAAAAAATTAGTATTTGGACATATTGGAAGGTTTGACGAAGAAAAAAATCACAAACTACTAATTGATATATTTGAAAATATTCATAAAAAAAATAGTGATACAGTTTTATTACTTATAGGTGATGGAAAACTAAAAAATAATATAATCGAAATGGTAAAAGAAAAAAAATTAGATGATTGCATAATAATGGTAGGAGTAAAAGACAATCCACAAGATTATTATTGTGCATTTGATGAATTTATTTTCCCTTCTAAATTTGAAGGATTAGGCATAGTTGCAATAGAAGCACAAATTTCAGGTTTGCCATGCTTAATTTCAAACAAAGTTCCAAAAGAAGTGAAAATTACTAATAATGTAGAATTTTTTAATATAAATGATGATTCAGAAAAAATAGCTAATTGTGCACTAAATTTAATAAATCACAATAATAGTAGAAAAAATATTGAAATAAAAGAAAATTATGATATTAATTATCTTTCAACAAAGCTTCAAGAAATATACTTAGAAGTTAGTAAGAAAAGAATTGTTCATTTTGTATATGGTTTAGTAAATGGTGGAGTAGAAAAAATGTTAATTAATTATTTTTCAAGGAATAACAAAGATAAATATGACATTCATATTGTAACTCAACAGGATTCTGAAAAGTCTTGTGTACAAAAATTTATTGATTTAGGTTTTAATATATACAGAGTACCAGAAAAAAAACATCTAATTGGATATTGCTGTAGCGTTAATAAATTAATGAAAAAAATAAAACCTGATATTGTTCATTCACATATGACGGAATCTAATTTTTTACCAAATATGATAGCAAAAGTAAATGGCGTTAAATATAGAATAAGTCATTCTCATTCATTTTTGCCTAATTGCAGTATTAAGAATAAGGTGTTTTTATATATTGGAAAAAAAGTGTCAAATATATATGTTGCATGTAGCAAGGAAGCTGGTATTTATGCCTTTGGTAAGTCAGTATATTTTAAAATTATATATAATGCATTTAATGTACGTGATTATTCTTATTCAAATCACATTAGAAATAAAAAAAGAAAAGAACTTGGTTTAAAAAATGAATTCGTTTTGCTAAACATAGGAAGAATGGTTGATCAAAAAAATCAACTAAGATTGTTAGAAATATTTAAAGAATATCAAAAAATTGATAGTGACAGCAAATTAATAATCATTGGAGATGGCCAATTAAGAAACAAAATTATAAAAAAGATTAATATATTAAACTTAAATAATATTATATTGATAAGTAAGACTTCAAATGTAAATGAGTATTTACAAATGGCAGATTGTTTCTTATTTCCAACTAAATTCGAAGGATTAGGAATAGTGCTTGTAGAAGCTCAAGCTGCTTCTTTGCCAGTAATTACATCAAGTGTTGTACCACAAGAGGTAAAAATAAATGGGAACGATTCATTTACAATTTTAGACTTAAATGATAACGACATCATATGGGCAAAGTCTATATCTAGTATAAAAAAATCCAAAAAAACTAGAAGTTTAGATACAAATTTAATAATGAGAAAGACTCATTATAATATAAATGTCGAATATAAGAATTTATTTGATATGTATGATCAATTGACTTAGTTTTGCAGAAAGGAGATTATAATATGAATAGACGATTAAATTATCTTTTATTTAATAATAGTTTTATTATATTTGTTTTTTTGGGAATAATTTTTAAAGTTGATTATATTTCTAATTATCAAATTTTAAATAATGCATTTAATATATTAATAATGTTAACATTCATATTAGTATGTTTTTTGTATTTATTACATAAAAAATATGATAAATTGGATTATTTAATCGTCACTTATTTAATAATAATAGGTGTTTCTACTATTATTAATAATCAAGATATTGTATATTATGTATTTAAGAAGATCCCGTTTCTTACGATATATTTTTATACTAAATTGTGTTTAAAATATGATGAAAGAAAATTTTTAAAATCATTCAGCACATATTTTGTGTTGACAACATTTATAAATTTTATTTCAATTTTATACACCTCAGATAGAAGTATAAATAGAGTCTTCTTTCTAGGCTATGATAACTCTTATACACCATACATTGTATTTGGATGTTTTATTCAATTACTATATTATATGAGATTTCATGATAATATGTCAGCCTTGGAAAAAGGAATTTTAAAACTTTCTTTTGTTTATAATATCGTTTCCTGTTTAATTGTAAGATCAGCAACTTGTAAAATAGGAATAATATTATTTTTGCTATCTTATATCTTGTTTAAAGTTTTAAAAATTAAAGATACAAAATTACTAAGTTACAAAATGTTTTACTTATTGTCAATATTTATTTTCTTTTTCATTGTAATATTTAGACTGCAAAATTATTTTGATTTTATAATTGTTGATTTATTAAATAGAGATTTAACATTTACTGGAAGAACTTATATTTGGGATAAGGCAATTTCCCTTATAAAAGATAATATGGTTTTAGGTTTAGGCTTTAGTGATATGGAATTAAGAATTAAAGCAATAGGGATATATCATGCACATTCAGCATATTTAAATGTCTTACTAGAAAGCGGAATTATTGGTCTTATTTTTTATAATAGTATATTTATTGAATGTGGCAGCTGTATTAATAAGAGTAAAAATAAAGATATAAAAAATATATTATCATTTTTGTTTTTTACATTATTTATATTATCTATTAATGAAGTTTATGTTCAATTACAAATTATATATTTAGTATTTGCATTATGTACATTTTATGCAAATTATGAAGATAGGGAGATGATCAAATGAAGATGATTATAATATCACCTGGTGCTCTAACTATACCTGCTATCAATGGAGGAGCAGTAGAAACATTAATTGATTTATATCTTGATTATAATGAGATAAATTTACACAATGAAATAATAGTTTTTGCTAATTATGAAAAAAATAATAATGTATATAAAAAATATGAATACACAAAATTTGAATACATAAATAAAAACAGTAAAATATTCAAAATTAAAAGAGTTATATATGGTGTTTTAAATAAGTTATCTATGAAAAAACTAGGAAATGCCTATATAAATGCAGTGAAAAAGATATGTAAGAAAAAATATAAATTTGTTGATAAAATACTAATAGAAAATATGCCGGAATATGTATTGCCAATTAATAGACTATATGGAAAGAAAAAAATTGTTTTACATCAACATAATGATTTTTTAAATACTGATACACCAAATTCAAAAGAAATAATTGAAGCACTATCAAAAATTATTGTAGTAAGTAATTTTGTGAAGAGTAAAATATTAGAAATTAATTCTACTGCTAATATAGAAGTTCTATATAATGGAGTTGATTTGACAAAATTTTATAAAGAGAAAAAGCAAAAGAAGAATATTGTTATTGGGTATGTTGGTAGAATAGTTCCAGAAAAAGGATTAAGAGAATTAATTGAAGCAATTAAAATTATTAATAAAAAAAATATAGCATGTGAATACAGTTTGAATATAATAGGCGGTAATAAAAATGGTATAGAGGATACTTATTGTAAAGAGTGCAAGAAGATTGCCAAAGAAGAAAAAAATATACATTTTTTAGGATATAAAGATAATTCATTACTAAATGAAGAGTATTGTAAAATTGATGTTTCCATTGTTCCCTCAATAATAGATGATGCGTGTCCACTTTCTGTAATTGAAAGTATAGTATCTGGTTGTGCCCTAATATGTACAAATAGTGGAGGAATACCAGAATTGGTTAGTGATAATGCGATTATAATAGATAGAAGTAATATAATTAATGATTTAGCAGATAAAATAGAGTACTTATTAAATAATTGTAATAAAATAGAAGAAATGAAGGAAAAATCAAGAAATTATGCAATTCAATATGATAGCAGTAATTATTGTTTGAACTTGAATAATAATATAAAATAATTTGTTGGAGGATAATTATAATGAAATTATTAAGAAGTATAAAATCTTTAATCTTTTTATCAGTACTAAAAATTAAGCTGTTAATGAGAAGAAAAAATATGTTAAATTACTTTTTATTGGATGTTCCTGAATATGGGAATCTTGGTGATCAAGCAATTTTTTATGCAGAAAAGAAGTTTTTGAAGGATAAAAAGAATATTAACAATTTAATAGCAATAAAATCATATTACATTGATAACGAAAGATGTTATAACTATTTGATTAAGAAAATTAATAACAAGGATATAATCTTTTTAACTGGTGGTGGATCCTTAGACGAAAATGGATATATTGTTGTAAATAGATTTATTAAGATTATCCGTGATTTAAAAGATAATAAAATTATAATATTTCCACAAACAATTAATTTTCACAATGATACAAGAAGTGGCAAAGAACTACTAAAAAAAACCAAAGAAGCTTTCGAAAAACATAATAAATTACATATATTTGTTAGAGAAAAAAAGAGTTTTAATTTTGCACAAGAAAATTACAATTGTAATATTTATTTAGTTCCTGATATAGTTCTTTATTTAAATAATTCAATAAAAAAATACAGAAAGAACAGTAAAATATTGTTACTATTTAGAAAAGATAAAGAATCTATTGTGAACAATACGCTAAAGAATAATGTAATTAATTCATTAGTAGAAAAAGGAGAAAAAATAGAATTCAGCGATTCATTTGTTGGGTCAAAAATATTTAAAAATAGAGGAAAATATTTTATCAATTCGTACATAGATTTGTTACTATTTTGGAAAAAATGTGCAATATCTAATTTAATTATAACAGATCGATTGCATGGTATGATTTTTGGATTTATAACAAAAACAAAAACAATTGCATTTAATAATTCAAATGGTAAAATTAGTGGAGTATATAAATGGTTAAGTAATAGTAATTACATAAAATTTGTTACTAATTTTAATCAATTTAATTTGGCTATGGATGAATTAAATTCCATAGATCATATTAATGATATAGATTTCTCTAAATCATATGATAAAATAATAGAGGTACTTGATAATGAATAAAGGTAAAAATTTGATAAAAAACACATTGGTATTATTAATAGGAAAAATAAGTGTACAATTTATATCTTTTTTGATGTTACCACTATATACTGGTGTATTATCAACTAATGATTATGGTATAATTGATATTGTACTTACTTATGTAGCTTTATTTTCACCAGTAGTGACGTTACAATTAGAAATGGCAGTATTTAGATTTTTAGTAGATAAAAGATCTAATGAAAAGGAAAAAAGTAGAATAATAACTAATGTTCTAATTACTAGCTTCTTTTGTTTGTTTGTTTCCTTATCAATATTTTATTTTATAGCAAATTTGTTAAATTATAAGTATACACTTTATACGATTTTCTTGATTCTAACAACGGCAATATATGGAATTATATTACAAATATCACGTGGTGAAGGAAAAAATATTGATTATTCTATTGCCTGTATTATAGCTGGTATATTAAATGTAACATTAAATATATACTTTCTAGTGGATTTAAAAATTGGATTAGTTGGTATGTTCTTAGCTCAGATAATTAGTACCTCAATAAGTATACTATACTTATATATTAAGTTAAAAATATATAGAAACTTAAATATCAAGTATTATGAAAAAAGTTGTGTAAAAGAATTGTTGGATTATTCATTTCCATTAGTTCCAAATGGTATAATATGGTGGATAATTAATGTATCTGATAGAACAATCATAAAATTACTAATATCAAATTCCGCAAATGGTATATATGCTATTTCTAATAAATTTTCTGGATTATTTATCAATGCATATAATATATATAATATGTCTTGGACTGAAAGTGTATCATTAAACATTAAAAATAATTCAGATGATTTTATAAATAGTGCATTTAACAAGTCAATAAAATTTTTTTCATTAGTATGTTTAATGATTATATCAGCCATACCATTTGTGTTTAAGATATTAATAAATGATAAGTATATAGAGGCTTATAATTATATACCTATACTTATGCTAGGTACACTTGCCAATATAATTGCATCATTATTAGGAGGTATTTATATAGCATTAAAAGAAACAAAAAAAACTATGTATACGTCATTATTGGCTGGAATAATAAATATATTAGTAAATATGCTCTTTATTAGAATAATAGATATATATGCAGCAGCATTATCAACATTGGTTTCATTTATTATAATTGTAATTTATAGATATGTTGATATTAACAAAAAAATAAAAATAAAAATAGATACTAAATTTTTAACTCTTTTTATATTCTTATATTTTATAGTAACATTTACTTACTATTCTAAAATATTAATTCTATATATTGTTGTTTTTGCTAGTATGTGTTTAATATTTATTATCTACAATAGAAGAAGCCTTTTTAACATAAAAAGAAGCATATTAAAAAAATAGGGAGTGAATTATGAAGAAATATGATTATGTTATAGTTGGTTCAGGATTATTTGGATCTACATTTGCTAATTTGGCAAAAAAAGATGGTAAAAAGGTACTTGTTTTAGAAAAAAGACCTAATATTGCAGGAAATATCTATACTGAAAATATTGAAGGAATTCAGGTACATAAATATGGAGCTCATATATTTCATACGGACTATAAAGATATTTGGGAGTATGTAAATTCATTTGTTGAATTTAATAGATATACTAATTCTCCAATTGCTAGGATTGGCAATGAGACATATAATATGCCTTTCAATATGAATACGTTTTCCAAAATTTGGAATGATGTTTTTACACCAGAAGATGCTTTGAGACATATTAATAAAGAAAAAAAGGAAATAGTAGGTAAGCCGAAAAATTTAGAGGAACAAGCAATTAGCTTAGTTGGTAGGACAATTTATGAAAAATTAATAAAAGGGTATACTGAGAAGCAATGGAACAGAGATTGCAAGGAACTCCCATCGTTTATTATTAAAAGATTACCTGTTAGATTAATATATGATAACAATTATTTTAATGATAAATATCAAGGAATACCTATAGGTGGATATACAAAATTAGTTGATAAAATGTTAGAAGGTATAGAGGTTAAATTAAATACAAATTTCTTTGATGATATCAATCACTACAAGGAAATTGCTGACAAAATTATTTACACAGGACCTTTAGACGAGTACTTTAATTATTCACTTGGTGAATTAGAGTGGAGAAGTTTAAGATTTGAAACAGAAATTCTTGATGAAGTAAATCATCAAGGTAATGCAGTAGTTAATTACACAGGACACGAAGTTGATTATACAAGAGTTATTGAACATAAACATTTTGAATTTGATACCACAACACCTAAAACTGTTGTGACATACGAGTACCCATCTGATTACAAAAAAGGAATGGAAAAATATTATACTATTAATGATGAAGACAATAATAAATTGGCAGAAAAATATAGAAGTTTGTCTATAAATGAAAAAAATGTAATTTTTGGTGGAAGGTTAGCAGAATATAAATATTATGATATGGATGATGTGATAAAGAGTGCATTTGACATTTATAAAAAACAAAAAAACAATTTATAAGCTATGAGAAATCATAGTTTTTCTTTACAAATTAATAAAAATATGTTATTATAGGTCACAAATTAACTTAGGGGGATATTTATGAATAATGCAGAAAATGTAGTAGTTATGGATACTGTAATTACTAATGAAAATAATAAAAAATATGTTTATCATATGGTTAAAAGAACATTTGATATTATGGTTGCTTTAATAGCTTGTTTATTTTTATTACCATTATCAATTATTGTAAAAGTTGTATCTTTATTATCTGGTGATACACATTCTATATTCTATAAACAGATAAGAGTAGGAAAAGATGGTAAATTATTCTATATTTACAAGTTTAGATCTATGGTTCCTAATGCAGATGAATTATTAGAACAAACATTAAAAATGGATAAAATTGCTGCTGATGAATGGAAAAATTATCAAAAAATTACTAATGATCCTCGTATTACTAGAATTGGTAAGTTTCTTAGAAAAACATCTTTGGATGAATTACCTCAATTTATTAATATATTAAAAGGTGATATGTCAATGATTGGGCCTAGACCATTAGTTGAAGGTGAGCTTGATACTTTTTATGGAAGCCATGAAGTATATGAGAGTATTAAACCTGGAATAACTGGCTGGTGGGCTTGTAATGGTAGAAGTGATACTACATATACTGAAAGATTAAAATTGGAATATTATTATGTAAAAAATCAATCATTAATATTAGATATTAAGTGTATATTTAAAACAATAAGTGCTGTGTTTTCTAAAACTGGAGCAAAGTAAGAGGGGATGATATAGTGAAGTCTAAAAAGTTATTCTATGTTTTAATAGCTTTTATTTGGATGATTACTATATTTTCTTTTTCTAATAAAAATAGTACTACATCAAATAATACTAGTAAAAAGTTAATTTATAATGTTGTTAGTTTATATGAAAATATTTCTGGTCATAATATAGATAAGAATAAAGTAATTAATAAATTAAATTATCCTATTAGGAAGCTTGCTCATTTTTCTCTTTATTTTTTACTAGGTATAATTATTTATCAATTAGTTAATTGTTTTAATGTTAAGTATAAGTTTTTAATAACTATTCTAATCTGTTTTTTATACGCAACTGGTGATGAAGTTCATCAGTTATTTGTTGCGGGTAGAAGTAGTAGGGTATTAGATATATTTATTGATACAAGTGGAAGTATAGCTTCTTTAATAATAATTCAATTATTAAGTAAGTTTTACAACAGTTTACATAGAAGTTAGTTAATAGTTCTAAATTAATTATATATTTGTAATATAATAATATAAATTGGAAGTGGTAAAATGAGAAAAATAAGTAAGTTAAATAGTTTTATTTTAACTATAGTATTTTTAATATTAATGTTTATGATTTATAGACTTAATTTGGTACCTATAAAATATTTCTTATTAATAGGGGGTATTTTATTAATATTTGTATTCTTATTTGATTTTAAATTAATTAGAAAGAAAACTGGTACTGTTAGTAGAATTATATATAATATTTTTGCTTTAATTTTAATAGCTTTATCTTGTTATGCGATGACTTATATTAATGCTACTTATAAATTTATGAATAGTATTGTTGCGGATAATTTTGAGACAATTACTTATGATGTGGTAACTAGTTCTAATAGTAATTATAATCATATTGGTGATTTATATGAAAAAAAATTAGGATATATGAATACTGATAAGAATTACCCTTTAGCTAAGATAAAAATAAGAAAAGATGTTTCTTATAAAGATAAAAAATATTCATCTGTTGATGAATTTACTACTTCAATAGAAAATGGTGCAGTAGCAGGGATAGTTGTTGAAGATAGTTATTATCAAATGTTAAAAGAAGAATACACTAATCTTAGTGATACTAGAGTTATAAAACAATATAAAGTTATTGTAAAGAAAGATAATGCTAAGAAACAAAAAGTAAAAGAGACAACTAAGGAATCTTTCATTGTATATATAAGTGGTATTGATACCTATGGTAATATTTCTAGTGTTTCTAGAAGTGATGTAAATATACTTGCGGTTGTAAATCCAAAAACTTCTCAAATCTTACTTGTATCAATTCCAAGAGATTATTATGTACAGTTACATGGTACAACTGGAGTTAGGGATAAATTAACTCATGCTGGGATATATGGAATAGATACAAGTATAGATACTATAAATGATTTATTAGATACTAAAATAGATTATTTTGTAAGACTTAATTTTTCTACATTAACGAAGAGTATAGATTTACTGGATGGAATAGATGTTTACTCTGATAGAGAATTTACTCCTTGGACTAATAAGAATATTACTATTCAAAAGGGTATGAATCATATGGATGGAGAAACTGCTTTAGCTTTTGCTAGAGAGCGTCATGCATATGAATCTGGAGATAGACATAGAGGGGAAAATCAACAAGAAATAATAACAGCAATGATTAATAAAATGACAGATAAAAATTATATAACGAAATATAAAGATATTCTTACTTCACTAGATGGTTCTTTTGAAACTAGCATGAGATATGAAGAAATGACTAACTTATTTAAAATGCAAATAAATAATAATATTAAATGGAATATAACATCAATTTCTTTAGATGGTACTGGTTCAATGCAGTCAACATATAGTATGGGAGATAGGAAACTTTATGTTATGGTTCCAGATGATAATACAGTAAATAATGCAAAAGAAAATATTAATAAAATTTTAAATGGAAAGTAGATTACTTTCTTTTTTTTTGATATACTAAATTTGGTGGTGTAAATGAAAATTACTGATAAAAGATTATTAATAATAGATAAAGATGGTGATATTTTTAGTGAGGATACAACTATTGGAAAACAACATCAAGAAATTTTAGATGATTTTGCTAAAAGTAAGCACTATGATTACTCTAATATTGATTATGTTACAAAAATGGGAAATGTGGTATTTTATAATGTTGATCATAACCTTTTTGCTACATATGCACCAGAAAGTTTAACTGATGAACAACTATATCAACTAGAATTACTAGATATGCATGATGTTTCTTATATGGAAGTTAGAAAAAATTTATCTGATAATAAATATTGTGATTTTACTTTTGATAAAGATGTAGAAAGTTCGTTTTTGAATGAATTTATTCAGTCTTACTATGAGAGGCAAGAAGGGAGAAGAAGATAGATATGTTAAATATGAATTTAGATATTATAATACCAGTTTATAATGCTAAAGAAACAATAAAAAGGTTACTTTATAGTATAGCAATACAGCGAGATGCTTTTGGGTTTCATGTTTATTTAGTTAATGATTGTTCAGATTATGATTATCAAGAAGAGGTTTCGTTTTTTAAAGAGTATTTTGATATTACTGAATTTAAGTTAGATAAAAATGGTGGTCCAGGTGTTGCTAGACAATATGGAATAGATCATACTAATAGTAAGTACATAACATTTATGGATTCTGATGATTATTTTTATGATCCATATGCAATTGTTTCAATGTATAGTGGAGCACTTGGAAGAAAATGTGATTTGTTAGTAAGTAATTTTTTATATGAGAGAGATAATGCAAAAACTGTTAAGGAAAAGAATTTGATTTGGTTACATGGAAAAGTGTATAGGCGAGAGTTTTTAGAGAATAATGATATTCACTTTAATAATTCTAGTGCTAATGAAGATAATGGGTTTAATCGTTTTGTTCTTTTAAATAATCCTGTAATAGCCTATATAGATCGTCTTACATATGTTTATAGTGATTATGAAAATTCGATAACTAGACGCAATAATAGATTATTTAAATTTACTGGACTTGAGGGATATACTTATAACATGTGTTGGGCTATGGACGAGATGATTAAGAAAAATAAAAATATTGATAAAGTTGCAGAAACATCTGCTGGTGTTATTACGGCTATGTATTACTATTATTTAGAATTATATGATCAATATGATGTTGAAAAAATACTAAAATGGACAAAAAGAACAAAAGAAATATTTGATACCTATAGAGATGAATATATAGATGATTATCAAATCGAATTATTTTTAGAAGGAAAAGATAGAGAGTATGAATCAGCAAATTTAATAAAAGTAATTACTTTTGATGAATTCTTAAAGAAAATAGAGGAGGTTTAATATATGATTGATATTATAATACCTGTATATAATTCTAGAAAGACATTACCTTTTACTTTATTAAGTATTTGTAGACAGACTATTAAAGATAAAGCAAGAATCTTATTGGTTGATGATTGTTCTAGTGATACTTATGATGACATTATTGAAAAGTTTAGTTCTGAATTAAGAATAAAAATTGTTCATTTAGATAAGAATGTTGGTCCAGGATTAGCTAGACAATATGGAATGGAACACAGTAGGAGCAAATATATTTGTTTTATTGATAGTGATGATTTATTAAATACTGTTGATAGTTTAGAAATACTTTATAAAGAAATAGAAAAAGGTTATGATTCTGTTATGAGTTATGTTTATCATGAAGATCAAGCTAGAATGTTTCAACCATTAGGTGATTTACATGGAAAAATTTATAGACGTAAGTTTATAATGGATAATGAAATTAAATTCAATAATACAAGGTATCATGAGGATAATGCATTTAATAATTTAGTAATAGTGCATGGAGCAAATATTAGTACTTTAGATTGTGTTACATATGATTATGTTGACAACCAAGAATCTACTACTAATTTGGAAGCTAATAAATATTTTGAAAGACTAGAAATTTATATTGATAATATGGATTATGTTATTAAAGTCGCTGAAAAACATAATTGTAGTGAAGAATTGTTAACTGATTTTGTTTATAGAAAATATGGGTATTTGAATTTTACTTTAAAGAGATATCCAATAGAGAAGAAAAATGAAATTAGAAGATGGTTAAATAAATATGATTTTACTAAGTATTTAAAACAACTTGATATGCAACATATAAGTGAAATAGCTAGTTTAATATAGGAGATTGATGATATGAAAGTAGTAATAATAGGTGGTGGTGCTTCTGGTATTACTTCTGCTATAACAGCTAGGAGGAAAGGATATGATGTAGTAGTTTTAGAAAAGAATTCTTCTCTTTTGAAAAAACTAAAAATAACTGGTAATGGACATTGTAATTATTATAATGAAGATCAGGATTTGTGTCATTATCATAGTGATAATAGTGAACTTATTTCTATGATGATTAATAGTGTGAATTTGAAAAATGTTTCTTTGTTTTTTGATTCTATTGGCATAATTCCTAGAATTAAGAATGGTTATTATTATCCATTTTCTAATCAAGCTATTAGTGTTTGTTCTTCTTTAATATTAGAAGCTCAAAAATTAGGAGTTGTTTTAGATACTGATGTAGAGGTACAAGAGGTAAAAAAATCTAATAGATTTCAGATTATTACAACAAAGGGTGTATATGAAGCTGATAAAGTAATTGTATCTACTGGTGGAATGTCATATCAAAAAACAGGAAGTGATGGTTTTGGATATAAAGAACTAAAAAGATTAGGCCATAATATCAAATTACTTTTACCAGGGCTTACTCCATTAATAATTGCTAATCCTAAGAAGGAATGGAAAGGTATCAGAACAGATGTTTCGATAAGTTTATTAGAAAATAATAAATTAGTTAGAAAAGAGTCTGGAGAGATTCAATTAACTGAAGATGGTATAAGTGGTATTTGTACGATGCAACTTAGTTCATATATTTCTAAGGGACTTTATTTGGGGAAGGATGAAAGAATAAAAATTAATTTCTTACCATTTATAGATGAGGACAAGTTTTTTGTGTTTATGGATAATAGATCAAAAAAAATGAAGAATAGAACAATAATGGAACTTTTAGAAGGTGTTCTAAACTATAAGCTTATTTCTGTTATTTTGAAAAAAGAGCAAAATCTTATTTGGGACGAATGTAATAATAAAGAAAGAGAATTTATTAAAAAAAATCTTTTATCATATATGGTAGAAGTTGTAGATACGAAGTCTTTTAATTATTCTCAAGTAACATTAGGTGGAGTTAGTCTTTTGGAAGTTAATTTAGAAACTATGGAATCAAAAAAGGTTAAGGATTTGTACATTACTGGAGAATTATTAGATATTACCGGTGATTGTGGTGGTTATAATTTAACAATTGCTTGGATTACTGGATTAATTGCAGGAGAGTGTCTATGATAAGAATAAGTCAAATAAAAATACCTATAAAAGAGAATACAAGAGATAAAATTATACTAGAATGTAGTAGAAAATTACGAATTAATAAAAGCAATATAGAAAGTTACAAAATAAATAAAAGATCGATTGATGCTAGGAAAAAACCTGATTTATTTTATGTTTACGAACTTGATTTGGTTGTAAAAGATGAAGAGGCTATATTAAGACGTAGTAAAGATATTATGAAGACACCAAAAGAAAATTATAAATTTGAAATATTTGGAAGTAAAAGATTAAAGCATAGACCAATTATTGTAGGTTCAGGGCCTTGCGGTTTATTTTGTTCCTATTTTCTAGCTGAGGCTGGTTATAATCCATTAATTGTTGAACGTGGTGAAAAAATTGAGGATAGAGAAAAAAGTATAGAAAGATTTTTTGAAACTGGTGTTTTAGATCCTAATTCTAATATTCAATTTGGAGAAGGTGGAGCAGGAACTTTTTCTGATGGTAAACTTAATACACTTGTTAAAGATAAGAAGTATAGACAGAAACGTATTTTTGAAATATTAGTAGAGAATGGTGCTCCAGAAGAAATTTTATATGAAAGTAAGCCGCATATTGGTACAGATATTTTAAGAAATGTAATTAAAAATATTAGAAATAAAATTATTAGTATGGGTGGAGATTTCTTATTCAATACTACTTTAACTGATATTAATATTAGTGATGGAAAAGTAGTGAGTGTTGTTTTAAATAATGATAGGGAAGTTGATACTGATATCTTAGTGCTTGCATTGGGACATAGTGCTAGAGATACATTTAAAATTCTTTATGAAAAGGGAATAAATATAACTTCTAAACCATTTGCGGTTGGAGTTAGAGTGCAACATCTTCAGAAGGATATTGATAGGTTGCAGTATGGTGAAGAAAATCTTAAATTTATAGGAAAAGCAAGTTATAAATTGACATATCAAACAAAAAATAAGAGAGGGGTATATACATTCTGTATGTGTCCCGGTGGTTATGTTTTGAATGCATCAAGTGAAAAAGGTCATTTAGCCGTCAATGGTATGAGTAATCATGAAAGAGAAAGCGAAAATGCTAATAGTGCAGTTATTGTCACTGTTTCAAAAAGGGATTATGGTGAAGGTCCTTTGGATGGAATCAGATATCAGAGATTACTTGAAGAAAAAGCTTTTAAGTTAGGTAATGGTGCTATTCCAATTCAAACTTTGGGAGACTTTAAACTAAATAAAGAAACTGATGAGTTAGGAAAAATTAAACCTGTTATTAAGGGTAAATATAAATATTCAAATTTAAGAGATGTTTTTTCTTCAGAGATTTCTTCATCAATAATAGAAGCGATGAATTACTTTGATCATAAAATAGCTGGATTTGGTAGTGATGATGTTATTTTAGCGGCGGTTGAATCTAGAACTTCTTCTCCTATTAGAATTATTCGTGATGATGATCTAGAAAGTAATATAGAGGGGATTTATCCGGCAGGAGAAGGTGCTGGATATGCTGGTGGAATCACTTCAGCAGCAATAGATGGTGTTAAAGTGGCAGAAGCTATAGCTAGAAAATTTATAAATTGACACTACTTTACATTAAATATATGTAAATAATTGACAATAAAAACAAAGTTGATTTATCCTAATAATAGGAGGGATAATATGATTAAGAAGGATAGCCTACAAATAGATCAAGATAATATTAAAAATATGAATTCTAATGTTTATAAATTAGTAAGTTTTGATAGAAATACTCAAATGAATATGAGAATGATTGAAGAACGTAACAATAAAATAAAAGAAGAAAGAGAAATGGATGTACTAAAACAGTCCGCAATTGAGTCTCAAATAGAGAAAAAAATAAGGCATGCTAAAAATTTAAAGAGAAGAAAAATTAAAGCTGCATTTTATATGGCTACAGGTATCGCTATTGCTACTGCCAGTTATCAAGTCTATGAACATGTTGAAGGAAAAAATGAAATTGTTTCAGAGTTTAGTAATGCAACTTCTTCATTTGGTGTTAGAGACGATAGTATTTCTGGATATGTAATAAATGAAAAAGAAAATTATGTTTCATTTGAAGATGGAGTTAATCATATGATTCAGAGTGCTAGAGATAGAGGTATGAACACTCAAGAAATTGCTATTGGATTAACTTCTAGATTTAATAAATCAGTTGCTGTTGAAGCTCTTGGAGAAGATAACTATCCAAGTTTTTCAGAAAGAAATAAAATGTATGAATCTGCTTATCATGAAAGTAAAATAAATGGCTTAGGTCAAAATGTTGAAAAAGGAAATGGTAAATAATATGGAAGAAAGAGAAGTTGAAGTACAAGAATTTAATGGAATAGATTACTTTATATATGATACAGTTTTAAAGAATGATAATAAATATGTTATATTTGTATCAATTGAAGATGAAAATGATATTTTAATAGCAAAAGAAATAGATGATGAATACGAGATTGTAGAAGAAGAGGAAAGAGAAGAAATTTTATATTCTTATAAAGGAAAGGACGAATAATTAGTCCTTTTTTGTTTGATTTAACATAATCTTACTAGGATAGGCATATTTACTATTGAGAGGTGGATTATGTTTTTTAAAAAAATAGATAAAAGAATAAAGATAGTATTAATTATAATTATGATCCTTTTTGTATCGATAGTGTTACGTGTGTTTAAAATTCAAGTATTTGACTATAAAAAATTAAAATCTCTAGCTGATGATTTATGGAGTAGAGATTTAGAAGTTGCAGCAGATAGAGGAAAAATATTAGATAGAAATGGTGAGGTGTTAGCAGATAATGTTACAACTACTAGTCTTGTTTTGGTACCAAATCAAATAAAAAACAAAAAAGAAGTGTCTGAGGCTCTTGCTAAAATATTGAATGTTAGTACAAAAGAGATGAATAAACATGTATATAAGAAGACTTCTATAGAGAGAGTTCATCCTGAAGGAAGACGTTTATCTTACGAAATAGCAGATAAGATTAGTTCACTAGATTTTGATGGAGTATACTTAGTAAAAGAATCAAAACGATATTATCCATACGGAAATTTACTTTCTAATTCACTTGGTTATGTAGGAATTGATAATCAGGGGTTATCTGGATTAGAGTTACAATATAATGATGTTTTGTCAGGTGAAAGTGGAGCAATTAAATATTTTTCTGATGCTAAAGGTAACCAGTTAAATTTATCTGATATTTATGTTGAACCTGTAAATGGTATGAATATTCAACTTACTATTGATATTAATATCCAAAAATCGATAGAAAGAGAATTAGATAATGTAGTAGATATGTTTCAACCTGATATGGCTCTAGCAATTGTTATGAATCCAAAAACAGGTGAGATTTTAGGTATGTCTAATAGACCTAATTTTGATCCAAATAATTATCAAAACTATTCATTAGAAAGTCTAAGTCAAAACTTACCAATATTCTCATCATATGAACCGGGTTCAACATTTAATATTGTACCACCCTAAAGCGATACCTAATTAATGATATTCATATTTGGTGTAAATATGCATAAAGAAGATAGTGTAAAATTTTATTGACTGGATTGAATATTAGCAAGCTAATCCTTTTAGGGCTAGTCTTGTAAGGTTATCTTCAGAATATAACATTAGTACATTGGAAAAAGAGGAGTTAAATATATCAAAATTTAATTCTTCTTTTCTCAATGTTACTTTTTCATGATTTTTGTAAGATTTTAAATATAGTGCTAATATATTTATTCCATTTGATTTTTATCTTTAGTAATCCTATTAATTTTTTGTTTTACATGAAATTCACATAGACAATGCATTATTTCATTTTCGGGATATAGTTTTAAATTAGAAATTTCATTAACAATCCAAGTACCTGCATCACTTAATACTTTAATGTTCTTATATTTTGAAAAATCATATATTTTGCATATAAAGTCCATAAATTCAGTCCAAGGATTAGAACTGGTAGTTAGGAATGTAGTTTTATTTAGAAGTTTTCTTCTTTTATGATTTTGTTCAATACCAATAAAAGTTATAAATGCTTTGCTCATAATAAAATTTTTAGTTTTAGTTTTTGGAGAAGGTAATAGCAAGAGAAAATGACTAGGATTATATTTAAGAAATTAATTATATCAATTTTAATGAAATCCTGTTTAGAAATAATTTTAGGAAATCTAGATGGAATCTTAGTTTGAGGGAGTAAAACATTACTAAAATTTTTATTAAAATTAACTAAATAATAATATTTAATAGCATCACGATTAACATTAATCGTGGTAGCAGAACACCCAATATTAATAAAGTTTTTCTTTAAATACTCTAAAATATCATCCTCATTTAATTTTTCTAAATCCTTTCTCTTATAATAATTTTTGAATCTATTAATATAACTTAAATAGTTCGAAATAGTTCTATCTGAACATTTTCTTAGTAATAATAGATCTTTGACTTTTGGCATGTCTTTAGTCATAAAAAATGCCTTCTTTATTTGATTTATAAAATGTATATAATATAAGCAGCACTTGATTTGTTTTTTGTTTTGAATGACATATATACTAAACTCAAGTGCTTTTTTTGTAAATGAAAATTTACTTAAAGCCGAGGACTTTTCGTCAGAAATTTGGTACAATATAAATTGGAAGTGATAAAATGTCTAATACAAAAAAAATAATTTTTATTGTAATATTTATGGTATCTATAATTTCTCTGATTTTTGTTTATAATGATGATTTCTTATATTCTAATCAAATTATTAAAATCACAAAAATTGACACAATTAATGAAGAAACATCTCAAAATTCATTAGGATTAGAAGAAAAATACTATACAAGAGAGATAACTGGTATAATAACCAATGGTAACCAGAAAGGAAAAGAAAAAACCATCTCATACGATGAATCTTATTCATCTGTTATTACAGATAAATATAAAATTAATGACAAAATAATAATAGATGTAAGTGGTATTGAATTAAAAAGAGATTTCTATCTAACTTTAATGATTGTCATATTTTTGAATTTACTTTATATAGTTGGTTCTTATAAAGGGCTGTTGTCTGTATTAAGTGTTGTTTTGAATTTAGTAATTTTTTATATTGGTTTATCACTGTATTTTAAAGGTGCTAATTTATTATTTTTATGTGTAATAGAAATGATTATTTTTTCTATTATTTCTTTGATATTAGCAAGTGGTTTTAACAAAAAAACATTATCAGCAATTATTTCTGTAATTATATCAACATTAGTAATGCTCTTTTCAATTGTGATTATTATAAATTTTACAGGATATAAGGGGATAAATTTCAATGAATTATCATTTCTGACTGTTCCTATTGAAGATATTATTTTGCCGGAATTATTAATTGGATCTACAGGAGCAATCATGGATGTGGCGATTACAATTTCATCTTCTATATCGGAACTTATTCAAAAAGACAATAATATATCTGTTAAAAATCTGAAAAAATCTGCTAGAGAAATAGGAAAAGATATAATGAGTACGATGAGTAATGTTTTATTTTTTACTTATTTATGTTCAGGACTTCCAATTTTTGTGTTAGCATTACGCAACGGATTTTCAATGTATAATTATATTTCAACTAATTTTACATTAGAATTAACTAGATTTTTAATTGGTAGCATTGGTATTGTTTTAACTATTCCAGTATCAGCACATACATCAATTAAATTGATGAAAAGAGGTGCAAAATGAATATAATATTAATTATTTTATTATTCTTATTAATGATTTATATTGATATAAAAAGAGGAATAAAACTGTTTTTATCTATATTATTTAATTTTATTATTTTAATGATTATTTTTTATCTAATTGCTGTTGGATTAAACCCTATAATTTGTTCTTTAATAGGCTGCTTTATAATAAGTTATATAATACTATATTATGTAAACGAAAGAAACATAAAAACAGAATCTAGTTTGAAATCAGTTATTATCGTTCTAATTATATTATCATTTCTCATATTTTTTGTAACGAAAATATCAAGAATTGCTGGTTTTGGATACGAATCGTATGAAGAGATAAATATGTTTTCTTATGATGTAAAAATAGATTTTACTAACATTGCAATTTCTATGATATTAATTAGTTTAATTGGAGCAACGGTTGATTCTTCAATAGCAATTTCATCTGCTTTATATGAAGTGTATGATAATAATAAAAACTTATCAAAAAAAGATTTATTTCTATCAGGAATGAATATAGGAAAAGATATATTATGTACGACGAATAATACATTAATGTTTGCTTTTTTAGGTGAATTTATGACATTATTGATCTGGTTTTATAAAGGAGATTATTCATTTTTAGAAATTGTAAATGCAAAGACATTTGTTTCAGAAATTATTAAAATATTATTTAGTGCAGTAGGCTGTATTATAGTTATACCTATAACTGCATATATTACAACTGAATCACTAAAAAAAGATAGAAACAATAATTAAGTTAATTTAAAATTATCATATAATTTCATGTGGTAATTTTTTTTTGAAATTATTGAAAATGAAAAAGATTTGATTCTAACGAAAGAAAATAAAAATGTCTAATTTTGTTTCTGATTCATTAAATGAAATTACTTTTCATACACTTCTACTAGTTGGAGGTGTTTTTTTGAAAAAAATAAAAAAGTTTTGCAAATATGCCCATAATGATTTGACAATCCTTTTCAAGAGAGCTACCATGCAATCAACCAAAAAATTAAATGATAATTTTTCTCTTATTTTTGGAGGCTTTTTCTATTGAAAACTCCAAGAATAACAATCCTTGAATATGAATTGATAATAAATAAAAAATTATATGATCAAGGTGTAATAACTGAACAACAATATGATGAAGTTTGTAAAATTATTTATGAGAAAATTAATCGTTGTAGTAAAGAAGTAAAAAGTTGCTAAGGAGGTAGATTATGAGATTCTATAAAGTCAGAGAAGAAATCTTAAAAGGCAAAAATATTGCCGAACTACCTTTAAGGGTTACTTTTTATGCCCGTGTTTCTACTGAAACTGATGAACAATTAAACTCTTTAGATAATCAAATATCTTTTTTTGAAAATTTTATAAAGTCAAATAAAAATTGGACTTATGTTAATGGTTACATAGATGAAGGTATTAGTGGTAGCACTGTTAAAAGAAGAAAAAAGTTTTTACAAATGATTAATGATGCTAAATCTGGCTATTTTGATTTAATAGTTACAAAAGAAGTTTCTAGATTTTCTAGAAATTTATCTGATAGTATCAAATATACACAAGAATTACTTGCTAATGATGTTGGAGTGTATTTTCAGTCTAATGGGATAAATACTTATGATCCTAACTCTGAATTTATACTTAATATGATGGGAAGCGTTGCTCAAGAAGAAGTCAAAAGGCTTTCATCTCGTGTCAAATGGGGACATAAAGAAGCAATAAAAAAAGGTAGAGTTTTAGGCTCTAATACAATCACTGGCTATAAAAAAGATGATGCTAAATTAGTGATTGTAGAAGAAGAAGCCAAAAAAATAAGGAAAATTTTTGAGTTATATGCTACTGGGAAGTATGGTTTTTATAAATTAGCAATGGAATTACATAGACAAGGCATAAATAATTATAAAGGAAATATTTATGATAAAGATACATTAAAAAGAATTATACAGAACCCTAAATATAAAGGCTTTTATCGTGGACATACTACTGAAACGATTGATTATAGAACTAAACAAAGAGTTTATATACCAGTAGAAGAACAAGTAATATATAAAGATGAAAGTATACCAGCCATAGTTAGTGAAGAATTATGGAATCGTGCAAATGAAATATTAGATAGCAGAAGTACACTAATGAAAGCAAGTAATGGCAATGCCAAAAAAACTGAAAGAAAATATTGTTATACAACAAAAATATTTTGTAGTGATCATAATGTTTCTTATCAAAGAATGACAAATAAAAGAAAACAGACAAAGCCAAGATGGGCTTGTGGTAATTATGTAAAATATAGATTGGATGCTTGTGAAAGTCCAATAATAGCAGAGATGGATTTGAATAATATATTTACAATTATAATGGAGCAAGTATTTGATAATAAAAATGAAATTATAAAAGAAATGTTAAGTTACTATTCTAATTTGAAAATAGATAATAATTATCAATTTGAAATTTCAAAATTAAAAAACGAGATCAAAACTATTGAAACAAAAAAAGAAAAGTTATTAGAATTAAATATTGATGGTAGTATTAATAACCTTGAATTTAAAGAAAAAAATGATAAGTACAACGAAGATATATCATCTTTAAATATAAGAATTGGCAAAATAGAACAAGAAAGAAAAATTATGTCAGATAGTTTTGGCAATATCAAAGTTATTGAAGATGCTATAAAAAAACAGGTTGATTCTAAAAAAAATGTTAGTGAATTTGTAGATAAGTTTTTAGAAGAAATTATAGTTTATAAAGAAGATAATGATAGACATAAATTAATGTTAAAAATTTATCTGAATTTATTGAAAAAACCAATTCCTACTGGAAAAGGTGCTAGACATGTAGATGATGATAAATACTCGCCAATATTTACTAAAGAAGTTGAAACTTTAGATTTAGGTAGAGCCGATTTTCAAAGAAATAATTTTAGAATAAATGTGTATTTAAGTTATGATATAGACTAGATTATCGTATATAAATTATATATGGTAATCTAGTCTTTTTTTTGAATTTGTTTAGGTATCGTTTTCGGGTGTTACTTTCAAAATAATTACGACTTCGGCTGCGGTAGAAGAAAAAGTTGTTGACCTAGAGAAAGATCACTTTCATGATTCTGGTAGTGTTAATGTAGATGGTGCAGTTATAAAATGTTGGAAAGCAGGAGGACATGGAGATCAAACATTTATGCAAGTACTTCAGAACTCTTGTAATCCGGGTTTCGTTAGATTGGGTAATTTACTTGGTAAGGAAAGATTATTTTCTTATATCAAGAAATTTGGATTTGGAGAAAAAACAGGAGTTGATTTAACAGGAGAAGGAAAAGGAATTTTATTTGATTTAGATCAAGTTGGTAATGTAGAACTCGCTACTACTGCTTTTGGTCAGGGAGTAAGTGTTACCCCAATACAACAAGTAACTGCAGTATCTTCTGTTATTAATGGTGGTTATTTATATAAACCTTACATTTTAAAATCCATTAATGATCCTGTTACTAATAATATTATTGATGAAAAATATAAAGAACTTGTTAGAAGAACTATTTCTTCTGATACGTCAAAAATAATGAGAAAGGCTTTAGAAAGTGTAGTAGCTAAGGGTGGAGGAAAAGCTGCTTATATTGATGGATATAGAATTGGTGGTAAAACAGGTACTGCCCAAAAGGCAGTTGATGGAAAGTATTTAGTTAATAATTATATAATGTCGTTTGTTGGAATAGTACCATCAAATGATCCGGAAGCTGTTTTATATATAGCTATAGATAATCCGAAAAATACGGCACTATTATCAAGTTATACAACTACTCCTATTGCTAGAAGAGTTCTTTTGGATATTATTGATGCACTAGATATTAAAAAACAAAAAGGAGGTATGGAAAAAGATTTAGAGTGGAGTGACAAAATTACTTATGAAGTTCCCGATGTTGTTGGTATGAAGGTAGAAGATGCTAAAAAGTTACTTGTTAATTTTACAGTAGAATACTCTGGTAGTGGGGACTATATAATTTCTCAATCGCCTAAAGCAAAAGAAAAAGTAGAAGATAAAGGAGTAATTAGATTAATGCTTGGTGATAAAAAATAAAAGCACATCTTGTATTTTTTTCGACAATATGATATATTACCTAAGAAAGCAAGTGCGAAAGACGGAATGATATATTTTTATAAAGAGAGCTTCAGTTTGGTGTGATGAAGTTAAAAAGTATTATTCAGATCACTTTCAAGTGTTCTTTGAGGATAAGTCAAAGACGGTTACTCACGTTACGAGATTAAGTGTATAGTAAGCTATAAATTAAGGTGGTACCACGGAATTATTTCGTCCTTAAATTTATGGCTTTTTTTGTTTATTAAAGGAGGTATAAAATGTTTTTACAAATTATTATATTAATTATAGGTTTTATTATTTTAGTTAAGGGTGCTGATTTATTTGTAGATGCTGCTTCATCATTAGCTGAGAATTTTCATCTTTCTAAGATGCTAATTGCTCTTACTATAGTAGCTTTTGGTACTAGTGCACCTGAGCTTGCTGTATCTATTAAATCGACTTTAACTGGGCAAGGGGATATAGTATTAGGAAATGTTATAGGAAGTAATATTTTAAATATACTATTGATACTTGGTATATGTAGTTGTATTCACCCTTTAAATGTAAAAAATTCAACTGTAAAAAAGGAGTTGCCAATTACGATATTGTTATCAGTATTACTTTCAGTTTTGATGTGTGATAGTCTATTATCTGGTAGTGGTGTTAATCAAATTTCTCGTTCTGAGGGAATTACTATAATTTTATTTTTCTTAGTATTTGTTTATTATTTGGTTACAACTATGAGAAATAAAGTTGATGATGAAGTGTCTACTCCAAAATATGGAATGTTTAAGTCAATTATATTTACTATTATAGGAATTGTGTGTTTAGTACTTGGTAGTAATGCAGTAGTTGATTCTGCAAGTATTATTGCTAAAACGTTAGGTATTAGTGAGAGAATGATTTCCTTAACTATCATAGCTTTAGGAACCAGTCTTCCTGAGTTAGTTACTAGTGTTGTTGCGACTAAGAAGAAGGAATATGATATAGCTATTGGTAATGTTGTTGGTAGTAATATCTTTAATATAGGTGTAGTACTTGGAGTACCTCTTACTATATTTGGAGGAATAGGAGCTTTTACTATTAATTATTTAGATTTAATAGTAATGCTTTTATCCGCAATTATGTTATTTTTATTTAGTTTTAAAACTCATAAGTTGGATAAGAAGGCAGGTATTACATTTTTGATAGTATTTGTTTTGTATTATAGTTTTGTAATTATAGGTAAATAAAGGAGTGTATGTGAAATGAAATTTGAAAAATTAAAAACAGGAAATGTATCAGAAATAGAAAAATCAATAAGAGAAGAATGGGGTGGAGTAGAAAATATCTTAAAAAAGACAATTGAAAATAGAGATGGCAATGATATGTATGTGTTTTATGATGGACCAATTTATGCCAATGCTAAACCTGGACTACATCACGTTTTTGCTAAAACTATAAAAGATGCTATTTGTAAATATAAAACAATGCAAGGTTATAAAGTTTTAAGAAAAATAGGATTAGATACGCATGGATTACCAATTGAGGTTAATGTAGAGAAAAAATTAGGTTTTAAAAATAAATCTGATATTGAAAAGTTTGGAATAGAAAATTTCTGTAAGGAATGTAATAAAGAAACTGATTCAAATATTGATGAAGTTAAGAAAGTAACAGAAATGATGGGACAATTTATTGATTGTACTAATCCTTATATAACTTGTACTAATGATTATATTGAGTCAGAGTGGTGGTTAATAAAAAATATATTTGATAAGGGATTAATTTATCATGGTAATAAAGTTCTTCCATATTGTCCAAGATGTGGTACAGAATTATCTCAAAATGAAGTGTCTCAAGGTTACCAACAAGATTCTGTTAATACAGTAATTGTTCCTTTTAAATTAGTAGATGAAGATTGTTATTTATTAGTTTGGACTACTACACCATGGACTTTAATTGATAATGTAGCAGCTTGTGTAAATCCTGAATATGAATATATTAAAGTATCTTCTAAAGGGTATAATTTTATAGTTGGAAAAACTTTAGCTGATAAAGTACTTGGTGATGATTATGAAGTATTAGAAACTTATAAAGGAGCAGATTTAGTAGGTAAGAAGTATGAACAATTAATGCCTTTTGCTAAAGTTGAAGGTAAGGCATTTGAGGTTTTAGCAGATACTTATGTTACAGCAGAAGATGGTACAGGAATAGTTCATATTGCTCCTGCTTATGGTGAAGATGATTCACGTGTTGCGAAGGAAAATGGTATTAGTTTTTCTCAAAGTGTTAATAAAGATGGTTGTTATACTGTTGGACCTTGGGAAGGTAGAGTAGTAACTGATTCTGAACTTGAAATTGATATTGTTAAATACTTGAAAGAGAATGATAAACTATTCAAAAAACAAAAAATAACTCACGATTATCCTCATTGTTGGAGATGTAAAAAACCATTAATTTATTATGCTAAGCCAGCATGGTATATTGAAACAACTAAATTAAAACAACAAATTATAGATTGTAATAAAAAAGTTAATTGGTATCCAGCTTATGTTGGTGAAAAAAGATTCAATAACTGGCTAGAAGGAATGGTAGATTGGGGTATTTCTAGAAATAGATATTGGGGTTGTCCTATGCCTATTTGGACTTGTGATTGTGGACACGTTGAATGTATTGGTTCACTAGATGAATTACAAGAAAAATTAGTAGAAGATATTGATGTTAGAAAGATTGAGCTTCATAGACCTTATGTTGATAATCTACATATCAAATGTAGTTGTTGTGGTAAAGAAATGTCTCGTGTTACTGATGTTATGGATGTATGGTTTGATAGTGGTGCTATGCCTTATGCTCAATTCCATTATCCATTTGAGAACAAAGAATTATTTGAATCACAATTTCCTGGTGACTTTATTGCTGAGGGTGTTGATCAAACAAGAGGTTGGTTTAATTCCTTACTTTGCATCTCAACATTAGTATCAGGTGTATCTAGTTACAAAAATGTTGTTGTTAATGATATGATGCTTGATGCTCATGGTAAAAAAATGTCCAAATCAGTAGGAAATATTATTAATCCAATAGATATTATGACTGAATATGGAGCTGATCCTGTTAGATATTATATGTTATATGCATCTCCAGTTTGGACTCCATTAAGATTTGATATGGTAGGTTTAAAAGAAATATATTCTAAATATTATGCAACACTTAAGAATGCTTATTCATTCTTTGAAATGTATGCAAATGCTGATAACATTGATCCAAGAGAATATGATATTAAAGTAGAAGATAGAGAGTTAATTGATAAATGGTTACTTTCTAAATTAAATAAATTAGTTAATGATGTAGTTAATGCTTATGAAGAGTACGATTTAAATAAAGTTGTAAAATTAATTGTACCTTTCTTAAATGATGATTTATCTAACTGGTACATTAGAAGCAATAGAAGAAGATTCTGGGATTCAGAACTATCAGATAGTAAAAAGGCAGTGTATTTAACAACATATGAAGTTTTAGTTACATTAGCTAAGTTAACTGCTCCTATAACTCCATATATATCAGATGAAATTTATACAAAACTAACTGGTGAAGAAAGTGTTCATTTAGCAGATTTTCCTAAGTTTGACGAGGGGTTAGTAAATGAAGAAGTAGAAGAAAAAATGGACTTGGTTAGAGATATTTGTAGTCTTGGACGTGATGCCAGAGAAGATGTTAATATCAAGGTTCGTCAACCTATAAATGAAGTTATCCTAGCAAAAGAAGCAAAGAATATTATTGGTGATTTGGATTCTATTATTAAAGAAGAATTAAATGTTAAAAATATTACTTATAAGGAAGATATGACTGAATACTTAACTTATTCACTAAAACCTAATTTTAAAGTTTTAGGAAAAGAGTTAGGACCAAAGATTAAATTATTACAAGATTTATTAAGAAATTTATCAAGTGAAGATGCTTATAAGGTTAGTACTAATGATTTAACAGTTCAATTAGATGGAGAAGACTTTGTTCTTACTTCAGAAAATACTATTCAGTCAATTGAAGTAAAAGATGGATATGCTGCAAGTAGTGATAATAAAACATGTGTTGTTTTAGATACTCACTTAAATGAAGATTTAATATTAGAAGGACTTGCTCGTGAATTTGTAAGAAAAGTACAAAGTCTTAGAAAAGAAGCTGATTTTGTTATTACAGATCATATAAATATTTTCTATCATGGAGATGAAGATATTTGTAAAATGATTGAAAAATTTAATGATTATGTTAAGAATGAAACACTAGCTGAGAAAATAGATATTACTGATAAAGAAATAGAAGTATATGATTTGAATGGACATGAATGTGGTATCCTTGTAGAAAAAATATAATTAATGAATATTTATATTTCTATATAGTAAATAGTTATCAATTTAAATAATTGACTAAGGGAAAAAGATTAATTTAGATCTTTTTTTCTTTTCTTTTGTAAAAAGTATGATTTGTTTAATTAATAGTTCTTTGTTATAACATCATCACCAACTGAAAAAAAGAAAGGAAAGTGATGTTATGGTTGGAATTAAAGGATATAAATTTAAGACATTAC
>ERZ773139.1172-NODE-1172-length-31418-cov-7.304595_pt1 | contig 31418 bp, 31 predicted proteins | sample MGYA00580854_ERZ773139 | MGnify/ENA primary metagenome ERZ773139 (study PRJEB29015, sample SAMEA2737809) | human gut metagenome | biome: human gut; feature: human-associated habitat; material: faeces | place: China | collected 2012 ...
GAGTAGCAAACACAAGCTCTTGTACAAATGGAGAAACAAGCGAAACAGCCTGTGGATTTGTAGTAGAGTTTGCTGATATTATTTCAGAACAAGCAATGAATTCAACTGAAACTAACGTAGGAGGATGGCCCACAAGTACTATGAGAACTTATGTAAATGGTACAATATATAATTCATTACCAAGTGAATTACAAAATGTAATAGTAACAACAACTGTAGTATCAAGTCATGGAAAAACATCAGGTGAAGCTAACTTCACATCAAGTGATAAACTATATTTACTTTCAACAAAAGAAGTATGGAATGGCGGAACAGGTTATGATACAGCAGAAGCCGAAACAAGACAATTAGATTATTATAAAAATAATGGAGTAACAATATCAAATTATAGTGGAGCAATAAAACAATATAATGGTACAAATTCTTATTGGTGGTTGCGCTCGGCTCATTCCGACTATACTACTCACTTTTTCAATGTGTACATCAATGGTGGTTTGGGCTGCAATTTTGCTATTAGTACATACGGTGTTGCCCCAGCTTTCCGAATCGCATAATATAAAAATAATGTAGGAAAAGTAAAACTGATTTCTAATAATATAGTAGAGGTTAGTATTACTTTTCTTTTTCTTTTGGTAATACAACTTCTAGAAATGGAGGATAAAATGATAGAAGAAAAGAAATTTTATACATGTCGAAGTGATATTGCATTTAAAGAAGTATTTATGAAGGAAGAAAGTAAAGATATTCTAACAAAATTATTAGAATCAATTCTAGATGTAGAAATAAAAGATATGAGATTTCTAAATTTAGAAAGAAATGTAGATAATATACATGTAAGAAGAAAGCACTTTGATATGTTTTTAGATACCAATATAGGAAAGATACAAGTAGAAGTAAATAGTGAAGAGCCAAAGTATTTACATACAAGGAATGCATCATTTATTTTTGATACATATTCTCATGAAGTAAGAAGAGGGAAGGAGTATAATGAAGATACATTAATTATTCAAATAAATCTAAGTTATAAAACAAAGATAGAAGAGATAAAAAGAATATATAAAGTAATGGATAAAAGAGGAAATGAATATATAAAGAACTTCATGATATATGATATAAATATGGAAAAAATAAAAGATATATGGTATTCTAAATCTAGAAGTGAGATAGAAAAATATAAATATTTAATAATGTTAGATTTAGAACAAAAAGAATTAAAAGAATTAGAAAAACTATCTCAAGATAGGAGTGTATGTAAATATATGAAAAAGTTAGAAGAAGTAAATGAAGATCCAGAATTTAGAGAGTTTATAAGTGCAGAAGAAGATAATTTAAAAATAGAGAATTCTATAAAAAGAGAAGCGATCGAACAAGAAAAACAGGAGATAGCAAAATCAATGTTAGAAGATAATATTCCGATTGAACAAATAGCTAAATACACAAATTTATCAAAAGAAGAAATAGAAAATTTAAAATAATGTAGGAAAAGTAAAACTAATTATATATAATAGATGTTAGTTTTACTTTTTTTTAAGATATTTACTAAGTTTTTATTAAGCTTTACAAATTTGAATATTAGTCAATGATGTGAAACATAATTTTTTATAAATAACTTGGTCGTAAGATTGAGTTTTTTTTATTTATTTAATAATTTTTGTCTCATTTCTATTGGTGTTAAGTAGTTAAGTACTTGCATTGGAATATTATTAGATCTTTTCAAATATTGAGTTCCCTGCTTTATTAAATCTTCTAGTGAATAAAAATTTAAGAATGAATAAAATCTTTCATTATCGTTTCTATGACTTCTTTCGACTTTTCCATTATGTCTAGGAGTTCTAGGTCTTATTTTATGGTGATAAATATTATTATTTATACAAAATTCATCCATTGGATGGAGAACTTTTATTTTTTCTCTGTTATAAGTGAATTCTGTTCCATTATCAGTTTGTATTTCTTCAGGTTTATATTTATAATAATTGATACATTTTTTAACAAAATCAACAGTATTAGCTGGAGTGTGTTCATCATACCAATAAAGGAATCTTTCACGAGTAGCTTCATCAATACATGTATACTGATAAAATCTAGTTTCTTCAGGTAGGCTATTTGTTTTACATTCATTTGGAACATATTTAACATCTATTTGCCATTTTTTACCTAATTCCGTAGGTGTATTATATTTTTTAGGAGTGTATTTAGAAGTACCGGATATAAGCACTTGATTATAAAAGCCAATTCTTTTTAATACTCTATAAAGACTAACAATATGTCTTTTATAGCCTTTATTTCTTTTTAGTTTTATCCATAATTCACATAAAGTAATATGAGGATTTCTCCTAATTAAATTTTTAATCCATTTTATTTCTTCATCAGTATGAGAATTTGGGTGTCTAGAGTGAGGTCTGTGAGACTTATCTATCAAAGATTCAGGAGAGCCATCATACTTTTTATTCCATCTCCACAGAGAAATTCTAGATATGTGATATTTTCTACAAACATAATCAATTGGATTACCATCTCTATAAGTTTCTACTGCATGAATTCTAGTTTTTAATTCACGAGGTAGATATCTTTTATTAATTTGTGATATACTTTTCATGACTTAAGTCCTTTCTTTAATTGTTTTTTGTGTTTAACTCAATTATACGACTTAAGTCTTTTTTTATATAGAATTTGTTTCACATCAATTGTATAACAACAAAGTTTTTATTAAGTTTTACAAATTTTTATTGACTTTTTGCTAAGTTAGTCATATAATATACTGGTATACCGAAATGGTATAGTAGTATATTTGTAGGAAGTGAATAAAACATGGATAAAAAAGAAGCTGTAATTAATACTGCTAGAGATTTATTTCAAAAGTATGGATATAAAAAAGTATCTATGGATGAAATAGCTAAAACATCTGGGGTTACTAAGAAAACGATTTATACTTATTTTAAAGATAAAGATTCTATGTTTTTGTATTTTATTGAAGAAGAATTACAAAAAATGAAGAGAAAAATAGAAAAGAAGAATAATAGTGATTTACCATTTATTGAAGTTGTCGCTACTAATCTTTATGATATGTTAATTTTTCGAAAGAATAGTATGTTAATTTCTACAATATCTAAGGAAATTAAAAATGGTAATGATAAGTGTTGTGATTTTTTGAAAGTTTATGATGATGAAATACTAAGCTATATAGAAAAAAAAATAAACTTAGAAATCAAAAAAGGAAATATCAAAAAATGTGATGCACATCTAACGGCTTTTATTATTTACAAAGTATTCATTTCAATTTTATTTGAATATGATAGGGATATTGATGAAAAAAAGGTAACTAAAGATGTTACTGCAATTCTAAAAGATGGATTGCTAAATTAGGGGAGGTTTAATATATGAAAAGTAAAATTAGTGAGAAAAATTGGTTTAAATATGTTGTAATTGCGGCTGTATTATTAATACCTTTTATGTATAGTTTCTTTTATTTAAAAGCATATTGGAACCCATATGGAGAAGGAAATATTGATAATTTACCAGTTGCAATTGTAAATTCAGATAAGGGAGATAAAGGTGACTCTTTAATCAGCAGTATAAAAAAATCTAAGAAGTTAAAACTTAGTGTTGTATCAGAAGATAAGGCAGATGAAGGTTTAAATGATGGTACATATTATGCAGTTATAAATATTCCTGAAGATTTTACATCTAATATGGAAAGTGCATCAACAAATAATAAAAAGCATGCGACTATTACTTATTCACCAAATCAAAAGTCTAATTACTTATCTAGTCAAATTATTAATTCAGTAGTTCTTACTGTTGAAAAGAATCTAGATAATGCAGTTAACTCAGAAATAGTAGGAAGTCTTTCTAATACAATTGAAGGTGTTCCTAATCAATTAGATACTATTAGTTCAGGATTTGGAAAATTAAGTGATGGAACTGGTCAAATAGAAAGTGGTTCAAATGAACTAACTAGTGGATCTAATAGTTTGAAAAGTGGTATTTCTGAAGCTTATAGTGGTAGTAAAACAATTACTAAAAAGGTAAATGAATCAATTGATAGTTTAAAGAATGATAAATCTGAAGCTATTGATGATAATACTTTAGCATCAATAAAATCACAAGCTGTTGCAGGAGTAGTACAAACATTTACTGATAGTTATAAAAATCAAATAGGTGATGAAGCAGGAAAACAAGCTGCAGCAACAATAGCTAGTAAAAAACAACAATTAGCAACAGCTGATTCAAGTTTATCGCCATTGGTTTCACAATTTAATAGTGTTTCTGGAAAGAATTTCAGTAACTATGATTTCTGTAAAGATTTTAATAATAAAGGTAGTGTATACAGCTTTGTAAGTGCTTATGCCTCAAGTTATCTTGGAACATTAACTAAGAGTTGTCCAGCGTATGTTACAGGTACTGATCAATTAAATGATGTTACTTCTATAGCATATTCTGTTGCATATCAAACAGCTATTAGTGCTGCAGAAGAAGCTGCAACATCTACTGCAAGTAGTGTAAGTGAAACAGTTGCTAAACAAGTTGCAACAACAGCTAAAGAAACGGCAAAAAATACAACTATTGCATCATTAACTACTTTAAGTGATGGATTAACTACATTAACTAACGGATTATCTAAGTTAAATAGTGGATCTGAACAATTATACTTTGGGTCTGCTAAATTAAGTCAAGGTGCAACAACATTAAATAATAGTGTAAAATCATCTAAAAATGAATTAGATAGTAAAATAACATCTACTAAAAAAGATGTTAAAAAAGTAGAAAAATTATCAGATTATAGTAAAGAACCTGTTAAAGCAGAAACTAAGGAAGTTAATAAAGTATCTAGTTATGGTACTGCTTTTGCTCCATTATTTATTTCAATTGCTTTATGGGTAGGAAGTTTAATGTCATTTATAGTATTATTCTTTGATAAAGAAAAGAGATTTGGATTATTTGGTATTGATAGTAAAAAACGTGTTAAAAGAACACTTGCATATCATGGCCTTGCAACAGTATCTGGATTAGTTTTAGGGCTTTTATTACAATTATTATTAGACTTTGATATTACTAATGTTTTCTTATACTATATCAGTATTATTCTAATATCTAACTGTTTCTTAGCAATCATTGAATTTTTAATTGAATGTTTTGGTGATATTGGTAAATTTGTAGCACTTATTATTCTAGTATTACAATTAGGAGCAAGTGGTGGTACATTCCCAATTGAAACAGTAACAAAAGGATTTAGATTCTTAAATCCAATGTTACCGATGACTTATACAATTAGATTATTAAAAGAATCTTTAATTAGTATAGAGTCTAGCTTATTAAGTAAAAACTTTATTATTATATTTGCAATATTTATTGTATTCTTTATAGCTAATGTTGCGCTTAATTTATATAGAGAAAGAAAAGATAAATAAGAACAATAAAAAGTAGAATATTGACGATTAAAAGAAATAACATTTGTTGTTTCTTTTTTTTGTTATATTTTAATTGGGAGTGGTAGAAGTGAAAAAGGTAAGTTATTTTCTTTTATTTCTTTCCATATTTTTTCTAACAGGTAATGTTTATGCAAGGAGGGGTTGTTGTTCTCATCATGGTGGAGTATCATCATCTTGTAGAGGTGGCATGATAGTTTGTAATGATGGATCAACTAGTCCAACTTGTGGTTGTGAAGGAGGAAGTACTAATTCGGGATCATCATCGTCTTCATCTAGTTATTATCAAGCACCTAAAATTATTTATGGTTGTACTAATAAAGATTCTCTAAACTATAATGCTAATGCCAATAGAGACGATGGTAGTTGTATAGCTAAGGTTTTTGGTTGTACAAATCAAGAGGCATATAATTATAATTCTAAGGCTAATGTAGATGATGGAAGCTGTGTTGCTAAAGTTATTGGTTGTACTGATTATTCAGCTCAAAACTATAATAGTGATGCTAATACTTCAGATGGTTCGTGTTTATTTAAAAAGAAAAAGGTTAGCTATAAGAAAATAAAATATAAAACAACTTATAAATATAGCTTTTTTAGAAAAAGTGGTAGTGTTATTCAAAAAGGGAAAAATGGAAAGAAAAAGATAACAAAAGAAGTAATAGTTAATGAAAATGGAGATATAACTTCATCAAAGACAATTAAAACAAAAACTGTTAAAAAGGCAGTTAATAAAGTTATAGCAACAAAAAAGAAGAATTAAATTTGTTCTTCTTTTTCTTTGAATATTTTTTTATTAGTAATAAGTCTTTCATCGTTTGGATTATAATCTAGAGCAAGATCAATGAAATAAATTGCATAATCAATTTTACCTAAGTAAAAACAACTTATCGATAGTAAATCATAAATAGTTCCGTCCCAACTGAATGTTTCATTTATATAACTTTTTTGATGATTTCTAATTTGGAGAGCTTTTAAACAATATTTTTCCACTTTTTTATAGTTTTCTTGATTATATTCTAATATAGCCATTTCCACATATGGATCTCTTAGGTATGGTGCTTCTTTAATAGCTTTTTTTAACCAAATTCTTGCTGCCTTTGTTTTATTTAGATTTTGATAACATCTACTAATAAATCTCATAGAGGCACATCTTTCATCTTTCCAAGTTGCGTTTTTTAGTTTTAAATGTCTTTTTAATGTTTTAATAGATTTATCCCACTTTCCATAATACATATATTCACGTCCTAAGTAATGCATATTTCTATCATCAAGGGGATTTTCTTTTACAGATAATTCTAGTAATGGTAAGTAACTACTTCTAGATTTTGTTCTATCTGGATAATGATTTAACGTTATATTATTTATAGTAATAATGTTTTCGGTGTTATCTTTATAAGTTAATACTTCGTGTACGGGGTGTGTCCATTTGTATCCATTTCTTATGTGAATTTTATCTGTGTAGAAATTTACTAGGGGATTGTTGTTGGAATCGAGGCTCCAATTATAATTATATCTAGCTCTAGTTGCAGATTTTTGCCAAGCTTTTTCTAATTCATTTCTCCAACCTGGTAATAGAACTTCGTCAAGGTCTGTACAAATACAAATATCGGTATCATTTGGAACCATTTCTAGTGATTTATTTCTAGCTATATCAAATCTCCAGGGCTTAATAATTTCTTTTTTTACTTTAACACCATGTTCTTTTAATTTAGTTATTGTATTATCATCTGATCCTGTATCAAGTACGTATATCTCGTCAGCTTCTTTCATGGAATTGTACCATCTATCTACAAACTTCTCTTCATTTTTACTAATTGCATAAACAATTACTTTGTATTTATTCAAATTAAGCACCCAATCTTCCTAAATATTTAACAGTAATAGTTACTAGCGAATTAGCAAAGTATGAATTGGTACCTAGATTTTTATTATCAGGTGAATTTAAATATATTTCTTGTTTACTAAGATTTACTAGTTCATATAAGTTATCTGTATTTTCTACTGCAATTATACCTTGGGCTAGTAATTGTTTTATTTCTTCATTATAAATAAATTCACTAGTACCAATATAGACGTTATCTGTATTAATTAATCTAAAACCTAAAGCAACTAAATCTTTAGTAGGATCAAAATCGGTGTTTGTTTGTTTTGTATAAGCAGAAACAGTAAATGTTATATTATAATATCCTATTTTGTTGAATTTGATAGTTTTATTTGTTGTGTCTAATTGGGCTAGGTTACTTACATCGATTTCTGCTCTACTAATTGGTAATCTTTCGCCAGCCGCAATAGGAACACCATCTTCTCTTGTTCCATCGTTAAAGGTTACGAAGTACGCAGAATGTAATAGTGTTGGTCCGGTTGGTCCAGTTGCACCGGTTGGTCCAGTAGGTCCCCCAGAAGGCCCAGTGGGTCCTGTTGGTCCCGTTGGTCCAATACAATATATCTTTTGATTACAAGAAATAGGTTTATTATGAGATCTACAATCTAGATTATTTAACTCATGATTATTCATATTTTAACTCCTTTCAATATAGAATATGCTATAGAAATGAAACTATAAATAATATCAACCTAACTATATAAATAGTAAAATTATTTATATTGAACATGACTAATGTAAGAAGTACTACTTTATGATATTTAATAAATTAAGTATATAAAAAACATTTGATTGTTACATAAAAATATATGTTTTATTTAAAATTATTAGGACAGGTGAATATTGATATTCATTGTTGAGTATGATATAATTTAATCTATTGAAAAAGGGTGATATTATGATTGATGCTTTAGTAGATGCTTTAATAGATTCTTTAAAATTGTTTCCATTTTTATTTATAACATTTTTAATTATGGAATACTTTGAACATAAGATGACTAGTAAAAATAAAAAGATTATTGAAAAATCAGGTAAATATGGTCCATTACTTGGATCGGTTTTAGGTATTTTTCCACAATGTGGTTTTTCTGTAATGGCTACAAATCTTTATGCAACACGTGTTATTACAGTTGGTACTTTAATATCTGTTTATTTGGCAACTTCAGATGAAATGCTTCCTATTTTGATTTCTGAAAGAGTAGAATTATCTTTTATAATTACTGTTTTATTAATTAAGGTAGTAGTAGGAATGATTTTTGGATTTTTAATTGATTTTATTTTTAGAAAACAAAAATCAAAAAAAGAGTCAATTCATCATATGTGTGAAGATGAGCATTGTGGATGTGATCATGGAATAATTAAACCAACTTTAAAACATACATTTAATATTTTAGTATTTATATTTTTTATGACATTTATTTTAAATTTGGGTTTTTCGTATTTAGGAGAAGAAAAAATTTCTAAGTTATTTATGAAAAATAGTATTTTTGGTCCGTTTTTATCTAGTCTAATTGGTTTAATTCCAAATTGTAGTTCAAGTATTTTAATTACAGAATTATATTTAAATCATACTATTTCTTTTGCTTCATTAATTTCGGGATTGTTAACGGGAAGTGGGGTAGCTTTATTAGTTTTATTTAGAAGTAATAAGAATATAAAAGAAAATGTTCTAATTTTGACTACAATTTATTTAATTGGAGTGTTTATAGGATTATTATGTCAAGTAACTTCATTATTTTAGTAAATAAAATGTAAAGTTTACTTACAACGATAATCTCTTTTTTTATTTGTGATATAATTTTTGTTAGGTGATAATATGTCAAAGTTTTTAATATTTATTTTTATATTTTTTATAGGAAGTTCTCTTGGTTGGGTATTAGAACTTTTCTTTAGAAGAATAGTTCATAAAAAATGGGTTAATCCAGGTTTTTTAGTTGGTCCATATTTACCTATATATGGTTTTGGATTATGTGCTTTAACTTTTAGTTATATGCTTTTTCAAAATATTTCTATAAGTCCAATTTTGGTTATTTTACTAATGGGATTATGTATGACTATAATAGAATTAATTGGTGGATTAGGTTTTCTTTATGGTGGTGGAGTAAAACTATGGGATTATTCTGATCGTTGGGGTAATTACAAAGGTATTATTTGTCCACTTTTCTCATTGATTTGGACTGTTTTGGGTGGAATTTATTATTATTTCATTGCACCATATATTCTAAATGCTTTAGAATGGTTCTCAAACAATTTATCTTTTTCATTTGTATTAGGAGTATTCTTTGGAGTTATTGTAATTGACTTTGTATATTCAACTAAGTTACTTGTAAAAATTAGAAAGTTTGCTAAAGATAATAATTTAGAAGTAAAATATGAAGAATTAAAAATGCATATTAAAGAGAATCAAGAGAAAAGAAGAGAAAAGTATTCATTTATCTTTGCATTTAAGCAGACTAATCCTATCTTAGATTATTTAAATACTTATCTAGATAAAAAGGTTAAAAAGTAATGAATATATTTGGTTATATAAAGAAGTATGGCAAATTTAGTTTTACTATGGAACCATTCAATGAAGTTGATAATGTGATTTTATCTTGTATTTCATATGTTGATTTTTTAAATATAGTGTCTAAGGGTTCACTTGTAAAAAGAAGGTTGGAAGATGTAGCAAAAGAGTATTTTTCTAATAATACAAAAAGAGATAATAAAAAAAATATTTCTGAAGTTAGAACTGGGATAAAACTATTATATGAAGTATGGCATACGAAAAGATATAGAGATATATTAATGTTTAATTATATGTATGTAGGTAGTTCTAGTAGTCAGTTTTCTGCTATTAGTTTTGAATATATGAAAAACTATGTATATGTAGCGTTTCAAGGTACTGATGAGTTATTAAGTGGTTGGGAAGAAGATTTTAAAATAGCTTATTCTTATCCAGTTCCTGCACAAAGATACGCAATTAATTATTTAAAAAGAAAGTATTTGTTATCACATAATAATTTTATACTTGGGGGACATTCTAAGGGTGGTCATTTAGCTATTATTGCTTTGATGGAAGCACCTACATTTTTATCTAAAAAGATAGTTTATGTTTATAGTAATGATGGTTTAGGACTTAGAAAAGAGGAGTACTATTCTAAAAAATATCAAAGAATTAAAGATAAAATAGTTAAAATTATACCAGATTATTCGGTAGTTGGTGTTATTCTTCAATATGATACGAACTTTATGGTTGTAAAGTCTAAAACTAAAGGATTTTTTGCTCATAATCCGAAAGGCTGGCTGATTGAAGATAATCACTTTTTAAATACAAGACTTACTAGATTTAGTTTAGTTATTAAAGAAGGTATGTCTAGGTGGTTAGATTCTTATACATATAGGGAAAAACATGATTTTGCTTGTTCTATTTTTGATTTAGCTAGAAAATATAAATTTAAAAGTTTACTTGATTTTAAGAAAAGAAAATTAGATTTTTTTAGAATGGTTGCTTCATCTAAAAATGTTGATGAAAAAACTAAAGAAATGGCTAAAAGATTAGTTTCTATTATAAGAAAATGTAACAAGGAATATAAGGAGGATTTATGAAAATATTATTTATGTCAGATATTCACGGTATTATCGATAATTTAAGTAAGTTAGATAAGATTATAGAAAAAGAAAGAATTGATAAATTAGTTGTATTAGGTGATTTATATTATACAGGATTTAATCATATTGATAAAAAAGTAGATGTTTTTGGGGTGAGACAATTTTTATCAAAATATAAAAATATTTTAACGTGTATGCGAGGAAATTGTGATTCTGATGTAGATATAGAGAAGAGTCCTTTTCCAATATTAGATGATGTTTCTTTAATTAATGTAGATGACATTGATATTTATATTACTCATGGTAATAATTACCGTTATAATAAAAATGATACATTTGAAAATGGAGTATTAATTTATGGACATGAACATATTCCATATATAAAAAAGGATACTGATATAATTTATATTAATACAGGTTCTGTATCATTACCAAGAAATGAATTAGGACCTAGTTATACAATTTATGAAAATAAGAAATTTACAATCTACTCTTTAATTGATAATTGTGTTATAGATTCTGTTGAACTTAATTAAAAACTATTTACAAATTTTATTTTTCTGTTATAATAGCAGGAATAAATGAATGGTGATTATTATGAGTGGAATTAATTTTAATATTTATTCTATTCCAGGTGGTTTTTTAAATTCAATAAAAAAAGCACAGTTTTTGAGAAGCAAAGGTTTTAAGTTAATTATTCGTGATGGAGAGATTTGTTTTAAAAATGTAAATGAATATATGAAGGCATATTTGGCTCTTTCTAAAAGTGGAAATTTAACTGAAGATGAACAAAAACAATGGAAAGATTTATTAGTTAGAAATTTAACATTGAAAAAAAGATCTGAAGAGAAAAAAAGAAAGGATATTCTTGTTAATAGTGAAAAACATTTATTTACTGTTAATATTGTAGGAAATTTCTTAGATACTTATAAAATAGCAATGTTTTTAAGAAAAAATGGATTTGATGTAAATGTTTCAAATGGTAATGTTGGTCTAACAGATATAAATAGTTATATGATGGCTTATAAATTACTTAAGAAGAATAATATGTTAAAGAAAAAAGATGAAAATGCTTGGAAGAATGAAATATATACTAAGTTAAAATATAAATATGCTTTAAATAAAAATTATGAGTATTGTAAACAGGGGAATAATAGAGTTTTAATGAGTAATGATAGTGGAGATTATTTATCTATAATAAGACAAGTAAATAAGAAAACTAACAAAGTAGAGTACTCAATTATGGCAAGAAATAAAGACTCTATATGTAGTAGTATTGAAAAAATGGTTCCAAATAGAATAAGTTCTTATTATATTTCTGAGGTGAGTCCATTATATGAGGTAGCAAAACATTACAATAAGCTTGGTAATCTATCAAAGAATATAAAGTTCATTCCTTCTACTAATGGTTATGTTCTAAATATTATTGATGATAAACCTAAGAATTATTATTCAGAAACATGTTCATTAAGTTTTAGTAGCAATGAAGTATTAGAAAGTTTATATAATTCAATCTATAGTAGTGAGAAAAAAGAAAAAGATATTCCTAAGAAATATGTTAAAGTAATCTAATGTTCTTTTCATATTTCTTTTTTTTGATATAATTTTAGGTAGGTGATTTTATGAATACTCTAAAAAAATGTGATTTATGTCCTAGAAATTGTTTAGTTAATCGTTATGAAAAGGTGGGGTTTTGTCGAGCAAAGGCAAAATTAAAAATAGCTCTAGCATCAATTCATATGTGGGAAGAACCGGTTATATCTGGTCGTGATGGAAGTGGGACTATTTTCTTTTCTCATTGCAATCTTGGTTGTATTTTTTGTCAAAATTATAAAATAAGAAATGGGTATGGAAAAGAAATTACAATAAAAAGGTTTTCTGAGATATGTCTTGAACTTCAAAGTAGTGGTGCTAATAATATAAATTTAGTCACTCCAACTCATTATGTTCCACTTATAAGAAAGGGACTTATTCAGGCTAAAAATAGAGGATTAATTATACCAATTGTTTATAATACAAGTAGTTATGAAAATGAGGCTACTATTGAAAGTATGAAAGGATTAGTGGATGTTTATCTTGCTGATTTGAAGTATTATGATGATAGCTATGCAAAAAAATATTCTAATTGTAATAATTATTTTGAGGTTGCTACAAAAGCAATTGGGAAGATGGTTGAACAAGTAGGTAGTCCAATTATTCATAATGGTTTAATGAAAAGGGGAGTTATTGTTAGAGTATTATTGTTACCAGGTCTTTTAGAAGATGCGAAAAAAATAATTAAGTATTTATATGAAACGTATCATGATAATATCTATATAAGTATTATGAATCAGTATACTCCGGTTGATAAATATGTTTATGAGGAATTGAATAATAAAGTAGCTGAATCAGTATATGATGAACTTGTTAATTTTGCCTATGATATAGGTGTTAGAAATGCTTTTATTCAAGAGGGTGAAACTCAAAATGATAGTTTTATTCCTAATTTTAATTTAGAAAATGTCTAGTTTACATAGAGATAATTATCTTTATGTTTTTTTTATGGTTATGTAAAATTATTTGTGATATAGTTAAACTAAGGAGAGTGTATGATGGAAAAGGAAATAAAAGAAAAGAAGTCAAATGGTAGTAAAGTTGTAATTTTTATACTTGTTGTATTATTACTTGGTGCATGTACATATATAGCATATGATAAATTAATGGTTAAGGAAGATATTTTAAATAATAATGTACAAGAAAATAAGAAAATTAAAGAAGAAAATTTAGATGTTAATTCAAGATTGGTTATGGATTTGTACTTAAGTGTTACTTCAAATGATGATTCAGTATTTAAGTATTGGATGTATGATACTGATAATTTTAATGTTGATAATGCAACAGAAGAGTCTAAATTAAAAATTGTTGGAATTAATTTAAATGAAACAAAATCTACTTTATATAGTTGTGATGATAGTAGCATTCCTGAACGATTAAATGATAATTATATCAATGTTTGTGCTGCTAATAAGGAATGGCAAGCTGATTATAGTGCTATTGCTTATGATAAAAAATATGTAGAATCACTATATAAGAAAATATATGGAAATGATGCAAAATTAGATACAAGTGTTGATATTTATTCAACTTCATTAGGGGCTAGATTTCATTATATTAAACAATTAGATCAATATGTATTGTATATGGTTATGAATGATGGAACTAGTTGTGGAACATTAAAAAGCTCAATAGTAAAAGCAACAAAAACTGATGATATTCTTAAGATATATGAGGCAGTTGATAAATATGAATGTGGGGAAGAAACAAAGAGCGATACAACTAGTTATGTATATACATTTAAATTAGATGAAGATGGAATGTATAACTTTATTAGTAGAGTAAAAGAATAGGAGATAATTATGGAAAAAGAAATAAAAGAAAAGAAGTCAAATGGTAGTAAAGTTGTAATTTTTATACTTGTTGTATTATTACTTGGTGCATGTGCATATATAGCATATGATAAATTAATGGTTAAGGAAGATAATAATCTAACAAATGAAAAGAAAGAAACTACAAAAAGTGATAAAGAGACTGTAATATCTGATAATTTATTAATTAATGATTTATCAGAAAAAATCACATATTTAAATACAGCACGTATTTATACTGGTTATGAAAAATTTAATGATGCTTTAAATAAATCTATTGAAATAGATGCTTATAATTTTAGGAATATTTATGATAAACAATTAAGTGATGATGATAAACTAGATATTACTTTAAATTCATTGGAAAAAAACTATGTTAATTTATCAGTTACATATGAAAATATGTCTGATGAGGCTAAAGAAATCTTTAAACCATATGTTGAAGCTGGCAGTATTAATGATATTGCTGAAAAGCAAATTTCTAGTGCTAATGTTGAGGAAAGATATCAATTGTTATTTGGTGAAAAGGTAAATAATCATTCAATAGATTCATGTCCATACTTTACTTATGATAGTAAAAATAATGTATATTATTATTCAAGACAATGTGGTGGTACTACTGTTGGAAAAGTATATTTGTATAAAAATAAATTTACTATAAATGGTGATAATGCTTATGTATATGTAAATGTAGGACATAAAGGGGTACCTGATGATAATTCATCATATGACAGCTATATAGATGAGAATGCTACAATAGAGAATGAAAAAGTAGAAGAGAATACATCAGAAAACTTTAGTATAAATGAATCAAATTATACAAAATATTCTGAATATAAATATACATTTAAAAAAGATAGCAATGATAATTATTATTTTGTTAGTGTAGAAAAAAATTAAACAGATTCACTATGTTTCTGTTTTCTTTTTTTAATTTTTTAGCAATCACAATTGACAAGTGCTAAAGAAAGTGATACTATCATCTTGTACTGAATTTATAAGAAAGAGGGAATAATAAATATATGAAAAAACAATTCAAAGCAGAATCAAAAAAATTATTAGATTTGATGATTCATTCTATTTATACAAATAAAGAGATATTTTTAAGAGAATTAATTTCTAATGCTAGTGATGCAATTGATAAGCTTTATTATTTATCACTAACTGATAAGAAATTAAAAGTAAAAAAAGAAGACTTAAAGATTAATTTAGCTTTTGATAAAGAAAATAGAACTATTACTATTACTGATAATGGTATTGGTATGAATAAAGCTGAACTTGAAAAGAATTTAGGAACTATTGCTGAAAGTGGTTCATTGCTATTTAAAACTGAAAATGAACATAAAAAGGATATTGATGTAATTGGTCAATTTGGTGTTGGTTTTTATTCAGCTTTTATGGTAAGTAAGGAAGTAGAAGTTATAAGTAAAAAGTATGATGAAGATAAGTTCCATTTATGGAAAAGTTCTGGTACAAGTGGTTATTCTATTGATGATATAGATACTGATGGAGATTTTTCTACTAAGATTGTTCTTTATTTAAAAGATGATACTGATGAAGAAAATTACTCTGAATATCTTGATCAATATAAATTACAAACTATTGTAAAGAAGTATTCTAATTATATTACATATCCAATAGTTATGAATGTTACTAAGAGTGTTTTAAAAGAAGGTAGTAAAGATGAATACGAAGATAAAACTACTGAAGAAACATTAAATAGTATGATTCCAATTTGGAAGAAGAATAGAAAAGATGTAAGTGATGAAGATTACAATAATTTTTATAAGGATTCTTATCATGATTATGATGATCCAAGTTTAATTATTACTTCTAGTGTTGAGGGCAGATGTAGTTATAAATCATTAATGTTTATACCAAGTCATACATCTTATGATATGTATACTAAAGAGTTTAAGAAAGGATTATCATTATATTCTAATGGTGTTCTAATTATGGATAAATGTGAAGATTTATTACCTGATTATTTCTCTTTTGTTAAAGGATTAGTAGATAGTGAAGATATATCTTTAAATATTTCACGTGAAATATTACAACAAAATCATCAAGTAGAGTTAATAGCTAAGAACATTGAAACTAAGATAAAAAAAGAGTTAGAGACAATGTTAAGGGATGATCGTGAAAAGTATGATAATTTCTTTAAGAATTTCGGAATGCAATTGAAATTTGGTATTTATAATGATTATGGAATGCATAAAGACGTATTAAAAGATTTAATAATGTTTTATTCATCAACAGAAAAAAAACTAGTTACTTTATCTGAATATGTATCTAGAATGAAAGATGGACAAGACAAAATATTCTATGCATGTGGTGAAAGTGTAGATAAGATTGATTTATTACCACAAGTTGAAAATGTAAAAGATAAGGGATATGAAGTTTTATACTTAACTGAATATGTAGATGAGTTTGCTATCCAAATGTTAATGGACTATGAAGGTAAGAAGTTTGCTAACGTAAGTAGTGAAGCACTTGATTTAGATACAGAAGATGAGAAAAAAGAATTAGAAGAAAAAAATAGTTCTAATAAAGAAATGTTTGATGAAATGACTTCACTTCTAGATAATGAAATAAAAGAAGTTCGTTTTACTAATAAACTTAAAAATCATCCTGTATGTTTAACATCTAAAGGTAATGTATCTATTGAGATGGAAAAAGTTATGAATTCTATGCCAACTGGGGAAAAAGTAAATGCAGAAAAAGTACTTGAAATTAATGAGAATCACCCAATTGTATCTAAGTTAGAGGATTTATACAAAAATAATAAAGAAGAGTTTGATAATTATACAAGAATTCTATATCAACAAGCAAGATTAATTGAGGGATTGCCAGTTGATAATCCAACTGAATTAACTAATTTAATATGTAATGTTATTTCAAAATAAAAGAAGCTATTATTAGCTTTTTTTTATTATTTTTTTATTGTTCCTTTTTCACATCTGTTTCCCCAACTGTCTATTAATTCTTTGTCTTTTCTTATCATGATTATTTCACAGTTATTTGGACATCTTTTACAATATGTAGATGTTGTTAAGTAACTATTTTTTCCTATATCAAAATTAAAGTCTATTTCTTTTTCTTTTTTTGAAAGTATTGCAACACCAATGGCTCCCATTAAGTGACCATTTTTATCAGTTCTAATTTTTGTATTTAAAATATCTTCAAAAGCTTTTACAACACCTTTGTTTTTACTAACTCCTCCTTGAAATATAATAGGTTCACATATTTTTTTACCTTTAGCTACATTATTTAAATAGTTTAGGGCCACACTTTTACATAAACCTGCCACTATGTCATTTTTATGATATCCCATTTGGGCTTTATGAACTAGGTCGCTTTCTGCAAAAACAGTACATCTGGCGGCAATTGGAGTAGGATTTTTGCTTGTTAGGGCTAAATCACCAAAGTCTTCAACTTCTATTCCTAATCTTTTTGCTTGACTAGAAAGGAAAGATCCTGTTCCGGCTGCACATAAAGTATTCATTGCGTAGTCTGTTACAATACCATTTTCTATTAAAATAATTTTAGAATCTTGACCACCAATTTCTAAGATAGTTCTAGTATCACTATATTTATCTAATGTTCCGATGGCATGGGCAGTTATTTCATTTTTTATTATATTTGCTCCTAAAATACTTCCAATTAGTTTTCTAGCAGAGCCTGTCGTTCCAACTCCTACAATTTTTATATCTTTATCTAATTTATTTTTAAAACTATTTATAATTTTTTTTACAGCATTTATTGGATTGCCTTCAGTCCAAATATATTCGCTAAGTAATATATTATTATCACTATCAATTATAACAGCTTTAGTAGAAATTGATCCTATATCTACACCTAAGTATGCTTTTTTCATTTATTCTCCTTTCTATATTTCATTAAATCATAAAATGCTTCTAATCTAGTAATCATTCCTTCTTCACTGTTAGTAGCATCATATGAGAAAAATATTATAGGTATCTTTTTATCATTTGCAACTTTTTTTATGATGGGAATTGCGCCAATTTCTGGAGTACATCCGAATGGTTTAGTATGAATGATACCATCATATTTTTTTGATAATTTTATAGTCCTATAAACATTATCTAAGCCATCTGCTCCTAGACTATATTTACAATACTTTTTAGTCGTTCTTAACATTTTTCTTTTTAAATGTGCTTTTGTAAATAAAAGATAAGTTAGGTTTGTATATCTTTTTAATTCAATATTCATTTTAGCAAGTTTTTCTTCAAGAAAGTAGGTAGAGTATGGTTCCATAGATGTATATAATTCACCAATGATACCAACCTTTAAACAATTTTTAGGTTTATTTATTTTTAACTTTTTAAACTTTCTTTTATATTTTATATATTTTTTAGTTAGGTTAAATAAGCTATTTGATTTAGAAAAGTCTTCAAGCATTTCTACTTTTAAGTTTTTAAAACTATTTTTTACTTCTTCAAAACCAATTCTTTTTCTAATAATTATATCTATTTTATCCATATATACAATATAAAAAAAAGTAATAATAAAACTATGTATGAATGTATGAAATTTTAAATTTTTATTTAAATCTTTAAAGATATTGTATACTTCCATAATGTGTAATTTGTCTTTTGTAATTAGTTTTATGAATTCAAAATTATATCCTAAATCTCTTAAAATTTTTTCTTGTACTTCGGCATAATATCTATATCTACAACCACCACCGGCTTGAATTAGAATGTCTGCACCATTATCTAGTGATTCTATAAAATTTCCTAAGTTATATTTAAATGGAACACAGGCATTAGTTGGAGAATTTTTTTCGCCAAGTTCAATAGTTTTTTTAGTAATAGGAGGTGAGGGGACAACATTTAAGTTAGTTAATTTCTCTAATAAATACTTTATTGGATAATAGTAATCTCCAAGATGTGGAAAACTAATTGTTTTCATTTTGCACCTCCTTTTTTGCCTTTAAAATATCAAAGTAACTTTCTAGACGTGTTATTATACCAATATCGCTATTAAAATCTTCAAATATTAATTTCAAAATAGGTATGTTTTTTACTTTTCTGATTGCTAGTTCATTTGATAATGAGTCTGGACCACAAGGAAAAGAAGAAATTATAATAATACCATCTACTTTATCATGATAATAGTTGATACTAGCCATCATTTCTTTAGAATGAGTCCAATGTATGTCAGTTGATATTTTTTCACATTCAGAATCGATTAAAGTATGATCTATTTTATTACTATAAAGTATAGTTACGCCTTCTTTTTCTAAAAACTTTATAATTTGTGTACCAATCATGTCATCATATAAATTGTAGGGGTGTCCTGCAAGAAGTATTTTTAAATTATCTTTTTTTAGATTTTTTCTTTGAATATCTTCGTCATTAAGTCTTATTGCTTTACTTTTTTCTTTGGCAAATTTATAGGCTTTATAAGATTCTATATACGAAAATCCTAAATCTCTACCAAGTTTTAAAAAGCCGAGTAATTCTCCTTCATGTGAAGTTAAATCAACGTTATAATTGATGATATTAATATCATCAAAAGTATTATTTACTAGGTCATATAAACAGTTAAAATTTGTACATACTTGTTCATTCTTTTTTACAGAAAATAATCTAGGAATTAAGATGTAGTCGCATTTATCTTTGATATCAGCTACATGTCCTAAAAATATTTTAATAGAAAGGCAAGCTTCGTCAGGAGCAAGTCTTTCTCCAGTTTTTAACATTTCTTTATTAGTTTTTGAACTTTCAACAATATCTAGTTGTAAGTACTTAAAAAAATACTTCCATGTATCCTTATAGTAATAGTATAAAAGTGCTTTTGGTATTCCTATTTTTTTCTTCATAGTAGCCTCCTAGAAAAATATATGCGAGGTTCATATTAAAAATTAGATAATTATTTCGACATATATTTTAATTAGAGTTATAATAGTGATGGTGATAATATGAAGAAGTTTATTTTATTATTTAGTATATTATTTTTAGTACCTACTTTTGTGAATGCTGAAAGTAATACAGTGAAGTTATCAAAGTGTGTTGATGGTGATACAGCTAGATTTATAATTGATGGTAAGGAGTATTCAACAAGATTTTTAGCAATTGATACACCTGAGACTAAGCACCCTAAAAAGAAAGTTGAACCATATGGAAAGGAAGCTAGTAATTATACTTGCAATAGTTTAAAAAAAGCTTCTAAAATAGTTTTAGAATATGATAGTAACTCAACTAAAGAAGATAAATATGGTAGAAGGTTAGCTTGGGTATTTGTTGATGAAGAACTTTTACAAAAGAAATTAGTAAATAAAGGATATGCAAAGGTTGCTTATTTGTATGGAGACTATAAATATACTGATGAGTTGAAAATGATAGAGAAATCTGCGAAGAGTAAGAAGTTAGGAGTATGGAGCGATTCTATTTATGAAGAGGATACCGATAGTATTTTAGATGAAATTTTAGAGAAAATTTTTAAGTATGTTAGAAAAGAGATTAAATCTATGTTATAATACTAGGTAATAAAGGAGATAGTTATGAAAAAAGATAATAAAAAACAAGATAATTCAAAATTAATTAAGATTTGTGTTGTGACTTTTTCAATTATACTTGTTTGTGCAGTGTGTTTTTCTATTTCTCTATCAAGTGGTGAAAAGTATTCCAAAAAGAGTGCAACAAGTGATAGTAGTAGTGATACGTCTTCAGATGATATATTAGAAGTTGCAACAAAAGAAGCAGCAAGTATTTCTGATGATCAAAGAAAAAGTTCAGATCCAATTAGTATTGATGAGTACTTAGAATATTATAGTGGAAGTAGTAATACTGTAGTTTTATTTGCAAGAGATTCTTGTCAATATTGTAAGTTAGCGACACCTATATTAGAAAATATTATTTATGAAAGTGATGTTGACTTAAAGTATGTTGATTTAAGTACGTTATCAGATGATGATAAAACAAAACTAGCAAATAGTGATGATTATTTTAAAGAAGGAATATCAACACCATTATTGGTAGTTGTAGGTAATAATAGTATGACGGACTATATAGAGGGATTGAATACTAAAGAAAATTATATTTCTTTCTTTAAAAAATATGGATTTATGGAGTGATAAATATGGGGATTGTATATCAAAAAGCACTAGAATTTAAACAAAAATATCCTATGACAGTAGGTTGGAGATTAAAGAAAAATTCTGAGGTTATCGAAAGACATTTGAATCCAGGAGAAAAGGTTTTATATGTTTTTGTTGCTCAGAAGAATGATAATCCACTAGATATTATTTCAACTGCAGTTGTAGCTCTTACAAACGAGCGAATACTAATAGGAAGAAAGAGAGTAGTAATGGGGTATTTTCTAGATTCTATTACTCCAGATATGTTTAATGATTTAAAAATATTAAGTGGAATTATTTGGGGAAAAGTATATATAGATTATGTTAAAGAATTTGTTACTTTATCTAATATTTCTAAGAATGCATTAAGTGAAATAGAAACTAAGATATCATCATTTATGATGGAACAGAAGAAAAAGTATGGTTACAGAACTAAAACTTCAAACGAATAAAATAGACTTTAAATAAGTCCTTTTTTTTGGTATACTAAAATTGGTGATAATATGAAGAAGCTATTTTCTATTATAATTGCATTAGGAATTTTATCTCTTGCTTATCAATTTATTGTAACATTCTTTATGTTTAAGCATACATCTAACTATTCTGTTAAAAATAATGAAGATGAGTTTATGGTTAAAGAAAAGTTTAAAAAAAGTGGAGAACATAATATGTATTTCTTCTATATGACAGATAAAAATAAAAATAATTTTGTCTTTAGTTATGATGTTGATCTTAATAAACAATCAAAAGTAATTGTTGATGTTTTATCATATCATGATGGTGATTTATATTGTGTTGCGCCTATACTTAAGAATAAATCAGTTGAAAATATTGAATGTATAGATGGTGGTCAATTAGTATCTTATTCATATATTAAACAAAATAGAAATATAACAGATTTTATAAATCAAATAAATAATAGTGGTTATAAGTTTAGTGAAAGCTTAGAAAAAGATTATACTATAACAGATACAAAATATAATCTTACAGTTTACAAAGAAATACCTGATAATATTTACTTTAGTATGTGGGGTTATAGTAAACTTTATATACTAAATAATAAAGAAATAAAAATGCAAGACTTACTTAATCATGATTCTTATTCCAATGAAAATTACTCTATTTTAGTAGATAAATATTATGTTACTTTAAATACAGATAACGATTCAGGTAATAGCTTTTATGTAGCAAATATAAAAGATGGTGGTAAGGCATTAGTTGAATCAGATTATGATATATCTAAGAATATATATTTTAATGGAGTATACAATAAAAAAGCGTATTTTACTGATATAAATAATAAGAAACAATACTACGTTGATCCATATAGGGAGGAAATCAAAGAAGTTGGTACTAGTGATAAATGTAAGTATTTTGATGGAAAAACATTTCAAGATGTTAATATATCTATGTTAGCTAATGAAAAGAAATATTTTAAAGAAAATAATATCCCTGATGAACTTTCTAATAAATATCCTGATAAAAAGATAATTGAATCATATGGAAATTATTACTTTTTGGATGTAGATGGTAGTGTATATCAGATAGTATCAGATTATTATGATCAAAAAGTAAAGTTATTTCAATTAGATGATTTTAAAGAATTGAAAGTATTAAATAATAATGTATATGGTGTTTCAAATGATACTGTTTATATTTATAATAATAAAATAGGATTAAAGAAAGCTATTGTTAATAGAGAGTTAATATATAATTATAAAAATATTTATGATGTTTATGAGTCTTAACTATAACTGTAAGTTATAGTTTTTCTTTGTTTTAATATAATTATAATGATAAAATGGAGGTAGTTGTAATTAAATGGAGGATTTATGATAGAAGAGTTAAGAAAATATCAAGAAGAAATAGCTAATATAGAGTATACATGTAACTTACTTAAATGGGAATTAAGAATTAATGCACCAAAAAAATCTCAGAATGATTTAGTAAATTTAATTTCATATTATGACATGAAAGTATTTAATTTGAAAACAAGTGATGAATATGGAAAAATATTATATGATGCAATTGAAAGTGAAGAGTTTAGTAAATTAGAAGATGCTGAGGAAAGATATATTAAAAATTTATTGAGGCATTATGAACAATTTAGAAAGGTTCCTGAAACATTTTATAATGAATATTCAAAAATGAAAAACAAAGCTAATTTGGTTTGGAAGGATGCTAAAGAAAATAATGATTTTAATATGTTTAAACCATATCTTAGTAAAATTATAGAAATGACTAAGGAATATTATACATATATTGGTGGTTCTTTTGCTAATAATTTATATGATGTTATGTTAAATGAATATGAAACTGGTGTAAAAAGTGAACTGATTGATAAATTATTTGAAGAATTAAAAGTAGGAATATTGCCTTTAATACCTAAAGAAAATGAAGACGTTGAGCAAATTCATAAGAAATATTCAGATGAAGAATTGTTAAATTGTGCTGAATATTTACTTAAGTATATAGGATTTGATATGGATAGGGGAGTAATTGGAATTTATCCACATGGATATACTGAAAAAATGGGACCTAATGATATTAGAATAGCTATTAGAAATACTGATAATCCAATTGATTTTGTATCAACTATTATTCACGAGGGTGGTCATGGTATTTTTGAACAAAATATTAAGAAAAATTTATCACAATATGAGAATACAACGGTTGATAATTTGTATGCATTACACGAATCTCAATCTAGATTTTATGAAAATATATTAGGTAGAAATAAGAATTTTTGGATACCAATTTATGATGATGTTAGAAAGTTATTAAGACTTGATATTGATATAGATGAATTTGTTTCAATGTTAAATACACCAAAATGTGGTCCTATTAGAGTTAATGCAGATGAATTAACTTATTGTATGCATATCATATTAAGATACGAAATTGAAAGAGATTTATTTAATGGTTCTTTAACAGTAGATGAAATACCAGAAGCATGGAAAAAGAAGACACATGAATATTTGAATGTTGATGTAGTAAATGATAGTGAAGGGTTAATGCAAGATGTTCATTGGTCAGAGGGAAACTTTGGATATTTTCCGTCTTATCTTATGGGGTCAATATACGATGGTATGTTTTTAGAAAAGATAGAGCAAGATTTAGGAAGTGTTGATGATATTTTAAGAGAAGGAAGAATAGGTGAAATTACTAATTATTTAATTTCAAATATATATAAGAATGGTGGTGCTTATACTTCTTTAGAAATAATTGATAAGATGTGTGGCAAAGATTTAAGTGCTGAACCATTAATTGATTATTTTCAAAGTAAATATGATCATACGTTAGTTAAGAAAAGAAAGTAGGTGTTTTTTTTGAAAATAATAACGTTGTGTGGAAGTTTAAAATTTAAAAATGAAATGATGATAGTAGCAGAAAAAGTTGCCTTAAAAGGGAATTGTGTAATTACACCGGTTTATCCAGTTTTAGACAATTTTACAAGAACGAAAGAACAATTAGAATGTTTAAAATTGGCTCATTTCAAAAAGATAGAACTATCTGATGCCATATTAGTAGTAGATGTTGATAAGTATATTGGAGAAAGTACTAAGTTAGAAATAGAATATGCTAAAAAATTAGGCAAAGAAATAATTTATTATTCTGATGTTTTTTATAACATGTAATTATTTATTGCATGTTTTTTTTATTATGATAACTTATAATAATATTTATTTACTCTAGTTTTATAGTATAATAAAATTAGGAGTGGTATGATGTTAGAAAAAATAAAGAGAATAGTTCGTATTAATTATAAGTGGATAATTTGTTTTGTTTGTTTAGTACTATTTCTTGCTTTAGCTGAAGATGTATTTAATCATGAAATAATGAATGGAGATATTGTTGGATATAAGTTTATATCAACATATTTAATTCGTGATTCTGTAACACCTATTTTTAAGATTATAACTTGGTTTGGTAGTGCTACTTGTTTACTGTCATTAACTTTAATTTTATTTATTGTGATAAAAAATAAAAAAATAGGATTATTGATAGGGACTAATTTAGTTATTGTTACTATACTTAACCAAGTATTAAAATTTATTTTACAAAGACCAAGGCCAACAGAATATAGAATTATTAATGAAATAGGTTATAGCTTTCCATCAGGACATTCAATGGTAAGCATGGCTTTTTATGGATTTTTAATTTATTTAATTTATAAAAATGTTAAAAATAAATACTTAAAATTATTTTTGATTAGTATGTTGTCATTGTTAATAGTAATGATTGGAATTAGTAGAATCTATTTAGGAGTTCATTACACAAGTGATGTTTGTGCAGGATTTTTAATATCTATATCTTATTTAGTCTTATATATCAATTTAGCTAATAGATTTATTTTATAAAAAAATAAAACTTTATTAGTAAATTTTTAATGTGAACTTATTTAACTATATATTATAATGAGTATATCAAAAAATATGGAGTGATAAAAATGAAAAATTATAATGAATTATTTAATACTAGATTTAAAACTAGTCAGAAAATAGATGAAAAATTTGCTGAACTTTTCAATACATCTGGTTTGAAAGAGGGAATAAAGTATCTAAAACAAGTAGGGGCTACTGAACTTGATATGGATAATTATAATATTAAATACAGAATTAGTGAATGGACAAAAAATTCATTATCTAATAAAGAAAAAATTGCCTTTTTAAATGAATTGAGGGATTTAGGAGATTATATTTTAGATATAAAAGTAGAAAAAAATGAAAAATTTAATTTACCAGAGATTAAAATTGAAACAACTAAAGGTATAATCCAAGCAATTCAATTTTCATCTGTAGCTCCTGAAGTTAAAAATTTGTTTCCATTTATTGAAAGTGATAAAAGATTTGGAAATTGTTATGACTTTGCGTATAATATTTCACTTAATTTAGGAGTACCTAATCAAATTGTGACTGGGTATATATATGGATATAGCGATAAATCAAAATTTCTTCATAGCTGGGTAGAGTCTACTATAAATGATGAAGAATATGTAATTGATGGTACACTGAATGCTATGATAAATAAAGATGGATATTATTTAATGCAACATGCTAAACCAATTACAAAAATTAGTGATTCAGTATTAAAAAGTGATATAAAAAATCATCTAGATGTAATGCAAACAGTACCACTTGAGGTTTATTATGTATTTAGAGATGAAATAGTTAATGATTTGAAAAGAAATAGTAAGATAAAATAACTAAATAAGAAAAATTTTATAAAAAATAAAAAATGTGATAGAATTGAATTATACTTGGAGGTAAGATTATGTGGTTTTATATTATAATTTTAATTGCTATTTTGATTATTATTTATGTTTTTACTTTATATAATAGTTTTGTAAAACTAAATAATAAAGTGAAAGAAGCTTTCTCTACTATGGATATTTATCTAAAAAAGAGATGGGATCTAATCCCTAATATTGTAGAAATAGTAAAAGGATATGCAAAACATGAAAAAGATACTTTAAAAGAGATTGTAGAATTAAGAAATAGTGTGTATGATAAAATGACTGCTGAAGAAAAAATTAAAACTAATGAACAATTATCTAGTAGTATTAATAAGGTTCGGGTTTTAACAGAGGCTTATCCAAACTTAAAAGCAAACGAAAATTTTAAAGATTTAAGTAACCAATTAGCAAAAGTCGAGGATGAAATTGCTAATTCAAGGAAGTATTACAATGCTGTTGTTAGGATTTATAATAATAAAGTGGAATTGTTCCCAAACAATATTTTTGCAACTTTGTTTGGATACTGTCCAAAAACGATGTTTGAAGCAAGTACAAATGAAAAAGAAAATGTAAACATCAAGTTATAATCATGGAGAATGAAATGGAAAGTATTATTAAGAAATTATCATTATTTATTATAGTTGTATTATCCTTGATGTTTTTCTATCCTTCTGATGTTTTTGCTTTGAATGAAAAAACTCCATATACAAGTATTAATAATAATCAAAATTTAGAAGTTGGAACTTTATCTTTTAGTAATATTTCGTTTAAAGATTTTTCTGCTACTTCTGCTCAAGCATTTGGGTTGACTGGTGTAGTAAAGAATAGTTCAAGTAATGAAATTAATTATATTTCTACTGTCTATTATTATAATTCTAATTATGAATTGGTTGCTCAAGCCAATAATTCATCTACTGCTGTATCAGGATTAAATAGTTTTAATCAAATGTCTAATCTTACTATGTTGAATGGGCATAGTATTAGTGAAATATATTATTATCGTTTATCAATTGAAGTTATTAATAGTACAGATAATTCAATAAATTTGACTCCAAGTCAAAATAATCAATATAAATCACATGACTATGTTATCGACAAATATGATATTAATATAGTAGTTAACGATAACAATACCTTTGATATTTCCGAAACGATTACTGCTTATTTCAACGTTCCCAAACATGGAATATTTAGAATAATTCCCTTAAAAAATAGTATTACTAGGTTAGATGGTACAACTTCAACTAATCGTGCACAGATAACAAACGTTAGTGTTAATAGTGAATATATATTATCAAAGGAAAATGGTAATTATAAATTGAAGATAGGGAATGCCAATCGAGTTTTAGTTGGTGAACAAAAATATGTAATAAAATATACATATAACTTAGGAAAAGATCCTATTAAAAGTTATGATGAATTATATTACAATATAGTAGGAAATGAATGGGATACAGTAATTGGAAACATAACATTTAAAATTACTATGCCCAAAGATTTTGATTCAAGTAAATTAGGATTTTCATCAGGAGCTAACGGTTCTACTGAGAATAATAAGGTTAAATATAATATTATTGGAAATACAATAACTGGAAGTTATAATGGCATCCTTGGTGTAGGTGAGGCATTAACTGTTAGGTGTGAATTACCTGAAGGATATTTTGTAGGAGCACAACTTAATAAGAGTATAATGGATTATATTATGTTTATAATTCCTGTAGCATTTTTAGTTATTTCCATATTATTATGGTTTAAATATGGTCGTGATGATCAAGTTATTGAAACAGTTGAATTTTATCCACCTGAAGGTCTAAATAGTTTAGATGTTGGTTTTTTATATAATGGAAAAGCTGAAAATAAAGATGTAACGTCACTATTGATATATTTAGCAAACAAGGGATATTTAGAAATTAGTGATAATAAGATTGACTTAGACGCTAAGAGTGTTAATTTAAGTGATAATGCAAAAAATAGAGCTAATAAAAAGATTATTGAATTACAAAACAAAATTTATAATGAAAAAATGATGAATCCAAACTCTCAAAAAATAAAATATTATGAAAATATGTTGGAAATTTATAAAAATATTGATAAACCAATTGATTATGAAGAATATGGTCTTAAATCTTCTATCAATAAATCTAACAAAAAAAATAAATTTTTAATAAGAAAGTTAAAAGATTATGATGGAACTAATATTAATGAACAATGGTTTATGGAAGGTTTATTTGAATATAATAGAACAGAAGTTACGGATAAAATGTTATATAATAATTTTTACATAACAAATAATAGAATATTGTCTAATATTAATAATAAACAAAGTGTGGAAAAAATATTTGAAAAAACATCTTTAAATAAAAAAATTTTCATTATTTTAATGATTATTGCTACATATTGTTTAGTTACTATACCTCCGGTATTTAATTATGGACAATCTGATACATTAATTTTTGCATTACTTTTTCCTGGGATTGGCTTTGTAGTTTTACTTGGTATACTAATTGGTAGTAGAAATGTTTTTGAAAAAATATTTGGAGTGATATGGGGATTAGTTTTTGGTGGGATTCCGTGGCTGTTTTTGGTATTACCGACTATAACCCAAGATATCTCATATTTAATAGGATATATTATTGGTATATTATGTATTGTAGTTATGCTTGTATGTTTAGTTTATCTTCCAAAGAGAACTAAATATGGAAATGAAATGTTGGGAAAATTAAAAGGATTTAAAAATTTTTTAGAAACTGTTGAAAAAGAAAAATTAGAGTCAATGGTTTTAGAAAATCCAAATTATTTTTATGATATATTGCCATTTACTTATGTTTTAGGTATATCTGATAAGTGGATTGAAAAATTCGAATCAATATCATTACAAGCTCCATCTTGGTATGATAGTTCAAATGCTTTTGATATTTCAAATTTTGGAACATTTGTTAATTCAACAATGTCATCAGCAAAAAGTGTAATGTCATCAAGTCCATCCAGTGGTTCTAGTGGAAGTTCATCAGGTGGTGGATCTTCTGGAGGAGGCTCTGGAGGGGGCGGAGGAGGCTCTTGGTAAAATAGTTTTTTAAAGAAGATAATTCAAGTTATATATATTGACTAAGAATTGTCTTTTTTTTTCAAATTTTATTAAAGTTTTATATAAAATAAAAACTTACGAACAATTAAGTCCGTAAGTTGATTACAAATGGAGCCTTAACTTTTCTTATATTCGAAAAATTATACTCCCAAGATTGATTAAATCAACTAAATAAATTATAGCAGATTTTGAGATTATTACAATACTTTTCTGAAATTAAAAATTATTCTTCGTTTTCCTCTTTTGGAATAGGTTGCCCTGTTAATTGGTAATATCTTTTTGTTGCTTTTTTGTCTTGTGCTAAATTTGCCATAGCTAGTACATAATTTGCATTAGTTTTAGAATCCATAGGAATTTTTGATTCTATGGCTTTTCTAGTTAATAAAGTTAATGGTTCTCCAATTGCTTGTTTATAGTTAAATCCAATCAACTGCATAATAGTAAGTGTTTCAACAGATAATATTTTTTTCAACTGTTCTATTTCAACTTTATTTGGGATAAATTCGCTAAATATAGGCAAAAGATTTTCGGTAATGTATTTAATATCATCTTCTGTAATTTTTTGGGACACTAATTCTTGTTCATAAGCTTGAGCTATTCTCTGAATTTCGGCTTTATCAGCTAACAAATCGGATATAATTTCTTCTAGTTCGTTAATTGTTTCCTTATTGTCCTTCTTTGCTTTAGCAGCTTTAATCTTATTTGAGATAATACTAGCACCATTTCGAGCTGCGGCTTCAGTTAAATTAGCTGCCATCTGTGTAATAATTGGATCATTCATTATATCAACTCCTCATTTGTATTATACCAAGTTTTGTAAAATTTGTCTTTATTATTAGGAAATCAACAAAAATTACTATGACATTTCTTACGACATGATATAATTATGACATAAGAATTAGGAGGTAAAAATGTTAGATGTAATTGAAGATGTAAGAAATGAATTTAAAATTAAATAACAGACAAGTTTGAAGAAGAAGTAATATCATTTTTAAATACAAATGGTGGGAATATCTATATTGGTGTTAATGATAAAGGAGATATTATTGGAATTAATAGTAATATTGATTTACTTCAAAGAACTATAAAAGATAGAATTAAGGATAATATTATGCCATCTATATTAGGTCTTTATGATGTAATAGTATTAGAGAAAGATAATAAAAAATATATTAAAGTAATCATTGCTAGAGAAAATGAAAGACCATATTATTTAAAAGGATTATTAAAAGATATAAAAGATAAATTTATTAAACATGAACTAAGTGATAATTATGTTTTAGAAAATCTAATGTTATACGAATATAAAAAACGAAATATCATATTTCAACTCAAGAATTTTATGATCGTTGTAATAATGATTTCTATAATATTGACTAATTTATAATAAATGCTATAATAATCTATCGAAATGAGGCGATTTTATGTCAAAGGAGCAAAATGTAATAAATTATTATGTTATATGTAATAGATTGAAAAATGTTATTAGAACAGGTTGGAAAAATTGGAATGTTCAAAGGGAAAGAATCGAAAGCGTTGCAGAACATATCTTTGGAGTTCAAATGCTTGCAATTGCTATGAAATCTGAATATCAGTATGATGTTGATATTAAGAAGGTTATATTTATGTTGGCAGTTCATGAACTTGGTGAAACTGTTATTGGAGATTTAACTCAATTTCAAATTTCTA
>ERZ773139.1177-NODE-1177-length-31326-cov-4.607080_pt1 | contig 31326 bp, 31 predicted proteins | sample MGYA00580854_ERZ773139 | MGnify/ENA primary metagenome ERZ773139 (study PRJEB29015, sample SAMEA2737809) | human gut metagenome | biome: human gut; feature: human-associated habitat; material: faeces | place: China | collected 2012 ...
CGAACCCTTGGGTTCGAATCCCGAGATTAAAATACAAAAAAAGCTCCTGTAAAAATAGAAGCTTTTTTAATGGTGAGCGCGTCGGACGGCCGCCGTAAAATCTGCCGGCGGCAGATTTTACCAGGAGACGCAATGAGACTAAACTTTTGGAGAAAGCGAAGCGCCGCGAACAAAAGTTATAGTCGGAATTGACCGAACCCTTGGGTTCGAATCCCGAGATTAAAATACAAAAAAAGCTCCTGTAAAAACAGAAGCTTTTTTAATGGTGATGCGGTTTCCAGTCATCGCGAACTGGTCTAATCCGCCGCAAACCTTTGCATATAAACGCTTTGAAGAAGGAACAGACTTCTGCGAATCAACCGATTTTTTATCAGAAGCACTTTCCACCCTTCTCGAACTTGTCTAAAGTTTAATACATGTTTTTCCTTTGTCAATAGTGAAACAAATATTTAGAAAAATATTTTGAGTTTAATATTAAATAATGATTGATTCTAAGAAATATATTGTATAAATTCAAAAAAGAAGAGAAAATGGGGATAATTATGCCATCAAAAATTTATACAGCACCAAACCCAACACCAATTTTTCATATGTTAACCATAGAAAACTTTAAGAATGTTTTGTGCTATGGAGGACTTTTATGCAGAAATTTGTTAGTGTCTTCTGGGATAAAATGCGATGATATATCTTATGGAAACATTCAAGAGAGGCGACATCAAATATATGTAAATGATCCACCAGGTGGTACTCTTCACGATTATGTACCTTTTTATTTTGCACCAAGATCTCCTATGTTATATACATTAATGTGTGGAAATGTTAGATCTAACTTCGAACAAAAAAATGTTATTTATTTAGTAACTTCAGCACAAAAAGTTGCAGCAAGCGGAATGGAATATGTTTTTTATAATGCTCATGCAATTATGGCCTTGGCTACATGTTTTAATACATTAAGTGATTTAAATAAAATTGACTGGAAAATTTTTTTAGAATATCCCATATATAATAATACAGGGTACAATTTAGTGACTTTACCTATTCCTGCTTATTGTACTCAATGGAGTGATATTGCAGATAAACCAGAATATGCAAATAGAAAATCTCTCAGACAAGCTGAATTTAATGTAAAAAATAAAGTAGATATTAATCTTTTTGACTGTATAGTTACTCATAATATAGCAAAACAGAAAGAAGTTGAAGATTTATTGTTAAAATATGGGATATCTATACCGGTTTTTGTCGTACCGAGTTGGTATTATTGAGATGGATAAAGGATGAAACTGGAGCTGAAACATAATGATTTGCTTAAGCAACAAGCCGATGCCATTATTAACACAGTTAATTGTGTGGGGATAATGGGTAAAGGTATTGCGTTGCAATTTAAAAAGGCTTTTCCAGAAAATTATAAAGCTTATGCTAAAGCTTGTAAAAACAATGAAGTTAAAATTGGAAAAATGTTTGTTTATCAAACGGGATTTTTAGATTCTAACATTCATTCCAAATATATAATTAATTTTCCCACCAAAGAGCACTGGCGTGGTAATTCAAAAATTGAATATATTGAAGAAGGCTTGGATGATTTATATAATGTTATTCAAAATTTAAATATTAAAACTTTAGCAATGCCTCCTTTAGGCTGTGGTAATGGTGGGTTAAATTGGAGCGACGTAAAAAAACTAATTATAAATAAATTAAGCCCAATTGAAGATCTTATTTTATATCTTTATGAACCACAAATTTCTGTGTTAAAAACAACGTCACTAGTTGGAAAAAGTATTCCTAAGTTGACAAAAATAAGGGTTGCTGTTTGTAAAGCAATCGAAAGATATCGAGAGCTTGATTACTGCTTATCTCATTTAGAAGTTCAAAAATTAATGTATTTTTTTGAATTAACTGGTGAAACTCGCAGCTTAAATTTCGAACATCAAAAATTTGGACCGTATTCAGATAAACTCCGTCATGTATTGAATAGCATTGATGGATATTATATTGATGGATTTAAAGATAGTCTCCATGCGGAAATCCATATAAAATCTAATATGCTAGAACGAATTAATGAGGAATTTAAAAATTACCCGGATCTGAATACCCGTTTTAAACGATTAAGTGATTTAATTTCTGGTTTTGAAACCCCTTTTAGCATGGAGTTACTAGCTACAGTTCATTGGGTTATTACACAAGAAGGGGCTATAACCCGCGATGCTATAATTTCTAAAGTTCATAGTTGGAGTGAACGTAAAGCAAAAATGTTTACTCCGGCATATATTGATATAGCTATTAATAGACTTAAAATTTATAATTGGATTTAATTCCTTTTATTCTAAAGATAAAAATATTGTTCTTAATTTTTGTACTCACTAAAATAATCAGTATTTTGCCGAAATAATAAGTGATATCTATGGCTCTTGACTTGAATTTCCTAAAAAACTTTTATAAAATACTCTTCAAGCATTATACAAGAGGGTATCTTTTATGGCATATCAGAGTGAAGCCGAATTGGAAAATTTGTTGATAGAACAACTGAAAAATCAGGGATACGAATCAGCAAACATCCAAAATTATGAAGAACTAGAGGCAAATTTTAAAGAGCAATTTGCTCGCTTTAATGCTGCAAAATTAGATAAGCCATTAACAGATAAGGAGTGGGAACGCGTTTTAAACCATCTCTTAGGTAAGAGTGTATTCCAAAGTGCTAAAATTCTCCGTGATAAATTCATCTTAGAGCGTGACGATGGCAAAAAGATTTATCTATCGCTTCTTGATGAAGATCATACAAAGAATATTTTTCAAGTCACACACCAAACAACAGTTGTTGGTAAATATGTAAATCGTTATGATGTAACACTTCTTGTCAACGGTCTCCCTCTAGTTCAAATAGAATTAAAACGTCGCGGCGTAGATATTAAAGAGGCTGTTAACCAAGTTATGCGGTACAAAAAGCATTCGTATAATGGCCTTTATCACTTTATCCAAACGTTTGTCGTGTCCAATGGTGTGGATACAAAATATTTTGCCAATTCTGATAAAGAACTCTTATACAGTCTTGCATTTTTCTGGACAGATGAAAACAATATCCGGATTACTAATTTAAAAGAATTTTCCGTTAGTTTCTTGGCGCGTGATTATATTATCAAAATGCTCACAAAATTTACAATTTTGAATGATACTGATAAGTTAATGATGGTTATGCGTCCATATCAGGTATATGCGGTTGAAGCATTGGTAAGACAGGCAACTTTAACTGATAAAAACGCTTATATTTGGCACACCACCGGAGCAGGCAAGACTTTGACTTCTTTCAAAACTGCCCAAATCCTTGCTTCCAATCCAAACATTAAAAAGGTCATATTCCTTGTTGACCGTAAAGATCTAGATTCTCAAACAACGGAAGAATTTAACAAATTTGAGCTGGGTTCTGTAGATGCTACAGACAAAACCAATGTGCTTGTTAAACAAATAAAAGATAAAAATAAACAGCTTATTGTTACCACCATTCAAAAAATGTCTAATGCCATTAAGCGTCCACAACATGCTAAAGTAATGGAACTATACAAAGACGAAAAAGTTGTCTTTATCATTGATGAATGCCACCGTAGCCAATTTGGTGAAATGCATAAAGATATTGTTCGCCATTTCCATAAAGCACAGTTTTTTGGTTTTACCGGGACACCGCGTTTTGAAGAAAATGGAAAAGTTGAAGGAAAAATCTTACAAACAACGGGAAAACTATTTGGTAAATGTCTGCATAACTACCTTATAAAAGATGCCATTTTTGATAATAATGTTCTTGGGTTTCATGTCGAATACATCAAAACAATTAAAGGCGATTTTGATGAAAATGACCAAACAAAAGCTGAGGCAATCGAGGTTAATGAGCTTTACATGGCAGATGAACGTATGACAATGATTGCCAATCATATTGTTTCCAATCATATGGCTAAAACCAGAAATGGGCAATATACAGCTATTTTTGCAGTATCTTCGATTCCGATGCTCATTAAATATTATGAAATTTTCAAAAAAATAGATCATAAGCTAACGATTAGCGGTATTTTTTCATATGGTCAAAACGAGGATGCCGAAGGTAAGGATGAGCATAGTCGCGATGCTTTGGAACGGATTATTAAAGACTATAATCAAACATTTTCTACCAATTTCTCCACGGATACATTCCACGCGTACCACAAAGATATATCAGACCGCGTCAAAGGAAAAAAGACCAAATCCTTAGATATATTACTGGTTGTAAATATGTTTTTGACTGGATTTGATAGTAAACCGTTATCTGTTTTGTATGTCGATAAAGATTTAAGATATCATGATTTACTTCAAGCATATTCCAGAACCAATCGTGTAGAAAAAGAAACCAAACCGTTTGGTATCATTATCTGTTATCGGAATCTGAAAAAGCGCACTGATGATGCAATTGCATTATTTTCTCAGGGGCAAAATGATGGCGTATTAACCCCAGGCTATGAATATTTTGTGGGTAAATATAACGAAGTTGTCTTAAAAATCAGGGATATCGCCTTAGAACCATCCGCAATTGATACATTGCAAAATGAGGAAGATCAACGAAAGTTTGTAGAACTTTTCCGCGAGCTGACCAAATATTTAAACTCTCTGCGCACATTTATTGAATTTAGCATAGATAGTGAAACTTTGTTGATGGGAGATCAGGAATATCAAGACTATAAAAGCAAATATTTAATGCTTTACCACAAAACTCAAACGGAAAAAGAAGTTGTATCCGTTCTGAATGATGTCGATTTCTGTATAGAGTTAATGGAAAGTAATCGGATTAATGTAGCTTACATTATGAATCTTATTCGCAATATTCATTTTGATGATCCAAAACAAAAAAGTTATGATATCAAACAAATTGAAGACGAATTGGATAGAGCAGATAATCCATTATTGCTACGCAAAGTTGAACTCCTGCGCTCTTTCTTGGACAAGGTTGTCAAAGGTCTAAGTAACGGAGATGAAATCGATGCGGCTTATAATGATTTTGAAAATGCAGAAAAGAATAAAGAAATTCAAGAATTTGCCCAAAAAGAAGATGTAGATGCCCAAATATTGACTGATGTGATCTCTGAATTTGAGTTTTCGGGCGTTATTAATACCGGTGGTATCCGTGATAGAATTAAAACACCTATGCCTCTTCTTAAAAAGCGGGCGCTTGTCTCTCGTATCGTCAGTTTCATTAAAAATCTTGCAGAAAAATTTCAATAAGAAAGGAACTAAACTATGGATAATATCCAAACCCATCAAAAAGAATTATGTAATAAACTCTGGAGCATGGCCAATGCTCTGCGCGGCAACATGGAAGCCTATGAGTTTAAAAACTACATTTTGGGAATGATTTTCTATTATTACCTTTCTGACAGAACAGAAAAATACATGGCCAAAATTTTACATGACGACGGCCTGAACTATGAAGAAGCATGGAATGATTCAGAATTGAAAGAAGCTGTTATTGAAGAATCTTTGCGAGATTTAGGTTTTGTTATTGAACCACAATACTTGTTCCGAAAAATGGTTCATATGGTCGAAAATCGTTCTTTTGATATCGAATTTCTGCAAAAAGCAATTAACAGTCTTATGGCATCTACTCAGGGCAATGAGTCCGAAGAAGATTTTGACGGACTGTTTTCTGATATGCAACTCGATTCGACTAAACTGGGACATACAGTAAAAGACCGCTCTTCCGTTATGGCGAAAATCATATCAGCCTTGGATGAGATTGAGTTTGGCGTTGAAGATACTAAAATTGACATTTTAGGTAATGCATATGAATATTTAATTGGACAGTTTGCTGCCACTGCCGGCAAAAAAGCCGGAGAATTTTATACGCCGGCAGCTCCGGCTGAGTTGCTTTGCCGCTTAGCCTGCTATGGTCTGACGGATGTAAAAGCCGCTGCCGACCCTACTTGTGGTTCAGGTTCATTGTTGTTGCGTTTGAAAAAATATGTAAATGTTCGCAACTATTATGGCCAAGAATTGACGTCTACAACTTATAATCTCGCCAGAATGAATATGATTTTGCGCGGTATTCCCTACCAAAATTTTGAAATTTATAATGGCGATACTTTAGAACATGACTATTTTGAAGAAAAGGCCAAAGATAAACAATACCGTATTCAGGTTGCAAATCCGCCATATTCTGCCAATTGGTCAGCAGATGACAAATTTTTAGAAGATGAACGTTTTAACGAATATGGCAAACTTGCTCCCAAAAGCAAAGCAGACTTTGCCTTCGTGCAACACATGGTTCACCACATGGATGAAGATGGACGCATCGCAGTTCTTCTCCCCCATGGTGTTCTGTTTCGCGGTGCTGCTGAAGAGGTTATTCGTAAATATTTGATAGAAAAATTAAATATTTTAGATGCCGTTATTGGTTTGCCGGCTAATTTGTTTTTTGGAACCGGCATCCCAGTGTGTGTGCTTGTATTAAAGAAAAACCGCAATGCCAACGCAAACAACATTTTATTCATTGATGCATCTAAGGATTATGAATCCGGCAAAAATCAAAATATTTTAAGAGATTGCGATATTGATAAAATCGTGGAAACATATGTAAAACGTGAAGATGTTGAAAAATATGCCCATGTTGCAACGATGGAAGAAATCGCAGAAAATGGATTTAATTTGAATATCCCGAGATATGTTGACACTTTTGAGAAAGAGGAAGAAATTGATCTTAATGCGGTATCAGCAGAGATCAAACAGTTACAAACAGAAATAAAAAGCATCAATACTGAGCTCAAACCTTATTTTGATGAATTAGGATTAGATTTTCCGTTCGCAGAGGAGAACTAAATTATGACAAATGAAGTTTTGCAAAAAACAGCCTCTGATGAACAAAATGTATCCTCAAGTAATGGTCTTGAGCCGAGGTTAAGATTCCCTTCCTTTGATAATAAATGGACATTGACAACTATTGGAAATGTATGTGCATTTACTAATGGCAAAGCTCATGAACAAAATGTGGTAGAATATGGAGAGTATATAATTGTAAATTCAAAATTTATATCTTCTGATGGAGTGGTAAAAAAATACTCAAACAAACAAATATGCCCTTTATTTAAGAATGATATTGTTATGGTTATGAGTGATGTTCCTAATGGTAAAGCAATGTCAAAATGCTTTTGTATAGATAAAGATAATAAATACACCTTAAATCAACGAATTTGTGCTTTAAGAACAAAGCAAATACCCTTATATTACATGATGCAGATAAATCGTAACGATTATTTTATGAAGTTCGATGATGGAGTTAAGCAAACAAATTTAAGGAAAGATGATGTATTAGCTTGTCCTGTTTATTCTACTACTATAAAAGAGCAAACAAAAATCGCTGATTTTCTTTCACTCATTGACCAGCGTATAGAAAAACAGCGGCGGTTGGTCGAGAGCTTAAAGAAGTATAAAAGAGGGTTATTTTTGAAGCTTTATAATGATTCTGATAAAAGCATAATATCGTTCAAAAATATTTATGAAATGGCATCCGAGGGAGGAACACCTTCAACATCAGATTCTGAAAATTATGAGAATGGAAAAATTCCTTTTATTAAAATAGATGATCTAAATCAACATTATTTAAATTTCGCAAAATATTTTATTACAGAAAAAGGACTAAAAAAATCTAGTGCATGGATTGTTCCTGAAAATAGTATTATTTATTCAAACGGCGCAACTATTGGTGCTTGTTCTATTAATAAAATACCAGTAACCACGAAACAAGGAATTTTAGGTATAGTGCCAAAGAGTAATTTTTCTGTAGAATTTCTTTATTTCTTTTTCACTTCAAGCATTTTTAAACAAAAAATAAGAGCCATTACAACAAAAGGAACTATGGACTGTGCCTATTTAAAAGATATAAATGGTATAAAAATAAGCATTCCTGATTTCATAGCCCAGCAAAAAATAGCAAAAATTATGGTAGATTTTGAAAATTTAATAGAGCGTACAGAACTCAGTTTCATATACTTACAGAATATTAAAAAAGCTCTTTTACAGCAAATGTTTATATAAACATTTGCTGTAAAAGGCCTTGTTTTAGATTATTAAACATTTCAAGTTTTTTTTCTTCATTTTGAATTGTATTGTCATACCTTTCAATAAAATGAGCAATAATCTTTTGTTCCTTATAAGGAGGTAATGACAATTCTATTTTTTTTAATCTTTCGGAGGATAAATTAATTCTTGTAGCTCCTTGTGATTCACGCATGATCAATAACCTGATTTTATAGCTTCGCATATAATGTGCCATGAATTGTGGATATGCAAATTTTGAATTATTAAAATGAAGACCAAAACAAAAACTGTTTAAAAATACTTTTTTATGAGAATTCCAAACAGAACAAAATCCTACTTCTTCCATTGTTTCTGATGATTGAGTAAATAATAGATCTCCAAAATTTACAATATTTTGATGTTCGTTAGGTAAAATATTTACTCTTTCACAGATGGTTTCATTAGCGATTGTGTTTTTAAATACATTCATATATGTGATGTATTCTGAATTTCCAGTTCCAAAATCGTCTTTGTTTTTTCCTGATAACCCATTATAAAAACTTCCTAAGTTATCTAAAACAAAGTTATCCCATTCCGGATAATCATTTCCATTTTCATCCTTAAATCGTAATTTATGGTCAAAAATGGCGGATAACAACCCTCTTTTATACTTCTTTAAGCTCTCGACCAATTGGCGTTGTTTTTCAATCCGGCGGTCAACAAGGAAAAGAAAGTCGGCGATTTTTTGCTGCTCTAGTAGAGAAGGTAAATATAGATCAATCCCTGTATATTCTTCGTATGAAATATTTAGTAATCCATCCATTCTAACACTAGATGAAATCAATCGTTTTAATTGCTGATCAATCTTTTGATTATTTAATAGTCTTGCAATGTAGGATTTATCATTATTTTCTTTAACAGCAAAACAATGATAAACATATGGAATTCTAGCTTCGTCCTCCTTTAACTCAAAGCAACATCCAAATGGTTTATATTTAGAAGCTCCATGATTATATGCTAGTTCTCCTTTTCTTAATAAAATATACTTTTTTAAACTCTGTCCGGCATTTTCACGAGAATATTTTTCTGATTGCATAATAAAACCTGAGGCTGCAGATAACATCATAACAGGTGCTTCAGATGTGGGATCTCTACGTTGTATTCGTTCTACAGCTTCATTTAATTTTGTTTTTTTGTATGTATTTTTAAATTCTAAAAAACGTAATTTAGGAAGAGGCTCAAGACCATTAAAAGAGGAGAAAATAATCCCCAATTAATGGTCTTGAGCCGTCACTTCGGTTTACAGGATTTTATGAAAATTGGCATGAAAAATACATCAAAGATGTTGCAGATGTCATTGGTGGAGGAACTCCTGATACAACAAAATTAGAATATTGGAATGGAAATATTCAATGGTTTACTCCAACAGAAATTGGTCATAACAAGTATGTAAATAAAAGCAAAAGAACCATTACAGAAAAAGGATTAAAAAATTCAAGTGCTAAACTTCTTCCACCAAAAACTATTTTGTTAACTTCAAGAGCAACTATTGGAGAATGTTCTATTATAGAAAAAGAATGCGCAACGAATCAAGGTTTTCAATCATTAGTTCCTAATAGTTTAATTAATAATGAATTTTGTTATTATCTAATAAACACTAAGAAAAAAGAATTGCTCAGAAAAGCATCAGGATCCACATTTTTAGAAATTTCAAATAGCGAAATTAAACAAATAAAATGCAAATTTCCCTCTCTACTAGAGCAACAAAAAATTGCGACATTTCTATCGTTAATGGATACAAGAATTGAAAAACAACGCCAATTGGTCGAGAGCTTAAAGAAGTATAAAAGAGGAGCTTTATCAAGAGTTTTTAATGATGTTTTGGAAACTGTAAAGTTATCGGATATTTCTAATTTTATTTCATCCGCAAGAACATTGTCTACAACATTAAACGGCAATAAGGGAATTTATCCTGTTTACGATGCGGCTGGTATCGCTGGATATATTGACTATTATGATATTGATTCTGATTATATAACAATAGTTAAAGATGGATCTGGAGTTGGCCGTTTGCAAAAATGTGATAAAAAATCTAGTTTTATTGGAACTCTTGGAGCATTGGTTGCGAAAAATTGTACTACAGATTTTTTATATGCAGTTCTGCAAACAATAGATTTTTCTAAATTTGTTACTGGAATGGCTATTCCTCATATTTATTACAGGGACTATAAAAGCACTCTACTTCCATTCCCCAGTGAAGAAAAGCAACATTTTATATCGCAATTATTAAAAAAATTTGATATTTACATAGAAAATGAAACCCAAAAATTAACCAATATGTTGGCATATAAACAAGGATTGCTCCAGCAGATGTTTATATAAACATTTTTTGGAGAAAACCTTTTTTCATAAGTAATAGTGAGTTTAATTCGTTACTATTCATTTCAATTATCGTTTCGATTTTCCTCATAACACTCGAGATATTAAATTGAGTATTTACATTCGGTATATCAATTACTTGTTCTTTAATATCTGTATAATGTAAATGTATAATTGTAATTCCTTGGGCATAACGAGCTAAAGTGTTTTTGTACTTAAAATTTACTAAATAACTTATAAAATCACTATCAAATTCATTTTTTAGTTTAATTGTAAATAAATCTCCTCCAAGGAATATGTTTTTTATTTTTAACGATGATGGAAATATTAGTGACTGTGCATCAGCTGTCGTTGATGATGGAAATAAAATTTCATTAGTACCACTTAAATAAGTTGGAATGATATTAGTACGACTAGCAACTTGTTTGATTACTTCGCCATATTTTGTGAAAAGTTCGCCGTATAAAATACATGGATATTTTCCTGAAGCATCAATATCATCTTTCGATAATGCACCAGTAGCACAATATTTTCCTAAATCACAGATTTTATAGCCTTTCTTTTCAGAATCATTATAAAGCTTCAAAAATAACCCTCTTTTATACTTCTTTAAGTTAATAACTTAACACCCTCATATTTTGTGCAAAATATTCTCCGGTATTAACTTTTTAATGGAGAATACAGAATGAAAATAACACCCAATACTCAATTCAAAACATTGGTAAAAACATGGCTATGTCAAAAGCAGCCAATGATTACCCCATCAACTTATGCTAACTTTGTTTTGATTTCAGAAAACCACTTAATTCCTTATATGGGAAAAAAGAAAATATCAACCATCACCGAGGCTGATATCCAAACATATATTAATACATTATATCATGAAGGACGTCTTGATAAAACAGGAGGATTAACGGTAAAAACAATTCGGGATATAATTCTCGTCTTACGCCTATGTCTCATTTTTGCATATAAAGAACAGATTATCCCAATGTTAAATTGGGATTTAATAGAATACCCCAAAGATTTAAGAATAAAAAAAGTCATTTCTCTATCAAAAGACGAGGAACTAGCTTTAATTCAATGTATCTATATGAAAATGAATCGTAGAACAGCCGGAATTCTTGTAGCATTGTTCACTGGAGTGCGAATAGGAGAACTGTGCGGATTGCAAATGCGAGATATTTCATTGATTGATAAAACAATAACCATTCAACGTACTATTCAAAGAATTTACGATAAAGTTAAAGGAACATCATATGTTTATATCGGTGCACCAAAAACTGTTAGTTCAGCACGAACAATTCCACTCCCATCACTTTTAATAAATATCATCAAAAAATATTATACAGATAACCCTAATCAATATTTTTTAACTGGAAAAAACAAACCGACAGAACCAAGAACTTATCGGCAGTTTTTTGCACGTTTTTTGAAAAAACATAACTTACGGAGTGTAAAATTTCATGAAATTAGGCATACATTTGCTGTCCGAGCTATAGAAATACCTGAATTTGATGTAAAATCATTATCTGAAATCTTAGGCCACAAAAATGTATCCTTTACATTAAATGTATATGGACGTGCAAATATGCAACAAAAAATAAAATGTATGAATCTGTTAAATGAACTTTTATAGGATGCTATGCATAAAATAATTTCAGCAAATTTTCTTGTTAGAAAGTTATAATTGTAAAAAAATCCAAGGTAAGCTCAGAAAAAGATGCCAAGGTTTTGTTCAATGCTACTCCCAATAAGCATAATTAGACCATTAATTTTGTTGCTGATTTACCTCCGAGCTTACCTTGGAATATTTATATTTTATAGAAATATGCGTTCAAGATACTAAAGATAAACTTTAATAAAAAACAATGGCTTCAAATACTTTTATGTTATAGATTAAGCACCTGAGCAATATCATCATTTTATCTTTAGTATATTATGGATAAATTTTTTATCTAATTAGAATCTAACATATTTTTATAGTAGTTTCTTTTGTAAAAAAGTTTTTTGATACTTATTACTCCCGTTGTGTAACCATCTCATCTACGATTTCTTTAATAAAGTCATATTCCCGCATCAGAAGAATGAGATGATATGCGCTGATTCCCGTGTTTTTCTGGAACCAATTTCGCGAGACATACATGTTGATATCTAAATTATGTGCCACATATTTGTAAATTTGCCGCTTATGGTGATGTCGAAGCAGTTTGGTCAAAAGAGCAGAAAGTTCCTCATTGTTGCCGATAATAAATTTTTCTACACCAAAATAGCACCAGATCTGGTGCTTTTCTTCATTAGACATTGTTACTCCTCTTATTATTATAGAAAGCAACAAACATTATAAAAGGACTGAGTAACCAATGAACAAAGACAAAATACCCGCAGCCATGTATATTCGGATGTCGACGGAGCATCAGAAATACTCTCCGGAAAATCAGGCTGCAGCCATCCGTGAATATGCAGAATGTAATAACTATGAAATTATAAAAACTTATACCGATGGCGGAAAAAGCGGTTTGAATATCGCTGGCCGCGCTGCTTTGCAGCAAATGCTGCAAGACGTCCAAAGCCATCAGGCTGAATATAAAGCCATTCTTGTTTTGGACGTTACTCGTTGGGGACGGTTTCAGGATGCCGATGAGAGTGCATATTACGAGTACATCTGCAAAAGAGCCGGAACGCCGGTAAATATTGTAATGAGCAGTTTGATAATGACGGCAGTCCTGTCGCGACTATTGTTAAAGGCGTTAAACGGACAATGGCAGCCGAATATAGCCGAGAGCTTTCTTGCAAAGTCTTTGCCGGAAAATGCCGTTTAATCAACCTCGGCTACCGTCAGGGTGGCTTTGCCGGATTCGGACTGCGGCGTATGCTGGTAAACGAGCATGGCGAACATAAGGGGATTCTTATTGCCGGCGAACACAAAAGCATTGCCACAGACCGGGTCATTTTAGTTCCCGGGCCGGAAGAAGAACAAAAAATTGTTCGCTGGATGTATAAAATGTTTACAGAAGAACTGAAAACCGAGCAGGAAATCGCCGACATTCTCAATCAACAGGGAATTCTCACTGACTTAAATCGTACCTGGACTAAGGCAACGGTCAATCAGGTTCTAACCAATGAGAAATATATCGGCAATAATGTTTCCAACCGTATTTCGTTTAAATTAAAGACTAAGCGCGTGGTCAATCCGGAAAGCGAATGGATTCGTAAAGAAGGAGCTTTTGAGGCAATCGTTGAACCGAGTGTTTTTTATATCGCCAAAGGCATCATTAATGCCCGCGCCAGACGTTTCTCCAATGATGAGCTTTTGCAGAAATTAAAGGATTTACAAGCCAAGAAAGGCTATCTGTCTGCCCTTATCATCAACGAAAGCCCCGATATGCCGTCAAGTTCCATCTATTCCAGCCGCTTTGGCAGCCTGGTCCGGGCTTATCAGCTTATCGGTTACGATCCAGAACGGGACTACAGTTTTATTGAAATTAACCGCTTTTTGCGCGGGCTACATAAAAATATTTTTGAGGAGACGATAGGTAAAATCCAGGAAATCGGCGGGGATGTTAAGATTGATGCTGAAAATGACCTCTTAAATGTTAACGACTACTTTTCGGCATCCATTGTTATTTGCCGGTGTAAGCAGCTGCCTAATGATAGTTTCCGCTGGAAAGTCCGTTTTGATACTTCTCTTTTCCCGGATATAACCATTGCCGTGCGTATGGCCGCCGATAATAAAAACATCTTGGACTATTATCTGCTGCCGGCTCTGGACTTTAGGGATCCTAAGCTATTGCTTTCCGAACAGAACAAAGGGGTACTCGATTCTTACCGTTTTCCGGATTTAAGCCAACTGTTTGAAATGGCCCGTCGCAATTCTATCCGCTATTGGGAGGCTGCCTAATGAATCGCCGTCAAATTTTGGAAAATATCCCAATTGAAAAGATTAACATTCTCAATCCGCGGGAACGCAATCGCAAAATTGCCAATGAAATCAAGAAAAATATTGAAGATGTCGGTCTGAAGCGTCCGATTACCGTTTCACGAAGATTAGATTTCACAGATGGCAAAGAATACGATCTGGTCTGTGGCCAAGGACGTCTGGAGGCTTATATTGCCAATAACCAGACGGAGATTCCGGCAATTATTATTGACGCCGATGAAGAAGAAACCCTGATTATGAGCCTTGTTGAGAACATTGCCCGGCGAAATTATTCCCCGACCGAACTGCTTCAGGGAATCAAACAGCTCAAGGACAAAGGATATTCTTCGGCCGAGATTGCCCGCAAAACAGGCTTTACAGCAGAATATATTAACCAAATCAGCAAGTTGTTGTTTCGAGGGGAAGAACGCTTGATTAACGCCGTCTATACTGATCGTATTCCGCTAAACGTAGCAATTGATATTTCGGATGCAGATGACAAGGATGTTCAGAATGTCTTGCGTGAAGCTTACGAAGCCGGAAAGATTCGCGGTAATAAATTAGCTTTTGTAAAGGATTTAATTGAACGGCGAATTAAGAAAGGCAAAAGCATTTATAAGAAAAAATGCAGTGCCAAGCAGTTGACGGCACAAGATGTTCAGGCTCTTTACGAGCAGGAAATCAAACGGACAAAGCTGATTATTGCCAAGAATGATCGGGTCGAAAATTCACTGATTTTTGTTACCCAGAGCATCAAAAGCCTGCTTGGCAACGAGAATTTTTATAACTTATTGAAAGCAGAAGAATTGGAAAAACTGCCGAAATATTTGGCTGAAAGGTTACAGATTCATGGATAAAAAATTAAATAAGGCCTTTGAACAGGCAGTCATCCGTTTAAAACTTTCAGAAATAACCCCTTCAAAAGAGATAAATAAGGATGTATTTGCTTCCCGAAAATATGCCCAGATTGTTTCTTCCGTTCGAGAAATCGGCCTGATTGAAGCGCCGATCGTAACCTTTAGCGATGACGGTTATACGCTTCTGGATGGCCATCTGCGTTTGAATGCACTTAAGGACTTGGATATACAGGAAGTAGATTGCCTTGTTTCTACCGATAATGAAAATTTTACCTACAACAAACATGTCAATCGGCTCTCCAATGTCCAGGAACAGAAAATGATAGAAAAAGCCATCAATCGCGGTGTTTCCATTGAACGTCTGGCACGGGTTCTAAATATGAATCCTGAAAATATCCGTCATAAGAAAAATCTATTGAAAGGCATTTGCGAAGAGGTCGTGGAGATGCTGAAAGATAAAATTGTGAGTTCCAAGGTATTTTATTATTTGGCCAGAATGAAACCGGAGCGCCAGATTGAAGCGACTAAGATTATGGTCGAAAGCAAAACTTTTACTTCATCATTTGCTCGTTCCATCTGGCTTGCTACGTCAGATGAACAGCTTGCCGTTCCTCGGCGGCAGCAGAGGCCGGCTGTAACAGACTTCAGCCATTTTACCAAACTGGAGGAGGAAATTAACCGGCTACACGGCGAATATGAGGAAATTGAGGAAAATTACGGCCTGAATGTCTTAAATTTTACACTGGTCAAAGGATATGTCAAAACCTTGGTAATGAACCCGCGTGTAAACCGCTATCTCCGGATCAATAATCCTGATATTCTGGAACACCTGGAAAGCATTGTAGATATTGATAATCTTAATTCCGAGGAATGACTTTATTCAAAATGAGATAAAAAATCCATTTTATTAAAGTAATTTTGCTTGAATTTTTCAAGATTAAAATTCGTGTTAGGTGTTAGTACTCCGTTCGTAGCAATGGCATTTTGCTCATAAATCCAATTTTGCTCTATTGGATAGAAAAATCGATCCACATTATCTAAAATATAGTCTTTGTAAGCAGTGTTTGCGGAAGTGTAGAATGAATAGCCTTCAAACCCCGGAAGTTTAGGAGCCAAATTTCGATCAAAAGAATTAAACTTTTCATGATACTCAGATCCAAATACTCTCTTAGCATATGATTGTTCCCCATAAGAAATGGCAGATAAAATTGATTGGTTTTCAGGATAAGGAGCATTACGCAATGCATTAAATATTCTTATGTCAAATTCATGCAAACACACCAAAAACACAGCTAAATCCGGAGAGAAAATCTCATGTCCCGAGGCGATTTGCTTTATAAATATAGTCAATCGGTCAAAAACTTGTTCCATTTGCCGCAAAGAAAATTTGAACCAAATGCTGTAAGCAGCAAAGTAACGCTTTATGATGCTTTCTGACGTCTGAAGTACATTATATTTTTTTGCTTCAATTTCTCCGGCTCCATCGCCGTATCTACTATATGAAAATGAGCAGCGGAATACATTATAGATATCAATCAGAAATACTAACTCCCGTTTTTCTTCCTGTATTTTCTTTATAACAGTATCAATTCCGGATCTATCATACAAAAATTCAGCAAATGCTTTTTTATCCGGATGTGGCAATAAAAATGTATTATTTATAAATTTGCGCTTATACCCCTCAAAATTTTCAGTTCCAAATAAACATTTTACAGAACTCTCAAGATGATTTTCATCTATTGCAAGCACAAAAACAAATCCGGACACATCAAAAAAGTGTTTTAATACCTCTAAGGTTCTTACGGCATAATCCGGACTGCAACGATCCAATTCATCAATAATTATGATTATCGGTTTGTCCGAGCTTTTAGCCCATTTAGTTAATGCTTTTTTTAGTTCCTTGAGAGCTTTTTGATATTGCCTAAAATCATCATAGAGTGATTTTGAAGAAAAATGCTTCTTAAATTCTTCTATAATATCAACCTTCAATTTTTTCTGAGATATGCTTTTAATTGCGGTGCCGCATAAGAAAGCAAGCGAATTTTTAGAAAATTTTAAAGTGGAATCTATAATTTTTGTTGGCAGTTTTCTGCCATCCTTTTCATAAATTTCATTTAATTTTGCCAATATTGGCATAAGAGGATCTTCATAAAAATCCATCTCCCAGATATTCATTTTGGTTGTCTGTACGCCATCTTTTTCAAGGACGCTCTTTAATTTTTCGCAAAAAAAGGTTTTTCCGGTTCCAAAATCCGCTGAAATTGAATAAACTTTAGAAACACCGCCCTCAATATAGGTGTTTTGCTCAATTAAATGGGCAAAATCAATGACAGATGATTTTATGCCTAATTTATCGTCTTCAAAAATTTTATCATATTCAATAGCTAAATGGTCGTCACTCATAGATTTTTCTCTTAAATTTAATTACAATTCTTGTCCTAACAGCCAGCCAAACACATTCAGGCGTTTAATTCCGCTATTTTCTCCCGAGCCATAATCCATTGACAGCAGAAACTTAGGATAGTTATCGTCAATTGCTTCTAATGGTGCCAGCTCCCGCTGCAAAATTTGAGGTTCAAGAACATTTAAGGCTACTTGGTAATATTCAACCAGTCCGCCACTTTTTCTGGCGACAAAGTCAACCTCTATATTTTTACCGCTTTTAATGAGCTTACCTACAGATACCTCATAACCGCGCCGTATCAGTTCTAAGTAAACGATATTCTCCAGAATATGCCCTGCGTCCATATCTTTGATACCCAACAGAGCTGTTCTCAGACCAATATCGGCTACATAATACTTGGCATTGCTGTCCAAATATTGTTTTCCTTTAATATCGTACCGCTCGCACTTATATAGCAGGAAACTGTCCACCAAACCTTGAATATATGTATCAATGGTTGGAACCGATATTTTGCGCCCGCTGGCTTCCAGGCACTTCGCAATATTACGAACAGATGTCTCACATCCGATATTATCAAACAAATACTTAACCACTGCATCCAGCTTATTGGTATCTGCAATATTAAACCGTTTTACAACATCTTTTTGAATTGTATTTAAATATACGGTATCCAGCAAATAATCACTGATAAGTTGCTTATCATAGACTAAACGTAATGTTTGGGGAAAACCACTCTCTCTGATATAATGTGAATAAATTCCCATCGCAGTAGTTAATCCCAAAATATCTTTTTTAGTGAATGCAAAGTGTTGAGCAAAATCAGGATATGCTCCAAAATATTCCTTAAATGACAAAGGCTGCATTTTGATTTCAACATAACGCCCACCTAGTTGATTGGCCAAATCACTGGAGAACATATAGGCATTTGAACCGGTCAAATATAAATCAATATTGTTCTGCAAACGCAGAGTATTCGCGGCTATTTGCCAATTCCTTAATAACTGTACTTCATCAATAAAGACATAATTCATCTTTTGAGGATTAAGATGTTTTATTATATAATCTAGAAGCTTATCATAACTGGTTAAAAAATTTTCCTGATCATATTCCAAACCAATTTTCTGAGTTTGCATCAGATCTTCAAGATTAATATTGATTATCTGGCTATCATCAGCAATCTTATGAACAACCAGATCAAATTGATAGAGAGAAAACAGCTTCGATTTGCCACAACGTCTAACACCTGTGACGATTTTAATCAAATCCGTCTGGCTCTGCCATTTCTTCAGTTGTTCTATATATTGAGGCCTGCCAACTATTTTTTCTGTTCCTTGTAACATGTTTATTCTCCCGATATTTTGTAAAATTATAATTTATAAAAGCACAAAAATCAAGATAAATATAAAATACATTTTACAAAATACAAAAATATTATTTTTTATTAAATATGTTTTAAGTTGTTCGTTATGCCAATAAATATGAATATTCCTAAACATATTTGTATTAATACTGACTTGGTCATTTAGCATTATTTTCTCTTGTTGATATCTATTTATGTAAATTAATTAGAAGATTTTTAAATATTTTATTAGTATACTTAAATTAGAAGTAATGAATAAAGGTGACTAATGAGTGCAACAGCTTCTAAGATTATAACTTTTTTAAAAACTCATGCTAAAGATTTTACTGACAGTAAAAGATGTTTTATTATTGTTACGCATATTGTTTCTAATAGCATAGATTTTTTAGAGGTCTTGGCTTCTAAAGGAAGAATAGCTGGAGTCATTGCTAAACCTAACTCTGTTGATCGTGCTACATTTTCTAAAATGAGAGCAAAAAGAATTCCCTTTATTAATGTAGCAAGGGATGATCTACGATTAGAAGACACGGTCAAACAGAAAATTATTCCCTTAGTTAAAGAGGATGAGAAATTAATAATTATTGATACCGGAGGTTATTTTGCTCCATCATTAGAGGTACTGAATTCATATTCTTGTATTACTGGAATTGTTGAAGATACAGAAAATGGCTTTCAAAAATATGAAAAAGCGCTACATACCCTTTCTAAAAATAATATTCCAATCGTTTCAATAGCCCGTAGCTATGCCAAAGATTTTGAAGATTATTTAGTTGGCCGTTTTATTGCTAAAGCAACGATTGATAAGATACACGAAAAATTTTTAATGAATCTTACTCCTCAAATCGGAATAATTGGGTTTGGCGAAGTCGGACGAGGAAGTGCTTTTTATCTGCGAGAAGATAAAAAACTAAAAGTTAGTATATATGATAAAAATATAGAAGTTAGAAAGCTTGCAAAAATAAGTAATTTTGTGGTCATATCAAAACGAAAATTACTTGAAACTTCAGATATATTAATTTGTGCTACAGGAAATAAGTCTATAACCGATAAAGATTTAAGGTATATTAAAAAGGGATGTATTATATCGTCATGCACATCCAAAGATGATGAGTTTGATCTCTCAACGGAGGTTTCGGAGCTTAATGATATCATTTTTTTAAATGGCGGAAATGCAATAAATTTTACATATCCGGAAAAATGTACTCAGATGTTATTTCCATATATTTATCTTACATTTTCGGCTTTAATTACATGTATTGTAAAATTGGATAGGAAAGAGATAAAGGCTTCGAATCAGATAAAAACTTTATCTCATCGTGAAGAAAAAAGTTTAATTTCTCGCTTTTTTAATGAAATACAAAGTAACAATGATAATGATTGTTTTGTAAACAAAATAAAATCTACTAATTTATGGAGGCGTTTAGAATGCAAGAACACGATATCATAAATATGACATATAAATTTGCAGAGGAATATCATGCCTCAGATAATTCTGGACATGATTTTGAACATATAAAACGCGTCTACGCAAACGTAAATAAGTTGCTTGAAAGTGAGAAAAATGCAAATAACTTTATTGCTAAGATGAGTGCTTTGTTACATGATGTAGATGATCACAAATTAAATACGGATGGTAAAAATACAGAAAGGTTTTTACGTAAGATCGGACTTGAAAATAAAATAATAGATCAAATACTCGAAACGATAGGTGCTATTAGTTTTTCCCAAAGCGGGTGCAATCCTAATTTTAAAACATTAGAAATGAAGTTGTTATCAGATGCCGATAAATTAGATGCCATGGGGGCTATCGGAATTTGCAGGGCTATTTGTTTTGGAAATTCGCGGCAGCAACCTTTGTTTAATAGTAAGGAATTTCCCTGTGCTGAAAATAATAAAAAACATGTTATAAATCATTTTTTTGAAAAACTTTTACAACTAAAAAAAGCCATGCAGACAGAAGTTGGCAAAAAAGAAGCAGACAACAGACATCAGTTTATGGTCAGTTTTTTATATCAGTTTTTTGAAGAACAAAAACAAGATGATTGGAAAGAATATTTGAAAAATTATCTGGATAATTTCTGATTATAAAAGAAGTTATGTAAATGAGCCGTGGTAGCAGTGTCAATTTTCGATATTTGCTTTGCCATTTCTTGAGCATTCAGATTATCAGTGTTGAGAAATAATGTTTGAAAATTTGTTTTTGTGAGAAAAAAATCTTTATTTTTATTATTGAATTTTTCATCCAGATAGAATTCCGGCATATCAAAATCTCCTCGGTCATAACATCTTTGTCTACGAGTATCACCATTTACATCCAAATATACAACCAAGTCAGGTTGTATAACCTGGCTCATGATTTTTTTATCCGCTAAAAATCTGCTGCAATCATCACCGTTCATCGCATATTCATAAGCAAATAATGTTAAAAAGGATCTATCCAGAACAATATTTGATGATTTATTAAGATATGTATCTTTTCTTCTCTTTTCTATTTTAAGTAATAACCCCAATGCATTCTCGCCAGCATTATGAAGATTATCTAGCTGCTGCTGTTCCGCCGGAGTGATAAAATCCATGTATTCGGGAACCATAAGATAAGAATATTTTGTCAATTCTTTTGCGAGAGACGTTTTGCCGCCACATATACCGCCTTCTAATGCAATAATCATATTTCACTCCAACATTTTTAATAATGTTAATACATGTTCTGCACTGTCGACACAAAAGCTTGTCCCCCCTAATTTTTTGAATATTTCACAGTTTCTTTTTGAATTGTCGAGCAAAACAGATTTTTTGATATCTGAATTACTATCGGATAGCGCTTTTGTGAATAAAGATTCTTCAATAGAGTCATCTTTTAATTTTCCATAGTCGGCAGAATTATAAATTTTATCAAAATGTTGTTTTAACTTTAATCTGGGTTCGGTAAAACGAGTAAAACTGTCCATATTATCTGTAATTAAAAAGACGTTGTTGTTTTTTCTGCACTTATCTATAGCCATTAAGATTTCTGATTTTACAATCATTGTTTCGCAGTCATTCACAAATATCTCAAAAATATCTTCATAATTCAATCCGCGATTTTCGCTAATAAAATGACAAACTTGTTCAGAAGTTAAGTTTCCCCGCATCCAATCTTCAACAATATTTCCATTATCTCGAAACAAGAATGGCTCAAATTTTTGTTTGAATGCATCTGGAGCACTTCTCCAGAAATAATCAAAACATATAGTTCCGTCAAAATCGATAAAGATATTTTGCTTTTTCATATTGTTTTCCTAAAAATCTTATATATAATAAGCTTAACTATATAGTACAGGATTACAGATGCAAGATATTTTTTTATCTCCACACTATGATGATATTGCATTTTCTTTGAGCTCATTTTTTCATAAGAATGATATTATAATCAATATTTTTACGGAATCCAATTACATAGAAAATAAAAATATGAATTTATCAATGTCTGTGTCCGAATTAAGAGAAAAAGAAGAGCAAGATTTTATATCAAAAAATAGCCTGAAATATATTAAACTTGGGTTTCAGGACCGGAGTTTAATAGGTGCACCCTTTTCTTTTTTTCATACTATTAAGGAAAATGCAGAATTAGAAAGGGTTTTAATTGATAATTTAATGAATTTAAGAACTTTTGATAACCAACATGTTTATTGCCCATTAGGTATAGGCAAACATTATAACCACTTGGAAACATTTGACGTCATATATAAAAATTATTCCCACCTAGCTAAATTCTTTAAAATAATATTTTACGCAGATATTCCTTATATATATTATAAAAATAACTATCAAAATAGAATGAAATATCTGCATGAATTCTTTCAGCAATATGGCTTGACGGCTAAAATTATTAAATTGAATAAGGAAGAAGTTGTCCAAAAAGTTAATAATTTAAAATTATACAAGAGCCAATTTGCCTATTTAAACGATAATTTTATTCAAGAAAAAATTGGCGGTGTTCAAAAAGATTTTAAAGAGATAATCTTTTCTTAATAATTGTAATAAATTCACTCCCAATATTTCGAATAAACTTTTTACTGCCTTGCAACGCTTGTTCATGGAGCTTTGTATAAAAGTTTATGTTATTGCATTTGGTTATAGCTTCTTTCCAGATATTTACATCCAAATTATCCAATAAAATTCCGGATCCATTTAAGGCTTCAGCAATTCCCCCTCTGTTATGTGCAATAACAGGGATTCCTCTAATAGATGCTTCAACAATAACTCTGCCAAAGGCTTCTTCAACAATAGAAGGCACTATCAATAACTTAGTTTCATTCCAAATATTGTTCATATCCATTTGAAGCGGGTAATATGTAATATTGGAAGACATATGATTACAAAAATCCTCATTTTTATACCATCCTTCGACGGCTATAAACTGTTCATGAGGCATTCCCTTTGCTAATTTTAAAACAAAATCGGAACCTTTTTCTTTTACAGGATTTATAAATGTAATTTTCTTTCCAAAATTAACACATGTTTTCTCAGGATTAAAACAAGGGTAGAAAACAATATTAGGTATATCATACCATTTACTGGACAAATTTTTGATAAATTCAGACGTGCTGAATAAAATATCCGGTTTTCCTTCGGCTACAGCCATTCCTTCTTTATTGGCAGAGTGTAGCCAGCCAATAGTGAATGGAATATATCTTTTCGCAATTTGAGTTAATTCGTCAGAGTCTTCCATAGATAGAATGGCCGCTGTAATTTGTTTATTATACCCGTTTAATAAATTTTTCAGCTGTTTATTAAAATCATGCTGATGAAACAAGTAACATTCTATTCCTGAATATGTATAGGTAATTTTTTCATTTGAACAAGTGATATTTTTTATAGCTGGCATATCATTCAAAAGTTTCATGTATAGAGCCTGTCTTTCTTCAGCCGGAAAAGTTGGATTTTCTATACTACCAACAAATAGAACTCTGTGTTTCATCTTTGTTAAGTTTTGAGCCAGAAAATTGTGAGTAATTTCTGCTCCACCTAAAAACAGCGGAGGCGTAGGTCGTTTTGTGATAAAAATAAAAAACATTGCAACCTCATAAATTCTAATATAAACCTTATGGTATACAGAAGGAGTTAAAAGATGGTGAAAAATATTTATGTTGTTTGCCCCACCTATAGAAAGAGACATGAAAATTCTTTCAGAGAAATAGGAATTCTGTTTCTGATTGAAAGAGTTTTGCATCAAAATAACATTCGCCTTTGTATAGTTGATTCTAGTTCTAAACCCCTCAGTATTTTTGAGAACAAGCCGGCAATCAATAACAATATTATTTATTTACATGCACCAAGCAAGAAGGAGATGGTTGAAAAATATTCCAGTATTGTTCCCAAAGCGGTTGACTTTTGTATAACGAAAGAACACAAAAATTTTGCTTCTGAACTAGAACGAGTTTCTTCGTGGAGTAATTTTATTCCGTGGGATAAAGATTTTCCTAGCCATGGTACATTGAAAAGCCACTTTTTACAAAAACGCCCATCAATAGGGATGAAACGTAATATAGCAATCGCGGCTCTTGATGAAATATTTAATGATGGAGATGTGATATGTTATGCAGATGATGATGATTTTAGGACCGCTCAGTATTTCAATGATATGGCTTCTTTTTTGCGGGATAACGATTTTATTAGAATTTCAAAATGGCTGACATGCTGCTTTGATTCTGATCCTAATAATCCAATATGTGGTATTCATAATATTTCATTTAAACAAGATATAAATGGCTATTTTAGCTTACAAAAAAGAAAAAGCGATACTCTTTTTAATTCAAAAAATATTAATTTTTGCGGATTCTCTGTAGAGGAACATTATTCAAAAATTAAAAATTTAGCTTTTTCTCCAATTTCATATGACGGGGCGGTGCATGTCTTTTCCACACAGTTATGGCGAAAATCGGTAGAAGCATTTGGTGGAATTCCGCCAGTCAGTTTGGGGGTGGCAATTAGTCCAGCACTAATGGAACAAATTGTTGCCTTATGTGTCGCGGCCATCGGTGTTGTCGAGGTCGTAAGAAATGAAAAAGACGAGAAAAAAGAAAACAAATAATTAAAGGCACCGCTCTAATAAATAAGAGCGGTGCCTTTTTTTTGTGTTTTAAATCAACAAATTTATTCCGTTCTTATTCTTTCTATATGTAAAAACCCCATATAGTCGGTGGGGTTTTTACATCATACACTTATGATTTTATTTCCTTATTTTGCTGTTTCCAATTCATCTTCACTTTCATAACCGTTTATATCTTCATGAATCTGTGGTTTGTCCGCAAATTTGAAATTATCATCAACCGCATTTTTTACGGAATGAAATACTGCTTCCCGTTGGTTGATATTAAATTTCTTATTTCCATTTAAGGCTTCTGAAAAATCATGGAAATCTATTCCAGTATTTTACATAAATCTTCCGCGGAAATATCTAAGACCGCCATAAGTTTTTTTATTTTACTGGAAGTAATAAAGTTTTTTTGATTTTGATTAAGTACATACATATTTTTATCTCCGAAATTAGTGAAAGGTAGGAAGTTTTATGTTTGCCACTCGGTAAACATCTTCAATACTGAATTTATCAATATCATCGGGATAAAAACTAAAAGGCGGAGCATTTTCCACCGTGGTAAATGCAGCTTCCTCCAATTCGAGCTGCGATAGTCCATAGTCGTCGATAGTCCTATTGTTATTATTCATAATAGACTCCTTAACTAAGGGTTATATACACTTTTTCAAAAGACCCTTTTCCCTCCACCTAAAAATTAGGTGGAGGAGTCCAAAAGTTACCGTTCATAACGCGGCAAGTGCATATTTAGCGAAGTCTATTGCTAGACCATAGCCTATTATATTCTGCACACTCCCCCGTAGGTTAATGAGCAGAAATTTTAGACTTATAAGTTTTCTGCAACTTACTTATGAAAGAACTTTTGGTTTCTCGCTGTCTTTTGAATAATAAACGATGAAAGGTTTATGACGTCTTTCATCAAGCATAATAATACCATTCTTCTATTGCGAATGTGATTTACACTATAAAGTATAAAAAATTACATTTCAAGTAGAACATTTCGTTATGTAATAGCTAATCATTAAATATAAAGGCTTATTAGCAAATATTTATAAAAAAAATTTCAATATTATAAATATATGTTTATTGGAGTTTTATTAAAAGTTTTCCGGCAATTTTTTGTTGATTTTTTAACAAAAATGTTTAAGATGTAGCACATATAACTATTGGAGATAAGAGTATGTCTGCTTTTAAAGTGGCTTTCAAGGCTATAATTCGTAAAGATAACAAAATTCTCGTTATAAAACGTAGTGCAAAAGAAGAAGTGTTTGAAAAGTTATGGGATATTCCTGGTGGAAGAATGAATTTTGGCGAAATGCCTAAGGACGCTCTTATCCGTGAAATTCACGAAGAAACAGGTCTTGAGGTTAATATATTAAATCCATTTACAGTATGGTCTTTTATGGCTTCGGAGGATTTACAAGTAATTGGTATTACAATGCTTGCAGACTATGTATCTGGAGAGGTTAAACTTTCAGAAGAACATACTGAATACAAATGGATTGCCCCTAAAGAATTTGAGAAATTAGATGCCAATAGTAGTTTAAAGAAAGAAATTGCGAAATATGCAGCACGGTAATAACTTTATAATCCTTGCCACTCCGGCTCCTATAAGCCATAGAACCGCAGAAGAAAATCTGGGGCTTGGGTATTTGACGGCAACTTTGCGAGAAAAAGGCTATGAAGTAGAGATTATTGACGGTTGGTTAACAGGCTTGACCCCGAAACAATTAGCTTCCAAAATCTTAACAAGGAAAAACCCACTATTTGTGGGTTTTTCCGCATATCAATCAAATATGGATATGGCGATTCAGACAGTAAATGCTGTAAAAAAAGAACGAATTGATATTCCTTTTATTGCAGGTGGATTTGGTCCGACATTTAATCAAAATGATTTTCTTAATGCCGGATTTGATATAGCCGTAAGGGGCGAAGGTGAAGAAACTCTCCCCTTATTAGCACAACATTTCCAAGATAATTCAGTAAAACTAGAAGAAATAAATAATATTTCCTATAAGGATGAGAATGGAAATGTGGTTAATAATCCATTAGCCCCGCTTTCAACAAATTTAGATGAATTGCCTTATCCCGCTAGGGATACAATGCAATTTGCTATAGATCGTCGGACACCTGTTCACGTTTTAACGGCGCGAGGATGTACTGGAAGTTGTTTGTTTTGCAGTATTAACGCATTTTTCCGTCTTTCCAAAACTAAAAAATATCGGCAAAGAAGCGTAAATAATATAGTTGGCGAACTAGAAAATTTAAAATCTATGGGAGTTCAACATATAAAAATAATAGACGATTCCTTTATTGATGGTAATAGAGATGAAAAATGGTGTGAAGATTTTGCCAATGCCATACAAGAGAAAAAATTAAAATTTTTACTCCGTGGTTCAATACGGGCAGATAAGATAACTGATAAAATTTTATTTAATCTAAAAAAGGCTGGTTTCTTTTCCTTTTCCTGTGGAATAGAAAATTTTTCGGAAACGGCACTAAAAAGAATGAATAAAGGGGCTAATTTGCAGCAAAATTTAAATGCCTTAGATTTATTTAAAAAATACCATATTTATGTTCAAGCAGGGCAAATTCTTTTTGATCCAGAAACAACACTCCAGGAACTCAATGAAAATTATCAATATATGAAAAAATATGATTGGATTATAAGTAAAGGTGTATTTACAGAAATGTTTGCTGCGGAGGGTACTTCATTTACTAAACTAATCGATAAAAAGCATTGGAAAACATCAAATACCCATCAAATGGGCAATTATAAATATCGGATAATTGATGAAAAAGTCAATAATGCTCACGACGCATTAAAAAAATGGCACATTTCACACATGGGTTTGTACGATAAAGCAATAGATCCATTAACATCTCCCAAGGCGTTGTCTAAAGAAGAGTTAAAAATATTTTATGATATTTATATGAAAATAAGACATAAGGACCTTGAGATTATGGGCGGTGTTTTAGAACGCGTTGAAAATCATGATAGGGAAATGCTTATGTCTTACATTGAACAGGCAAATATTCAAAATTCTGAATTTTATAAAAATATTAACAAAGAAGTTTCACAGGCCTACAAACTGTGTAATCTTCAATATGATGCTAAAATTAACCCATTTTTCTTAGACGGAAAGAGTAAACAGTAATGTATGATCCTTTTGAACACTATAAAACTAGAGGCCCAGTAAATGAATTTGGAAATGTTACAGCGACCGCTCCTCGTATAAAAAACGTTGGTTGGACGTTAGGAAATTTTTGCCCTAATCGTTGTAAGCATTGTTATTCAATGTCAGCACGAGTGGCAGGAGCTAACATGACAAAAGATATTATTGATAGAATTGTAGACCAATTGAAGAAAAATAATATCGAAACAGTTAATCTTGGCGGAAATGAACCAATTTATACAAATGGTCGAAATATTGAAGATTCGCTACTACCTTATATTATAAATAAGCTACATGAAGCAAAGATTGAGGTTGGAATAACCACAAGCGGAATTACACTTTTATATTTATATAAACATAAAAAGGAAATTTTTAACCTTATAAACGATTTTGATATTAGTTTAGATTCGCCTTTTGAAGAAGAACATAATGAAAACCGTGGAGCCAAGTTATACAAGGGTGCGATTGAATGTATGGAAATATGCCAAAAAGAGCATAAGCCGCACGGAGTAATAATGGCCGGTATGAATTGGAATTTCACCCCAAAACATCTAAGGGCTTTGGTTGAACTATGTAAACGGTATGATGCTAATGTTAGAATAAATGTAATCAAACCTTTTAATAAAGAACATTACAAAACGATTTTGACACCGCAGCAATTTTATGATGGGTTTAACTACCTGATGACATTATGTGATTCAGTTGATATTGGTGAAACTTTGTTAAGAAGTGCCACTAAGCTCGAGCATAAAGGACGTTGTCCCTGCGGGGTTACAAGCTTCCGTATTCACTCAATAACGCCCACTGGTGAAATTTATGTATCTCCTTGTGTCTATTTACATGATTATAAATCAACAATGAATTTATTAACTAACGAATTATCTGATATTATAAATTCTCCAGAGTTTATTGTTTTTCGGCAACGTAATGCACACCCAGAACTTATTAAGGGATGTGCTGGTTGTGATATAATAGATTATTGCGGTGGAGGCTGTGCTGCACGTTCCTATTTACACCATGTAATATTAACCAATGAGAAATCTTTTGCCCAACATGATCCTTATTGCCCCAAAACCAACAAAGTTAATACAGCTCTTCCCAAAGCAAAACTAATTAACACAGGCGAAAAATTGGTACACATGGATTATTTGTGCACATGGATTGGTAAGCCTAAATGAGAGATTATCACATCCACTTTACCGGCTCTCTTCCAAGGGAATATATATTCGCAAAATTTTTGGAATATAATAAAAAAGACGACCTGCCATTAAATATGCAGGAAATTAAGACTTATACGCAATTCTTGGATAAGTTAAATAACAGTTTTTCCCGTGATTACCAATATAATAAAATCAAGTTTTTTGAGATTTACGAATTATTCCAAAAAATAACAAAACCTAGAACAGCCGAGGAATATGCAGCAGCATATTCCGATGGTTGTTTTGAAATATGTAAAAACTTTGTAAATAACGGAATATCAAACTTTGATATAATTTCGGGGCCATGTACGACAATAGATCTAACCTATTCTAGACTTAAAAATATGATAAAGGGAATAGAACGAGCAGAAGAACTATTTAACAAGAAAGTCAGTGCCAGAATTCGTCTAACTTTTATAAGAAACAGCGCTGGTTTGATTAAAAATTATTCAGTTCCCCTTTTAAAGGATATTTTTGAGTTATTAAAAGAACCATATTTTTCCAAGAGAATAATCGGTTTTGATATATCAGGAGAAGAAAAGCCCATAAAAAGTTATTTTGAAGAAAACTGTTCTATAATTGAAAATATTAGAGAGCTTAATAGAAAGATAGGGACACATTTTGAAATAGGAATTCATGCCGGAGAAAATATAAGTAATACTCCTGAAGACGAAGAATATTTTTTACTTTTCAGAAAATTACTGACCCTAGATATTACTCGAATTTGTCATGGAACTTTTTTATGGCTCAATATTGATGAAGAAAAAAAGGATTTACTAAGGGCATTTGCTGATAAAAAAGTGATTTTCGATATATGCCCTAAAGCTAATTTATTACTTACACCGTTAAAAAGTTATGCACAAATTCCCACATCATTTTTCAAAGAAATAGGTCTGCCTTATACTTTTAACAGAGATAATCCATCTATCTTTGACAATTTAATTATTCCTTAGATTTTTGCAAATTTCTGAGAATTGAAGCAATTTGATAGTTTTTAGCCTTATTTTGGATGGTATGTGTTATTATATTTAATACATTTTCTATGGAATTATTTTCATTATCCACTCTAATCAACCCCTCTCGTTGACCGATACGACGAAGACGCTCATTTAGATTATGTTGAAAATCCGGCCGCTCCCACCATGATAATTTTTTCTTTTCTTTTGCTCGTTGGAATATTCGTCGGTTTCGTTCTTCATCTGATATATCTAATAGAAATGCTAAATCTGGTTTTAATATGCCTTTATAATTTATATGTTCCTTGCTCAAAAGTTATAAAAATCCATAAACGTTATACATTATATTATAATTTGCGACAAATAACAACATATAAATAAGTACATAAGAGTAACAAATTTGTGAATTGTTTTTAAAAATGTCCTGATTTTTTAATTAAAATTTAACAATCAGGGTGTAACATTTTAATGTGCCAAAAAAGATATGTAAAAAATGTATTGTATGTTTGACAAAAGATACTAATAAAATTATACTTGTATAAGATTTTAGAATAGGAGATTTCTATGAAACAATCAAACTTTGAAAGAAAATTCAGCAGATACGCAATTAGCAATTTATCCCTATATTTAGTAATCGGATATGCCATAGGTTATGCAATTTATTATTTGATTCCGGGTCTATATGAATATATTACATTTGACCCATATTTAATATTACATGGACAGATTTGGAGAATTGTAACATGGGTAGTTACAATGCCTGAGACATTAGGACTGTTTACTATAATTATGCTTTTCTTTTATTATTCAGTAGGAAACAATCTTGAATATACATGGGGAAAGTATCGATATAACGTATACATTTTTTCAGGAATGCTATTTACGATTATAGGTTCATTTCTTTTATATGCAATTTTAATAATAATGTGTAACACAACAGGTGAATATGAGACAGTGTTAAATGCAGTTGGAATGAGT
>ERZ773139.1215-NODE-1215-length-30738-cov-5.846593_pt1 | contig 30738 bp, 22 predicted proteins | sample MGYA00580854_ERZ773139 | MGnify/ENA primary metagenome ERZ773139 (study PRJEB29015, sample SAMEA2737809) | human gut metagenome | biome: human gut; feature: human-associated habitat; material: faeces | place: China | collected 2012 ...
GCCGCCTGCGGCGTGCCCGTGGCCAAGATGAGCGGCCGGGGTTTGGGACATACCGGCGGTACGCTGGATAAGCTGGAAAGCATCTCCGGCTTCCGCATCGGCCTGAGCGAAGAAGAATTTATCCGGCAGGTGCAGGACATCGGCATCGCCATCATCGGCCAGACGAAGAATCTGGCCCCTGCCGACAAGACCCTGTACGCCCTGCGGGACGTGACCGCTACGGTGGACAGTCTGCCGCTGATCGCTTCCAGCATCGTCTCCAAAAAGCTGGCCAGCGGCGCACAGGCCATCGTGCTGGACGTAAAGACCGGCGCGGGCGCGCTGATGCACACCACCGAAGCCAGCATCGAGCTGGCCCAGACCATGGTTCGTATCGGCTGCGACGCGGGCCGCAGGATGGTGGCGCTGGTGACCGACATGGGCGAACCGCTGGGCAGTCACATCGGCAACGCTCTGGAAGTAAAAGAAGCCATCGATGTGCTGAACAACCGGGTCGAAGGCCCGCTGCTGACCGTGGCAGTGGAGCTTGGCGCGCGGATGCTGCTGCTGGGCGGCGCTGCGTCCTCCGTAGCCGAGGGCCGGGACAAGCTGATGGCGGCGCTTCACAGCGGCGCGGGTCTGGAAAAGCTGCGGCAGATGATTGTGGCGCAGGGCGGCGACCCCGCCTGCTGCGATGACGTGAGCCAGCTGCCCCAGGCCAAGATCATCCGGGACGTTCCTGCCGTGGAGGGCGGCTACATCCGGAGCATGGATACCATCCGTCTGGGCAACACGGCTCAGGCCATGGGCGCGGGCCGCAAGCAGAAGACCGACCCCATCGACTACAGCGTTGGTTTCGTGATGCACAAGCGCATCGGCGACGAGCTTCGCCCCGGCGAGGCAGTCGCGACCGTTCATGCCTCCAGCGAGGAAAGCGCCGCCCGAGCGGCCAGCGAAATTCTGGCCTGTCTGACGCTCTCCCCCACGCCCGTTCCCCGGTGCAAGCTGATCCACGCCTTTGTGGACAGCGACCACGTGGAGCGGCTGTAAACAACGTTTTCATTCCCGGTTCGCCGTGACAGGCGGGCCGGGTCTTGTTTTTAGGGAAAGATTCCGCTATACTATTTTCCAGCGGGCCAAGCCCGCACAGGGAGGAACGCCATGCGGCTGCAAAAGTATCTGGCCTCCTGCGGAGTGGCTTCCCGCCGGGCGGCGGAAAAGCTGATCGCCGAGGGCCACGTCACGGTAGACGGTCAGAAAATTACGGAAATGGGCGTGCAGGTGGAGGACGATCAGGTCATCTGTGTGGACGGGAAGCGCGTCCGGCCCGAAGTGGAAAAGCATTATATCATATATCACAAGCCCGCTGGCGAGGTAACGACCGTCAGCGACCCGGAGGGACGCGCCACAGTGCTGGATCGTTTCCGGGATTATCCCGTCCGGCTGTACCCGGTGGGGCGGCTGGACTACGACAGCGAGGGGCTGCTGCTGCTCACCAACGACGGCGACCTGACCGAACGGATGCTGCATCCCTCCATGGAGGTGGACAAGACCTATCTGGCGCGGGTCAGCAATCAGGTCACGCCGGAAGAAGCCCGGCAGCTGGAACGAGGCGTGATGGTGGACGGACGCAAGACCGCCCGGGCCAAGGTGCATATTTTAAGCGTACAGAATCTTTTCACCGATATGATCATCACCATTCATGAAGGCCGCAACCGGCAGGTGCGTAAAATGGTGGAGCAGATCGGTCATCAGGTGGTCATGCTGCGGCGCATCCGCTTCGGCCCTCTGAAGCTGGGCGAGCTGCCCCGGGGCATGTGGCGGCCGCTGACGCAGGAAGAACTGGACGCTTTGAAAAAACTTTAAGATCAATTTTAAGAAGGGGTTCGTCATGGCCAAAAAGGGACTGCTGGAATCCATCGTAAGCGATATGCTGGGCGAAGGCTCCGTCTCCACCGGCGATTTTCTGGATACCATCGAGGACGCGCTCTCCGATCTGGCGGGGAACGCTGCGTCCTCCGGCGGGCTGTTGGAGGGCATTGGCAATGTGCTGTCCGGGCTGACCGGTGCCGAGGAAACGAAGCAGAAGAAGACTTCTTCCAGCAAAAAAACAACGACGAAGAAAGCTTCGACCACGGCAAAATCCACAACGGCGAAAAAGAATCCTTCTGCTGCGAAGTCCACGGCTGCGAAGAAGACGACTTCTGACGCAAAGTCTGCGACGTCAAAGAAGACCACCTCTGCTGTGAAGTCTACGCCAGCGAAGAAAACCACCTCTGCCGCCAAGACTTCGACTGCGAAAAAGACGGCTTCCGCCACGAAATCCGCGGTAACGAAGAAAACGTCTTCTGCTGCTAAGTCCACAGCTGCGAAAAAGACCACTTCCGCTGCGAAGTCTACGACAGCGAAGAAAACCACCTCTGCTGCAAAGTCCACGGCAACGAAGAAAACCACGACTACTGCAGCTAAATCCACGTCCGCGAAGAATACGGCGACTTCTGCCGCGAAGTCCTCGTCTGCGAAGAAGACGACTTCTGCCGCAAAGTCTACGTCCGCAAAGAAGACCACTTCCGCTGCCAAGACTTCGACCGCGAAAAAGACGGCTTCCACCGCTAAGTCCATGTCCGCAAAGAAGTCCCAGAAGGGAACGAACCCATGAGCGCCTTTGAATGCTGGGAAGAGCAGCGGGAATCCCTGCGGGCGGCGCTGAAAGACCAGACCAGCGTAGCCGATCAGGTGTATGCCATCCGCCACGCTTTGATGCAGACCGAGCAGAACACGCTGGCTCAACAGAGCGACGAAGTGCTCCGGCAGCAGATGGGAGTGCTGTTCAGTCTGGTGAAGGGTTCTGTGGGCTTTTTGGAAACGCCGGTGGCTGCCACCTCATGGGTGGCGCAGTCCCGGAAGACTGAAAAGCAGGGTGGCAAGGCTTGGCTGGTGGTGCTGACGGCGCTTTTGATGATCTTCAGCGGGCTGTGCTGCTATTTCCGCGGCATCGTGTTGGGCTGGGTCTCCGCGCTGGCGGCGCTGATCGCCGGTTCGGCGGCATTGCTGACCGAGCGCCGGAAAAGCCGAAAAGCCACCGGGCACGACGAGGTGCGCGTGACCCTTCAGCCGGATGTTGAACGGCTGCTGGCCGTTCTGGACGGGCAGTTACGCGCTATCGACCGCTGCGCCAACGACTTTGCCTATCTCAACGACAGTCTGCGGGGCCGGGAGCAGGGCAGTTCCGCCATGGCGGAGCGTCTGGCCGACCTGATGGAGACCGTTTATGATCTGAGCGGCGACGAGCGGGACGAAATGGCCGGCGCGGTGGACGGGCTGTTGAACGGGCTGGGCTTCCGGGCCATGGAATATTCGGAGGAAAACAGCCGTCTGTTCACCGTTCTCCCCAGCAAAAACGAGACTCGTACTCTCTCCCCCGCCATCGTTTCTGCGGAGGACTTTCGCCTGATCCGCCGGGGAACCGCCGCTGTGCGGCAGGGCTGATATTTCGGAGTTCAGGAACAAAGGAGCATCCATGCGTTACATCGGATTTGACGTGGGCGATGGCGAAAGCGCCATCGCCGCTTTTGAACAGGGTTCCGGGATCGAACCCGTCATTCTGCCGGTAGGCGGCTCCCGCAGCTTTTTAAGCGCCGTGGGAATGCTGAACGGGGAAATCGTTGTGGGCGAACGGGCCTATACAGACGCGCTGGCCGACGGGCTCAGCGTGCGCTTCAAGAGCCGCTTTACCTACGACCCGGCCCGGAATGAGGACATTGTCCGCTTTGTGCGGGGCACGGTGCGCGACCTGCAGGAAAACGGCCTGCTGCACCCGGAGGACGCTTTTGTGGTGGGCTGTCCCGCAGGCTGGAACGCCACGGCTCGCGCCCGCTATCGGGAGCTTCTCATGCGGGCAGGGCTCCGGGAGCCGCAGGTGATCTCCGAATCCCGGGCAGCGTTCCTGTACGCCAAATACGCCAAGACCGTGGCACTGGACATCGACGTGCTGTCCAAGACGGCGCTGGTGATCGACATCGGCAGTTCCACGCTGGATTTTGCCTATATCGTGGGCGGACGGGAAACGGGCGTGGGCACCTTCGGGGATATTGCGCTGGGCGGCGGCATTCTGGATGAAGAACTGCTGCGCCTTTGCGTGGAGCAGAGCCGGGACAAGGACGCGATCCGCCGGGTGTTTCAGGAGAGCCGAAGCTGGTACAGCTATTGCGAAATCGAAGCCCGCCGCCTGAAGGAAGAATACTACACCCGGCTGTTGGACGACCCGTCCGCCTCGGTGAAAAAGGTGGTGCGCATCTGCTACGACGGCGTGCAGAAGCTGACTCTCAAGCTGGACGGCGACTTGGCGCGCCAGCTGACGGAAAAGCCGCTGAACGCGCTGCAGGGCCGCAGCTTTACCCAGGCGGTGCAGGACGCGCTGGACCACGCCGTCCGCCTGACTGCCGACGATCCGCCCTGTCTGGTGCTTTTGACCGGCGGCGCGTCCCGGATGCCGTTTTTCCGCCAGCTTTGCCGTGAGTCCTTCCGGGATGCGGCGGTGGTCTGCTGCCCGGAGCCGGAATTTTCCATTGCCAAGGGCTTGAGCTACGCCGGGTGGATCGACTCCAACCTGCGGGAGTTCCGCAAGGCCATCGAAAAGGAGATCACCGAGGAACGGGTCGCCTACACGGCTCGCAAGGCCATGCCCCAGCTGATCCCGCCTGTAACGGAGGCGCTGGTGGATCTGCTGATCGAGGAAGCCGCCGTGCCCGTGGTGACGGACTGGCAGAAGGGCCGTATCGGCACAATGGAAGAAATGGACGCCCAGCTCAAGCAGCGGGTCACGGAGGTGCTGGACTCCCCCATGGCCCGGGACGCGCTGACCCCGGCCCTGCGCAGTTGGCTGGACGAAGTGGGGACGCAGCTGCAGGCGCTGGTGGATCCCATCTGCGACCGCTACGAGGTACCCCGCAAGGAGATGGCCTTGAACCTGACGGCAGTCAGCTCCGGCCCGGAAAAGCTGCCGCTGGACGCGAAGGGGCTGACGGGCATGAACCTGATCGGCGCGCTGATGACGGTGATCGTCAGCGTTCTGCTGGGCCTTCTGTGCGGCGGCAGCGGCGTGGCGCTGATCGCGGCGGGCCCGCTGGGCTTTCTGGCGGGAGCGCTGCTGGGCACGGCGGTGTCGCTCTTCGGTATGGACGCGCTTACCGGGGCCATGATGAAGGCCAATCTGCCCCTGCTGTTGCGCAAACGGAATCTGGTCAGGCATCTACGCAGTGACTCCACCCGGAAAAAGCTGCGGGACGCGCTGGAAAAAGAGCTGAGCGCCCCGGACAGCGCCTTCCAGCAGCAGGTGGTGACGGGCTTTTCCCGTTCCTTCAAGACCTATCTGAACGGCATCGCTCAGGCCGCTGAAATTCCCATTGAATGATCCTGAACGGAGGGCTGCCCATGATCACCCGGCTGGAAAACCCCGCGGAAGCCGCCGAACTGTTCGGCTCCTTTGAAGATACGATGGTACTTTCCTGTCTGAGCGGCATGATGGGCGGCGTATACGCCGTGGCGGAATGGCCCCTTTGCTCCGCCGCCGCAGTGCTGGGCGACTTTGCTTTCTTCGCCGGTCAGCCTTCGGAAGAACTGCTGCGCTTTCGGCCTGACGGACGGCCTTACGCCCTCCTGACACCCCAGAACGACGCATGGGCGGCGGAGATTCGGCGGGTCTTCGGCAAGGCGGCTTCTCCCCGCACCCGATACGCCTTTGAGCACAGTGCGGAGGGCTTCGTGCCCAAAGACCTGCGGGAAATGGCGGAACGGCTGCCCGAAGGGGTGACGCTTTCCCCCATCGACGAAGCGCTGTACCGCCGCTGCCTTTCGGAAGAATGGGCGCGGGATCTCGTCAGCAATTACGGAACTTCGGAGGACTTTGCCCGGATGGGACTGGGCTTCGTGGCTCGGCGGGGCGAGGAAATGCTGGCGGGCGCGTCCAGCTATTCCTCCTACCCCGGTGGCATTGAGATCGAGATCGACACCCGGAAAGATCAGCGTCGTCAAGGCTTGGCGCGGGCCTGCGGGGCCCGGCTGATGCTGGAATGTCTGGAACGGGGGCTTTTCCCCAGCTGGGACGCGGCCAACAAAACCTCCGCCCATCTGGCGGAAACGCTGGGCTACCGCTTCCGGGAAGAATATGTGGTTTATGAGCTGGAAAACTGAAAGGAACGCCAAAAGGCTCGGCCCTCGATAAGGAAGGCCGAGCCTTTTGATTTTTGATGAGATTCTGTTTTGGCTGTTTCGCGAAAAGGGGCTGCACTCCGTCATCCAACGCCTATGGCTGCGCAGATGCAGTGCAAAACGTGCCGGCGGCATTTCTGCGGCGGTTATGTGGCCGCACAGCCCCTCCGTTTTTCCATCCAGAGACCTTTTACCGTTCCACATGATAGCCGCGGAACTTGCCCACCACGGCATGGATCCGGAACACAGCCTCGCCCGCTTCGGTGTACAGCGGTTCGACCCGCTTGCCGGAAACCACCTCCGTCAGCGCCTTGGCGTCCTGCACATGCAGGAAAATATCGGTATCGTGGGTCTCCCGATCCAGATAGGGGTACAGGATAAAGCTGTCATTGTCGTAATGGAACAGGCTGATCATGGGCGCGCCTTCCAGATACACGCCGTTCACCCGGAACTCCCGACGCATATAGGACAACATGGGCACCGGCAGATATTTCAGGTCGGAGAAGGATTCCGGCACGCAGAGGGTGATCATTTCGCCCCGGCCATAGGTGTCGCGGGCCAGCAGCGTGTAGCTTTCTTCCTCGTGAATGCCTTTGCACTGCTGGATCCACGTGGCGTTGTTGCGATTTTCCAGCACGGGGATCAGGATCTCCCGGCTGCCGTGGAGGATTTCCCGATCATAACCGGGCCGCAGGCATTCCACCATAAAATCCTTCACAGCCACGGTGCGGTGGCGATCCCGCAGGCTGGTAAAGCGTTCCACACCCCGGCCCAGCGTGGCCTTCACAAAGCCGCTGGTGACGATGGCCTTGCCGCCCTTCACCAGATACGCGTCCAGCTTGTCAATGATCTCCGGGTCACAGGCGGACGAAGCCGTCAGGAACATCCGGGGCGCGTCTGCCGGGAAGAAAGGCGTGGTCACGATGGGGAAACCGTGCATTCCGTAAAAGTCCTGCACGTTATCCTCTCCCTGCGAGCCGTTGGGGATGTAGCAGGGAACGCCCACGACCTGCCCCATATGATCCATCACTTCATCCAGTTTTTCCAGCATGAAGCCCAGCGCAGGCACGTTGACCGTATTCACCAGCGCCTGGAAGCAGAACATCATCAGCTCCCGGGCCCGGCCAAAGGCGGTCAGGTAAGCCTGCTCCAGATAGTAGTCCAGAAAACGGCATTCGAAGGGGTCGAACCATCCGCCGCCATTGCGGCCGGGGGCCAGCTTTTCGAAATACTGCAGCAGGGAAAAGGACAGATACCGGGGCAGATGCTGATCAGTGTGGACGGGGTCCCGGGTCTCGGTGCCGGTGTAGATGCCGTCAAACAGGTCTTTCTGTTCCAGAGGATTGTAGCCCGTCTCCTGATAAGACTCCATCCAGTTGGGGTACTTGATGATGACCTTGCAGTCCGGGTTGACCCGCTTGGAAGGGGCAATCATATGATCCCGGGAGACCTCCACCATTTTGTGGCTGCGGTAGTGCTCCCAGCTGCCGTCGGTGATGCCGTGCTCGGCGTTGTACTGATCCCGCTCGGCCCGGCACCGGTCGCAGGTGCAGTTGGTGAAATAGAAATCGTCGATGATCCACTGGTCGAACAGCCGACCGTTCATCTCGGCTACCGCTTCCAGCTGGCGGATCATGGCTTCGTCATTGTAGCAGAGGGTGCCGAACATACGCTGCTTGGGTTCGGCTCCCTCCGGGTCGGGCATAGCGGTGGTGATGCCGCCGCTGACGTGGATGCCGTTTTGTTCGAACACCTCTTTGCACATTCTGACCTGTTCTTCCGAAGCGAAGGTGCCGTCCCGGAAGGGCTCCAGATACACGTTATCCAGATGCAGATAGTGCTGAAAGAAATCGATGTCCTTCTGAAGCTGCTGCCGCTCCGCGTGCGCCGCGCCGTGGGCGACAAAATAGGTGGCCAGCCGGAAATTGCGATAATGACTCATCCGAGGATTCCTCCCGTCTTTGGCTATCAAATTGGAACGCTGTAACGTCACCGGCAGGATAGCATTTTCCCGTCGGGGAAGTCAATGGATTCTCATGCAGATTTATGCATTTTTAGGCACAGCGTGTTGAAAAATGTTTCACTATCGCGGCCGTTTTTTCCATTTTGAAGTGCAAAAAAGGCGCAGGATTCGTCTTTCCTGCGTCTCGCGATGCTTTTCGAAAAATCAAGCGGAAATTTCGCCGGGCGTTTTCTTCGCCACCTCCCGATAGCGGCCCATTTGACAGGCGAAGCTGCGCAGGCCCGTCCGTTTCAGACCCAACAGGCGATCCATTTCGTCGGCGGCATTTTCGTAGCGGGACGGGTTAAAGTGAACCAGCACGTAATCCGCCTCCCGAATCTTCCCGGCGGCTGCCTGACAGAAGGCCCGTACCGGCGCGGCCAGCGTAAACACCCAAATGGGCGAACAGAGTGTCACGTGCTCGTAGGCGGTCAGGTCGACCGTCACCGGCTGAATGGGCATTGCCCAGCGGTGCATTCCATAGCGGCCGCACCACCAGAAGCCCAGCGTTCCCTCCGTGCGCTCCGCTGCCTTGATCTCATAGACCTCCGCGCCGGTGCGTTCCGCTTCCTCAAAGGCCTTGCGGCGCACGTAACCCATGCGGGAAAAGTACACCACCAGCCGTTTGGGGTTTGCTCCGATATGAGGATAGTCCTCCCGGCGGACGGTAAAGTTCTCCTGTCGTTCAAACACCCAGGCCGCATAGCCGGTCAGCGCCTGTGCCAACCCGAAAAAGAAGTACAAAGTCGACATGAAATTCAGCGGGAACAGCCAGAATTGGATGCAAATCCAGAGCATCAGCGTTACGCCGAACACGCCGCCCAGCACAACGCCCGCGTGCTTCCGCCGAAGGAGCAGAACCGCCGCCGTCAAATTGGTCAGGCCGTTGACGATCAGCAGGGAAATGCCGGAAAACACAAAATCCTGAAACAGCAGCTCCGCCAGCGGCATTTTCTGGAAAAATGGCAGCAGCGCGTCCATGCCAAGCGCCTTGCCGGAAGGGTCGATCAGCATACAGGCCGCCCCGCCCACAGCTCCCAGCCCGATAAAGAGCGTCCAGAAGATCAGCGCTTTCCGCGCTTTTTCAAATCTTGATTTCATGTTTTCCTCCGCAATCTTTTTCTGAGAAGCCCCGCGCCCCGGAAAGGCACGGAGGGATGTGGCGTTTTATTTGTCCCGCTTGCCCGTCAGGCGGATCACAGCCATGACCGCTCCAAAGAGTACGCCCGCCGCGGCCCAGATCCACCAAAGCGTTCCGGGATCTCCGTTTCCACCGGGGCCGAAGGCGCAAATCAGAAATATCGCCGTCACCGTCAGCCAGTAAATGCCGCTGACCTCGCTGGCCAGTTGGCGCTGGCCCCGGCGGGAGCGTTCAAATTCGCCCTCCATAAGCAGTTTATCCATGGAATTTTGACAGCAGCCCGCATACACCAGCGCAAAGCAGCCGCAGCCCACCGTCAGGAGCGTCAGGCACAGCACCGCCATCGTCCCGAGCTCCGAAAGGCGCAGCATGATGGCCAGAAACAGCGGCAGGGCGGACAGCACACAGAGCACGACCCCAAGGATCTGTACCCAGCCATATTTCTCCTGAAAGGCCTTGCGGCGTTCTTTGACCATACCCGTTACGCCGTATTCCGTTTCGAAGGGGACTTTCTCCAAAAAGCGAAACTCCCTGCTGCGGGCGGCGCAGATCAGAAACAGGAACACGCCCGCCGTCACCAGAACCAGCAGTACGCACAAGCCCACGGCGGTCTCCTCGGAAATACCAAAGCGGGTCGTTTGCTGGCTGATTGCCGACAGCATCAACAGCGCAGCCGGAGACAGCACGCACAGCAGCGTCGCCAGCGCCATTTTGGGCGCAGCCTGCCGCCGCAATTCTAGATAGCGGGAAGCTTCCTCCATGGTCACGCGCCGGGCGGCGGTTGTTTCCGTTTCGGGGGCGGCCTCTGCGGTCTCCATTTCGTCTTTCAAAAGGAAATCGATGGTCACGCCGAAGATACGGCTCATTTGAAGAATCTTTTCCATATCGGGAATGGACTGCGCGCCCTCCCATTTGGAAACCGACTGCCGGGTCACGTTCAGCTGCTGCGCCAGTTCTTCCTGAGACCAGCCCGCCTTTTTGCGCAGGGTCACGATTTTGTCTGCCAAGATCATCTGGATTTCCTCCTGTTTTTCAGGATGCGCCGGGCGCATCCGTGATGAGTGCATCATACCTTTTGGGGCGGTTGCATACCAGAAATCAGGCTGGTCAATCTGTCAACCGGCGGTTGCATTTCCGATTTTTCTTGATTTTCGGGTGAAATGTGCTGATTGGCCGTCCGACGATCATCGTTTTGCAATCCATGCTTTGTGACGTTTGCTATTATAGGCAGCCCGGGAAAAATCGTCAAGCTTTTCCTTCCAGCGAAAGGGCCGGGCGCTTTGGCGGACTTTTTTTATAAAAAATCGCCGCCCGGCGTTTTCGTTGACCGGGCGGCGATTTTGTTTTTTCAAACCAGAAGGGCGGTTTTACAGCTCGAAGGAAATGAACTCCGACCACTGGGTTTCGCCGTAAATATCCGTCAGCTGGAAGCAGTACAGATAGCTGGACTCGCTTCCTTCCAGCGAATAGAAGCCGAACTCGATGGTTCCATCCTCCCCGACGATGATGGAATCGCCGTCGAAGGTGTCTTCCTGCATTTCGCCGTCTTCGTCCTCATAGACCATCGGATAAGTAGGGATGATCTCGTCCCCGGCCTTCAGCGGTGTGCTGCCCCGCACGGGAAGCCCCTGCTCGTCGTAGCCGCGGGTAAAGCCCACGATCGACCAGTCGGCCTCCGCGCTCTTGCGGATAACCAGCAGATAGCCTTCCTTGCCGTTGCACTTCACCGGGATAATGCTGCGGCGCATTCCGCCGTTCACCAGCTGGTCGTAGAGCACCACCAGCTGATCGTCCAGCATGGGCCAGCAGCCGTCGAAATTGCTGACGATCTCGCCGGTTTCCCAGTTCACGCCCGCGTTCTGCATCGCGCCAAGCTCGACGTAGACCGTGTCTTCCTCGTCGCTGGCGTCCATATAGAGCAGACCTTCCACCAGACTGAGGTTGTTCAGTTCGTCCTCGCTGAGCTGCATGGAGCAGGCGTAGACCGCGTCGCTGTCCGTGGAAGAACCCCAGGAATCCAGCCATGACCAGAAGCCGCCGCTTTCCGTCTCCTCCGGGGTGATTTCGCCCACGACTGCCTGTTCCAGCAGTCCGCTCCACAGGGACGTGACCGGGGGCAAGTCCGCCGTTACGTCCTCCCATTCCTCGGGTGTCTCCTCCTGCGCCACATAAACGCCCGCCGGGCTAACGGAGCTGCTGACCACGTTGCCCGCAAAGGCTTCTTCCACATTACCGGCGTTCAGCTGTTGGGGCGCCTGGGCGGTGAACACATAGTCGCCGCCGGCCCGCAGAGCCGCATAGCCCTGCACGAACTGGGTGTAGTTGGGATAGGTCTCCGCACAGGCGTAAGTTTCGGTCTCGAATTCCCCGATGGGGAAATAGACGCTCAGGCCCGTCAGGTAATCGAAGGTCTCCGTGCCCACGTTATAGCGCACCGCCTTCTGATAGGCGCTTTCCAGCGCAGAGGCCGTTTGAGGGGCCATACTGCGGGTGGCAGCCAGCAGCGCCGCCATATCCACCATATCCGAGGACGCGTCGCTGAACTCGCCGAAAGCGTACATTCGCTGACGGGCGCGGCTGAAGGTGGCCAGTTCGCCGGAATCCAACGCTTGCGTCAGATAGGCCGCGTAGTTTTCCATCTGCTGCACCACAGCATCCATGGCGGGCAGATACACCACGCTCATGCTCAGATAATCGTCGGGATTATCCGCGATAGCGGCTTCCATATACGCGTCGGCCACGGCTACCGCCAGACTCTGGCTGTCCATGTCCGGCTGATCGCTCAAAGCAGACAGCCAGCCGTCGTAGTTCCAGCCGATGCCGGGTTCCAGTTCCTCACTGGCGACCATGTAGTCGGCATAATAACGCATATGGGCCGCCGTTTCATAAGTCGCCATCAGGCACGCGTCGAAGCCGATCACATCAAAACGGAATCCCGGTCTGGACTGAGTAAACTGATATAGCGCATCGTTGAGTTCATGCAGCGTCAGGCTGTCATAATCCGCCGTTTCATCGAAGCAGACCCCGGACGCAGCGCCGCCGCCGTGATTCCACAACACCAGCATGTAGCGATCCGCCGGATGGTTCGACACGCCCCATTCCAGAAAGTCCACCAGCGTCTGCTGCTCCCCCATGCTGGCCCAATCCAGCACTTCCAGATCGTAAAACCCGCCGTCGGCAATGGTGAAGCGATTCAGCGCGTTGGGCGTCAGGTCGCTGTCGTCCCATTCCGTCGCGCCGCCCGCCTGCACTGCCACGGTGATCTGGTCGGAATAATTGCCGGTGCACATTTCGTACATATCTTCGACGCAGGCACTTTGCAGATCGGTGCCGCACATATACATCAATACGGTCGTGGTGGTCTCTGCGTAGGCCGCCGGGAGAAGGGCGAAGGTCATCAGCAGCGCCAGCAGAAACAGAATCGTTTTTTTCACAGAGGAACCTCCTTGACTTTTTTTCCATTATAAAACGGTGCTTTCTCTGCGTCAAGAAAAAGCGTATCTCGGGAAACGGGGCACATTTTTATTTTTTCCACCTCGCATGTGAGGGAAGAAGGGCACGAATGCCCCGAATTTCCAGCGTTTTGACGCCGATTCATAAAAACTTTCTTTTTTTGGAAAAAGAGTGTTGACAGAATCTGATTTCTGTTATATAATTATCATCGTTGCGAAAGCAACCGATAACGCGGGGTAGAGCAGTTTGGTAGCTCGTCGGGCTCATAACCCGGAGGTCGGGGGTTCAAGTCCCTCCCCCGCAACCATATGGCTCCGTAGCTCAGCTGGCTAGAGCATTCGGTTCATACCCGGAGTGTCACTGGTTCGAATCCAGTCGGAGCCACCATTACGAAACCCTTGAGAATCAACGTTCTCAAGGGTTTTTATTTTTATGCATCGCTGTGTATACATGGATGTTTGCGGCAAATATCCGAAAACGCGTCCCAAATTAGGCGGTTGTATTACCAGTGAAACCCTTATGACGCAATGGATTCGGCACTTGTTGTATCTTTTACTTTGTCGTCCGAAAACAGCAGACTTTCCAGTGTTTCTGTGGCCTTGAGAAGGTTTTGTTTTGACGGGTCGACGTAGCGGTTCATGGTAATTTGGATGTTGCCATGGCCTGCCAACGATTGTGGTTTTTGGATCCGCTCCTGTACTGGTAATCAATAGATAGCTATTCAGGGTATCGTATCGAATTTGATGGTTCGGCATAAAAATGGCGCAGCTCAGCTTGTTGAAAAAGTGGAGGTGCAGAAGGCACTGCTGCCACTCAAACGTCGCAGGGGCTACTGCCGTAGTCCCTGCCCATTTCGTCTCACACCTGCAGTTCGCTAACCGAAACGAGGATTTGGCACAGCAGTGCCAAAAACGACGATTGAGGTTGCGGAGCGAAGACTCCGTGCCTTATGCCGCAGCACTTTTTCCACAAACCAGCTTTAAGGGTGCGCAGTTCCGAGGATGAGGACAGTCCTGAAAGGGCTACTGCGGTCCGAAGCCCGCAGTACGAAGCAGAGCGGGCCGCAGAGCGCTGTTCGCGGGCGATGAAGGCCAATCAGGGGTTTTAGACAGTCTGAGCTGTGCTATATAAAAATGGCACAGTTATTATTTTTCTATACTTAAAAACTTGTAGTCGATGAAGCCTCTAACGACCGAAGATGATTTATATTCAACATATGCCCATCCATTAAGTGCGCCAAGCAATTCAGCCGCTGCTCCAGCTGCGACAGATTTGATTTTGGTTTTGCTTCCGAGCGGGTCGTTAATTAGATTTGTTTTGCTTTTCACAGTAGCTTTTTGATTCGACCACATCATTTCAAGAGGCGTAGAATAATTTAGGCTCTGTTTTGTGATATAACCAAATCGCATGGCTGACTCGTTAATAGCGTACTGAATCAAATAGTAATCTTTGTCACCACCATAAATAAGGATCCAATCGTTTGTAGATACTTTTGCTTTTCCATTTGCCTCTATAAGAGCATTGTTTGTTGGCGCAGAGTACACCGGTATAGTTTGATCGGTTGGCCAATAATACAGAAGAGGATGATTATCATCAAAGTATATATCATTCGTAAGCTCATAGTATTTTTCATCCCATTTTTGGGTGTATGAAAGAAAGTCGTCACACACAAATGCAGTCAGGTCAGCGGATGCGGGATATTGAACATATCCTCTTTGGCTGGCGAAACAGTCATCTTCATAAATAAAAACTGCTCCGTTTTCATAGCGCATGCTGCCATGATGAGGAATAACATCACGCAGAATATAACGATCTCCATCAAGCAAAAAAACCATCAATAATTCATAGTGATCTTCGTTTGGCTCCATAAACCAAATTGATATGTTGGGAATGTTTTGGATGCTTTCGATATTACTATCTTGATATGTATCAGAAACAGAAACAAAAACCTTCAGTTCCATCTTGGGGATGGCATTTTTTGTTTTAGCAAAGCACTCCCATTTTCCGTTAATGTATTGAAAAGCGTATAAAACCCTTTCGTGATTTTGATCTCTTGCTATTGCAGCGAAAAGTTTTTCGGAGGAACTATAGGTTTCTATTTCAAGTATCTTTTCATTCTCGAAATATTGTTTCACTTGTACAGGGAAATCATCTTCTGCTATTGCAACACCGCAAATCAGAAGTAACAGCAGTAGCTGGATGATGACACAGGAAAAAGTTTTCATACGTTTTTCTCCTTATAACAAGTTTTTATTTTGTTATACCTCAATTCTTTTCCAAAATCTACACTACAGTTGTAAATTTTACCTCATCCTAAAGCGAGATGATGAACATGAACAAAACTAACTATCCCGTCAAAGTATGAGTCGATCGGAAAGGATCATACTTCTCTCCTGTTTTTGAAGCCTATGATTTCTGCATCAACGCCAAAAACAAGTATAAAGGAACGAAAGTGCAAGAAAACCAACGAATGTACTCTTCTGTTGTATGAAGCCCTATAAAAAATCCGCCGGTGAGTTTCGCTTCTCACCGGCAGTTTTTTCTTTCATAATCAGGCAAATGTGATGTGGATTTCCATCAGCTGATAGGGCTGGCTGGTGAAGCAAACCGTCGTGCCGTTCACCTCGGCCTTGCCTTCCAACGGATTTCCCAAGCCGTCGCAGATTTGAGCGCCGGCAACCTTGTCTTCCAGATGGAGAACTCCGCGGCTGGCTTTGCCGCCGGTTTCGTACAGGCGAACGCGCATTTCCGTTCCTTCCATCCAGACGGCGGAGAGCACCGCCGTTTCGGATTCCAGCATTACCAGCTGTTTTTCCGCCGGAAGGGTCCCGGGGTGAATGCTGTTGCTCTGGTACTGCACGCCGTGGCAGAAGGCGGTCGCCTTGTTTTCCGCCGCAGCGGGCCGATCCGCACAGGCGGTCAGGCCGATGACAAACTGATGGATTCCCCGTTCCGGGTAGGGATCGGGGCTGGTGGAGCTGTTGAGCAGCGTCAACCCCAGCGTGGAACCCTCGCCACGGTAGCCGTACTTGCAGTCGCTCATCATCATCAGGCCCTCGTCCTGCTCCCGAATCGCCAAGCCGTACTGCAGGCCGGGAACGTCGTTAGCCGTGCTTTCCCGGCAGACGGAACCGGCTGCGGTATCATAGCGGAAACAGCTGGGCTGATAACTCAGCGGTGCCTGGAAGGCGAGCACAGGAATGGTGGTTCCTCCGATCTCGTGCCAGTCCGTTTTGGTGGCGAGTTTCAGCGTGTCGCTGCCATCTTCCAGCGTATAGGTCACTTCCAGCGTAGAGGACGCAATATGGTATTTTGCCTGAACGCTCTGGCGCAGCGGGCCCCGTTCCGTCCAGCGGAGGTCGATGCACTGCTCCACGGGAGTCTTACGGATATGACGGCCGATCTGCCACGCGTTGGAGGTCGCCGGCTCCGTTTCCAGCAGGAAGAAGCCCGCGTCTTTGTCCACCAGTTCTTCTCCATCCACCCGCAGGGAACGAATTCGGCCGGTGCCCTTGTCCAGCACAGCCCGCAGGCGGCTGTTTTCCAGCACCAGATCGTCAAACAGGGTGGAGATGCGTTCGCCGGACTGAAAATACACCGGGTACTTCTCGGCCTGACGCTGCCGCAGCACTACCGTTGTATAGCCCGCCGCAGGCACTTCCGCCTGCACCAGGAAGCGGAAATACTGGTGATCCCAATATTTCTGCAGCTGCCCGTCCACCAGCTGGAAGGGCAGTTCCCGTCCTGCCGCGTCGGTCACATAAGCCCGTTTCAGGTCGCCGACCCAATCCCAGCTGGTCAGCTCCACCACTTCTTTTCGGGGCTGAGCCGTGGGATTGAAAAGCTGGAATACGCGGGTCAGGCCGTTGCCCCGTTCCGGGCAGGGGAAACCGCCGAAACTCTCCACATGGAAACCGCCGCCAGCGCCCTCGCTCTGTGAATGGGGATCGTTTTCCCTCCCGCCCAAGGCGCTGGTATCGATGTTTTTGCAGATGGCCTGCATGGCCCGGCTCATCTGGGATTGCGCCATGGCGGCGCTCTGCTGGTACAGGCCCATGGCGTGTTCCCGGGTATCCTGCACGCAGGAGCCGGTCAGAATATCGTGGAAGTGGGTAAAGAGCACCTTCTGCCATGCCTCGCGAAGCCCATCCCGATTGGGACGGAAGCCCGTCCATTTCTGGGCAGCGGCTCCCAGCACCTCGGTATCGCACAGCTGGGCTTCCATACGGCGGTTGCCCTGCTTGATGCGGCTCTGGGTGGTATAGCAGCCGGGGGCAAAGTAATTGACCTCGTGGTCGATCACCGGTAATTTCTCCCGGACGCTTTCCGCAGCATGGAAGAACTCCCGTACCGTCCCGAAGCGCAAAGCCGGGAACACGGGCCACCGCATCATTTCCTGCGCGAACTCGATATCCCGCCGGGTGGGTCCGCCGCCATGGTCGCCCACGCCGTAAATCGCCAATCCGGTCTTGAGCCCGGCGCAGCGGCGGGAGATCAGCGGCGCGGCAACGCCCATGCGGGGCGTGACCGCCGCGTTGTACCAGAACGGCTCCCGATAGGTCAGCAGCTCATGGCCGGAGGGCGCGCGGTAGCGATAGAGGATCTCGTCCTCCTTAAGGCCACGGCAGTGGTAGAAATACTTCACGCCGGAGAAATGATCCACCTCCGCCAAAAAGGCGTTGTGGCCGAAGGTGTCCGGCGAAAAGTCGATCTCGAAATCCTGCACGCCCCATTTTTCGGAAAGGTACTTCCGGGTATAGGCAATATGCCGCAGCATGGACTCGGTATTGGGCATATTGTGGTCTGCCTCCACCCACGCGGACGCAGTGCATTCCCAGCGGCCTTCCTGAATGCGCCGCTTGATCTCCTCCCTCATGTCCGGGTCGTATTTTTCCACGATCTCATAGACCGCCGCCTGAGACTGGGAAAAATGGAAGTCCGGGTATTCCTCCATCAGGGTCAGCATGGTGCGGAAGGTAGCCAGCGTGGCGGCCACCGTCTCCGGGTAGCTCCACATCCAGTTCATGTCGATGTGGGCGTGTGCGGCCAGAATCAGCTGGTAGCTCTTGGCCTCCTGCTGAAGCGGTTCAAGCAGCCCCTCCGCCTTTTGGCAGACGGCGTTGCTCAATACGCCTTCTTCTTCCATGGCCTTGAGCAACAGATCCAACGCGCGTCCGATCGTCTCGTCGAACGCACCGTCCTCCCGCAGGTTCAGGGCGAACTCCAGCTCGCTGAGAATGCGGGTATTCCACTGATTCGGGCGCGTGATATGTGCCTGTTCCTCTTTGGTCATGCCAAAGGTATCCTCGTAAGCCGTTACTTCGCGGTTTCCGCCCACAGCGGTTTTCAGGCGAATGAACTTTTCGGTCAGCACGTTGCTCATGGCTTGTTTTCTCCTCAATATTTCTGCATTCACCCATCGGAATGGATGTCTTCTATACGGCAGGGAGGAGGGGTTTCCCCCTCCTCCGAAAAAGCCGGTCTTACTTGCTCAGATAACGATCATACTGAGCCTGCTTGACGGTGACGTAATCCTCAGCGCCCATGGCGTTGAGCTGGTTGACGTAAGCGTCCCAGTCGGAATCGAAATTCCACTGGCCGGTGACGAACTTCATGCGGGCTTCCTGTACGTAGCTGTCGGAGTCGGTCAGGAAGGGAGAAACCTGATCGGCTTCCTCCGCCGTGGGGATCATGCCGGGCATCAGCTTGGCGGAGTACTTTTCGGAGTCCTCCACATAATCGCTGAAGCGCTCGCCGGTGAAGCCTTCCACGTCGTTCTTGCGGGCGTGCTCCATGGTCTTGGAGTCATAGGAACGCCAGGGGAAGCTGCCGCCGTAGACGAAGAAGCCATACTGCCACGCGCCCAGCTGTGCGCCGCCGTCGTAGTTCAGAATGTCGTCGCAGTACACGATCTGACCGTTTTCATCCAGCGTGTAGGTCTCGCCCTCGGTGCCGTAGGCTGCGAAGGTAGTGCCTTCCGGGCTGTAGAAGAAGTCGCCCCACTTGATCAGGGCTTCGGGATCGTCGCACGCGTCGGTGATGACGAAGGTGCCGATACCGCGCACAGGATAGTCGCACCAGCTCTGCACCTTATCGCCGTCGGGGCCTTCCAGCGCGGCGATGCCCACGTAATCCTGAGAAGCGTCGGAGTACAGGAAGGCGGCGTCGCCCCAGCCGTACATACCGACCACGTCGTTCACCTTGCCGTCGGTTACCCAGCTTTCATACTCGTACTTGCCGAAGGTTTCGGGATAGAAGTAACCCTTGCTCCACCAGTCGGCCATCTGCTGCCACATTTTCTTCATGCCTTCGCTGGTGTAAAGGTACTGCACCTTGCCGTCCTTGTCAAGGTAATACTTTTCGCCGATGGGCTTGAAGCCGTTGTTGCCGATGCCGTAGCTGCCGCAGAGCATTTCCTCCAGCATTCCAATGCCGTCGGGCTGCATGTAGATGGGCCATTCGTCGTTCGCGTCGCCGTTGCCGTTGACGTCGGTGGTCTTGAACACGTCGAACACCTTGGTCAGGTCTTCGATGGTCTCAGGCACTTCCAGACCGGCGTTCTTCAGCCAGTTCTTGTTCAGGTAGAAGCGGGCGTTGGTCTGGGGCTTATCGGTCATGACCCAGGGCATACCGTAGATGCCGCCGTCGTCCATGGTGATGGACTTCAGGCCGTCCGGCACTTCTTCCGTCAGAAGGGTCTTGAGGTTGGAAGCAGACGTATCCAGATAGGGCGCGATGTTCACGAAAGCGCCGCTGGCGCCGTACCGGGCCAGTTCCTCGCTGGACCAGGACACATGCCAGAACGCATCCGGCTTCTCATCGGACATCATGATGAGGTTTTTGCGGTCGTTCAGCGCGGATTCGGGGATTTCTTCCCACTCGATATGGATGCCGGTCATTTCTTCGTACTTCTGCCAGATCCACCACTCGGAGGCGGGCGGATTGCTGTCGCCGCCGGCGGGGCAGACGATGCGGAAGGTCTTGACTTCCTTCGTTTCGCCTTCGCCCACAGCCACGGAGCAGAGCGAAAGAAGCATGCTCAATGCCAGAACCAAAGCCAACAGTTTTTTCATAGGGATACCTCCTTTTGATGTATGTTCTCATCGGTCGGCCCGATGGAATCATCCCTTGATAGCGCCGATCATCACGCCCTTGGCAAAGAACCGCTGCACAAAGGGGAAAATGACCAGAATCGGCAGCGTGGAGATCACAATGACCGCGTATTTCAGCCCCATCCGGGCGATCATGCGGTCGGCGTAGCCAGCGTCGGTGGCCACGTGCAGCATGTCGCCTGCCTGATTTTGCAGAAGGATTTCCCGCAGCACCAGCTGCAGGGGATACATGGCCCGCTTGGTCAGGTACATCATGGCGGCGAAATAGTCGTTCCAGCGTCCTACGCCGTAATACAGCGCGATGACCACAATCACGGGCCGGGACAGGGGCAGCGCCACGGAGAGCAGAAAACGGAAGTTGGTGCAGCCGTCCACCTCTGCCGCGTCCTCCAGTTCCTGCGGAATGGTGGTCTGAAAATAGGTGCGCATGATAATGATGTTATACATGCCCACCGCCGAGGGCAGCAGAATGGCCCAGATGGTGTCCAGCAGATGCAGCCGGGAGATCAGCAGATAGGTAGGCACCATGCCGCCGCTGAAAAACATGGTAAAGGTGAACAGGAACATCAGCACCGACCGGCCTTTCAGCCGCCGCTTGGACAGCGGGTACGCGCCGCAGATATTCATGATCACGTTCAGCGCCGTGCCGGTGACGGTGTACAGCACGGAGTTGCGCAGGCCCATCAGGAAATCCTTGTCCCGAAAGACCATTCGGTAGCTTTCCAGCGTCCACTCCGTCGGCAGAATCAGAAAGGACTTCTGGTATAGCTCCGTGGGATTGCTGAAGGAGGCCACGACCACCGCCCACATGGGATAAAACAGGCACAGAATGATCAGCCCCAGCAGGACGGCGGCGACTACGTGAATGATTCGGTCGCCCCGGGTCTCCTGCAAAGCAGAGCCGGAAGAACGCTTGGATTTCCGCATCGTCTTTCTCCTTTCCGATCTGTTTACCACAGGGAGGTCTCGCTCAGGCGGCGGGAGAGCTGGTTGGCTAGGATCAAAATGACAAAATTGATGACGTTATTGAACAGACCCACCATGGAAGCAAAGCTGTACTGGGCTTTTTCCAGACCGGCCTTGTACACGTAGGTGGAAATGACTTCCGACGCTTCCAGATTTGCGGTATTCTGCAGAAGAAAGACCTTTTCATAGCCCACGTTCAGCACGCCGCCCACCGCCATGATCGTCACGATGATAATGGTGGGAGAAATGCAGGGCAGGGTCACGTACCACGCCTGTTTCAGCTTGCCGGCGCCTTCCAGCCGCGCCACCTCGTACAGGTCGGCGGGAACGCCCGCAATGGCGGCGGTGTAGATGATGCTGTCCCAGCCCATGCTCTGCCACACCTCGGACCAGACATAGATGTGCTTGAAGGCACCGGGCTCCGACAGAATGCTGGTGGCCTTATCAAAGCCGAAGCAGCGCACCAGCGCATCCAGAAATCCCGTGCCCGGCGTGAGGAACATGACGATCATGCTGGCCAGCACCACGGTGGAAATAAAGTAAGGCGTGTAGGAGATCACCTGCAAAGAGACCTGCACCCGCTTGGAACGAATCTCATTAAACAGCAGCGCCAGCAGGATCGGAGCGGGAATCTTCACCAGCAGACTGTAGAGGGACATGGTCAGCGTATTGCGCAGCACCCGTTCAAAATAGAAGGAATTGATGAAGCGCTTCAGATGCTTCAGCCCCACGAAGGGCGCAGCCTCCATGGTCATGGACGGCGAATAGTCCTTGAACGCGATCTGCAGGCCGTACATGGGCATGTAGGAAAACACCACGAAGAACGCAATGACCGGGATCAGCAGCAGGTACAGATCGTAATCCCGTTTCAGCGCGCGCCGCCATTCTCGTCCTTCCCGAAGCAGAAAACGGCTGATAGTGCCCGAATTTTCTTTCACTGCCCCATTCCTCCCTTTGTGAAGACCGTGCATATGTTTTTTCTCCTTACTTGCAAGCTCATTATAAACCCGGCCCGAGAAAAGTCAATGTATCAACCTCATATCAAGTTGTCGGAAGAAGGAATGGAATGAAGTTTTTTGTTTACAATCCGTTGTTTTTCATTTATAATAGAATTTGAGTGAAGAAAGGAGCTTGATATGTCAACTTCTTCGATCCCCATGTATGAGCAAATTCAAAACGAGCTGATGGAGCAGATTCAATCCGGCTTTTTTCAGCCCGGAGACCGCATTCCCAGCGAAAAGGAGCTGGCCGAACGCTACCACGTCAGCCGGATCACGGCGGTAAAGGCGCTGACCGAGCTGGCACTGAACGGCTATATTTATCGGGTGCAAGGGCGCGGCTCCTTTGCCAATCCGCTGGACAAGCACCTGAAGCCCAGCGCCCTCAAGCTGGGCGGCGTGCCTAAAAACGATGGTGAACCCTGCCCGGTTTCCGTGCTGATTCCCGAGCACGCGGATTATCACTCCGGCAGCATCATTCAGGGCATTACCCAGACCCTGCAGTACCCGGAATGCTTCGTTCATCTGGTGCTGACCCACAGCAACCAGCTGGAGGAATACGCGCTGGAACAGGCACTGAAAAGCGGCTGCGCGGGCGTGATTCTCTTTCCCGTGGACTGTGAAGTGTACAGCGATACGATCCTGCGGATGCACCTGAATAAATTTCCGCTGGTGCTGATCGACCGCTGTTTTCCGGGCATACAGAGCAGCTGCGTCTGCTGCGACAATGAAAAAGGCGGCTGGCTCGCCGTGGAGCATCTGCTGTCGCTGGGGCACCGAAACATCTGCTTTATCGCCGATTCGTCCTTCCGGGAGCAGGTCACTTCCGTGCGCTACGGCGCTTACGTGGCCGCCATGACGGCGCAGCAGCTTCCATTGCACGCCGTGGAGCGGTTCAATCCCCAGACTTTTTCAAAGGAGGAAATGGAACGTCTGCTGAATGCCATCCGCGCCCGGGAGATCACCGCGGCGGTGGTCTCCAACAGTCACGCGGCGGAATGGCTGCTGGAGCTGTGCCAGACCGGCGGCATCCGCATTCCCGAGGAGCTTTCCGTGGTCTGCTTTGACCAGCCGCGAATTTTTCAGGGCATGGAGCCGCTGTTTACCTATGTGGAGCAAAATTCCTTCGAAATGGGCCGACGTGCGGCGGAGCTGCTCCGAGAGGCCTTTGAGACCGGGCAGGAGCACGCCTGCCAGAAACTGGTTTTAGAACCCAAGCTGATGATCCATCACTCGACCCAAACCTTTGTCAAGTAAAGGAGAATGACGAATGAAGACCCCCGAATGCCTGCTGGCCTACGCGGAAGAACTGGAACAGTATTACGCCCGGCACTATCCCCCGCTGGCCCCGCTGGCGAAGCCCTGCTTTCTGAGCACGGTGCAGACCACCATGGAGCCCCTTCCTGGCGGAGAGACCTTCGTCATCACCGGCGATATTCCCGCCATGTGGCTGCGGGATTCCTCCGCGCAGGTCAAGAATTATCTGCCCTTCGCCGCAAAGGACGAGCAGGTGCGTTCTCTTCTGCGGGGCGTGATCGCCACGCAGGTCAAGGACGTGCTGATCGACGCTTATGCCAACGCCTTTAACCGGGAAACCAACGGAAAGGGCTTTCAGGATAAGACGGAACGGAACCCCGCCGTGTGGGAGCGGAAGTATGAGGTGGATTCCCTCTGCGCGCCTATTCTGCTGGCACAGCAGTACGAAGACGCTTCCGGCGATACGGCCATTTACACAGAGGCGTTCCATCGGATGCTCCGGCGCATTGCGGAGGTGTTCCGGCTGGAGCAGCATCATGAGCGCTCGCCCTACTCCTTCGAGCGGGAAAACTGCCCGCCCTCCGACACGCTGCCCGGCGGACGGGGAACGCCCGTAGGCTTCACCGGCATGACCTGGTCAGGCTTCCGTCCCTCGGACGACCGCTGCGAATACGGCTACTTCATCCCTGCGAATATGATGGCGGTGGTCGCCATGAACGCCGCCGCCCGGATGGCGGAAGGGCAGTTTGCCGACAAGGCTTTGGCAGACGAATGCCGCGCACTGGCCGCAGAGTTGGATGAAGGCATCCGCCGTTTCGGCATTACCGAACGAGAGGGCTTCGGCTCCATTTATTGCTACGAGACGGACGGATTGGGGCATTGTCTGTTTATGGACGACGCCAACTCGCCCAGTCTGCTTTCCGCGCCCTACTTCGGCTACTGCGACCGGCATGACGATCTTTATCAGCGCACCCGGAAATTTGTACTTTCCCCGGCCAATCCGTATTTTGTGAAGGGAACCTGCGCGGAGGGCGTGGGAAGCCCTCACACGCCCAAGGGCTACGTCTGGCACATCGGCATTACCATGCAGGCGCTGACCAGCACAAGCCGGGAAGAAATTCTGCATTGCCTCGCCCTGCTTTCCAGCACCCACAATGGCTGCAACCTGATGCACGAATCCTTCGACCCCAACGATCCTTCTCAGTTCACCCGGGCAGATTTCGCGTGGGCCAACACCCTGCTGGCCAGCCTGATGATCCAGCTGAAAAACGACGGTTTCTGGGAGCGGGAAGGCAATGAATAAAGTAGAGCTTTGTGAAGCCCTTGCCGCCACCGGCGACAATCTGTACGACTTTGCGTGGCTGGACGAAACTAGCGGCTGGCTTCACCGTTTCCAGCCCTGCTCCAACTGTCACAACGGCTACTCGGTGGCCAAGCTCTTTATTGCTACCGCCATGGGGCTGCTTTGGGACGAAGGAAAGCTTTCGCTGGACGATCCTGTGGGCCGCTTTTTCCCCACTGATTCGCCATGGCGGCAGGTCAGCGTCCATCACCTGCTGACCCATACCAGCGGGATCGACCGGGGCTTTCTGGATATTGACAACGACGACCTGTCCCAATATCCCTCCGATGATTATCTGTCTATTCTCCTGGCACAGCCGCTTCCCTACGTGCCCGGAACGCACGAGCAGTACAGCGACGCGGTGTTCTACCTTCTGGCGCGGATCGTGGAGCAGGTGCAGGGACAGCCGGCGGATGATTTTCTGACGGAGTGGCTTTTCCGCCCCATGGGCTTTGGAGAGACCGCATGGTCCCGCTGCCCGCAGCATCACCCCATCGGCGGAACCGGCTTCTACGCCGGGGCGCAGGATGTGGTCAAGCTAGGGCTGCTCTACTTAAACGGCGGCGTTTATCAGGGGCGGCGGCTTCTGTCGGAAAAATGGGTGAAGACCGCCCTTCGCAATCAGTACGAGCTGCACCCGCTGGAGCATGACGATTGGGTCGGCAAACTGGGCATGTGCGGTCAGGGCGTGGCCTTTTCGCCCAAGCGAAAAGTCGCCGCAGCATGGCACGCCTTTGACACGGAAGGAAAAACGGAAGCGCTTTTGCAGGTGCTGGAAACCTGCTGAAACAGTATGCATCAAAAAAGCGGCATGGTCGGGCGATTGACCGACAGTGCCGCTTTTTTTCATAAAAAATCTTCTTACCCAACAGACATACGCTTGCTGACGCCGATCACATTGCCTGTATAGGCATGAACCCCGACATTATAGCTGATACTTGCATCATTCGTATCATAACGGATCCATAAGATCTTCCACATCGGATTGTCCGGGTCGCTTGTCTCATAGGAAAATCGGGGGTAATAATGGATAAAGTCAGCCGGCTTTTGCTGGTACTGGTCGCATAACGCTTTCATGCCAATACATAGCGCCTGATATTGGGAAATGGACTGTTCGTCCGGCAGGCCCGGAACCCAGCGATACGCCCCTACGTCATCGTAATACCGTTCCATAACGGGTTCCGTCAATTTCAGATAATCATTGTATTCGTCTTCCAGCGTATACACTTCCGCCGTTTCCCGGATGCCGCTGCACAGCGAAAGCGTATCGACTTTTTCCCACATTTGTTCGATGTCGTCGAGATCAGCTTGGGTCAGTTTCACGGCATAACCGTCCTTGCCCCAATAATAATCCCACATAGTCATGGCCGAAGCGTTAGCCCAAAGGGAAGCAATCAGCAGGCAGGCAATCAGGAAAGTTCTCCAAAAACGCTTCATTTTCTTCCTCCTTGATAAGCATTCAGTCTGCGGTAATGAACGCCGTTTCTCGTCTATAAAGCGAACAGAAGGCTTCCTTTCTTCCCAAAGAAGAAAATTTTTCCATTTGCTGCGGCCCGTTTTTCCCTTGTCCGTCGTCTTATAAACAGAAGCGGGTTTTTCCCGCCGGATCCAGGCAGGAGGTGGCAGCAATGCCGAAAGGATTTTTCAGAAGGGCGGTGGCGCTGGGCTGTGCGCTGCTTCTTTGCGGCAGTCGGGCGCTCGCGGAAGAATTTTACACGATCGGCGAGGTACGGCAGCAGGCCGCGGCCGGTTGGCACGAAATCTACGAGGCCTACGGGCGGACGATCGTTGCGGATGTAGAGCCGGAAATTCCGAACGCAACGCAAATTCCCATCGAAAAGCTGGAATTTGCCCGGATGACGCCCCGCGTGACGGAGGAGGAAACCGGCCTGCAGTTCGTCATTCGCCCGGAGGAAAACGTCTTTGGTTTTTACACGCGGGACTTTATCGAGCAGGTTCCCAACAAGATCGAAAAGGCAACGGGGCTTTTTCTCGGCTATCCGTCGGAATGGGAGCGGGCCTACGCCGAAGGCAGCGACCTGACCCTCTCGGGCATGACGGACGTGGTCCGCAAAGCGCTGGCCCTGATGCAGCTGGACGAAAGCAGCTGGGACTTGGAGCATCCCTACGAGCTGACGACCTTTCTTTTCCGTCACCCCAAGACCAAGGAGATCGTTGCGCCCGGCGAGTATATGGTCTCTTTCCACCAGAAGGTCAACGGTATTCCCCTATTAAGCCACGCCGGGGCGGCCTTTTATTGGAAGACCCGCGGGAACACGACCATCCGTCTGCACGCCTCGGTCATTGATTGGACAATGTACGACCTGTCGGCGCGGATGCTCAAATCATCGGGCCGGGCAACGGAGGATGTGCCGCTGTGCAGCTTTTCAAAAATCATCGAGGCCGCTGAAAAAGAAATCCAGTCAGGGCACATCCGCAAAATCTACGACTTGTCCTTGGGCTATCTGTTTTACGAAGACCCGGAATATGTGGGGATAAAGGCACAGACCGATCATTTCTACGCTGTGCCCGTCTGGCAGCTGAACTGTCTGTATTTGAACGATCCCCGGACCGAACTGCCCGAATACGGACTGGACGAGACCGGGGACGAGCGCAACAGCCTTGAATACGCCTCGCTCATCATCGACGCGCAGACGGGCGAAATGCGGGATTTCATGAGCGAAGCCAAAGACCGGGCGGTCTATCATGGTTTCCTTTCGTGGAAGGAAGTGCGGAAGTGAAACAAAACGGCCCCGGAATTTCTCCGGGGCCGTTGGTTATTTCGGGAACACGCACGTGATCTCCGTGCCCTTGCCCGGGTCGCTTTTCAGTTCGATAGAGCCGTGATGATACTGCACGGCGTGCTTGACGATGGACAGGCCCAGTCCCGTACCGCCGGAGGCCTTGGAGTGGCTCTTGTCCACCCGGTAGAAGCGTTCAAACACCCGGGACTGATCCTCCGCCGGAATGCCGATGCCGGTGTCCGCCACCTTTACGACCGCGGACTTTTCGTTGGAGTCCACGAAGAAATGCACGCTGCCGCCGGGAACGTTGTACTTGATGGCATTGTCGCAGAGGTTGTAGAAGATTTCATACAGAAGCCGCCGCACGCCCTCGATGGAGGCCGCCTGTCCTTCCACCACCAGCGTGACCTTTTTCTTGGCGGCTTCGTCCTTCAGGCTGTCCGTGACCTCCTCCGCCAAGGCGAACAGTTCCACCTTTTCCCGGGGCATTTCGTCCCCTTCGTCCAGCTGGGACAGGCGGATAATATCGCCGATCAGTGTCACCATCCGGGTGGCTTCCGTGCGAATTTGCCCGATGAAGTGGGGCACGTCCTCCGGCTGCACCATGCCCTTTTCGATCAGCTCGGCGCTGCCCAGAATGCCCTGCAGCGGCGTTTTCAGCTCATGAGACACATTGGCGGTGAACTCCCGGCGGTTGCGCTCGGCGTATTCCTGTTCGGTAATATCGAAGGCCAGCAGCACCGCGCCCACGACCCGGCCGTCGGAGTCGATACGGCTCAGATCGAACTGGTACACTCGGCCGCCCCGATGGCAGCGAATTTCTGCGTGGCCGTCGGAAAGGGCCTGCTGAATGGCCAGACTGATCTCGTGGTTCCGATCCACCGTCAGGAAGCTCTGCCCCACGCAATTTTCTTCCACGCCGAAGAGCTTCATGGCCGCAGCGTTGATGCTCAGCACGTTCTCCTTTTCGTCCAGCAGCACCAGCCCTTCCTGCATGTTGCCGATGATCTGGTTGAACTCGTCCGTGCGCTGGCGCATGACGCGCAGCTGCTGCCGAATTTCTTCGTGCTGCCGGTTGATGCGGTTGAGCAGCGGAGAAATTTCCTCATAGCACTCGTTGTCCAGCGGGTGCTCCAAGTCCAGATGATTGAGCGGCTCCACGATCTTCTTGGACAGCCGCCCCGCCAACAGGCCGGACAGGAGCAGCGCCGCGGCCAGCACCATCAGCACGGGCTGCAGCATTCCCAACACCAGCCGCCACGCTGTGGCCCGGCTGACGGAAATGCGCAGCACGGAGCCGTCCTTCAGGCGTCTGGCAAAGTACAGGGTCTTTTCCATCAGGGTGGAGGAATAGCGGGAGCTTTGCCCCTGCCCCAGCTTCAAGGCGTCCTGAATTTCCGTGCGGTCCTTGTGGTTCTCCATCTGGCCTGCATCCGCCTGCGTGTCATAAAGAACGCCGCCGTCCTCCCCTACCCAGGTCAGACGGTAGCTTTCCGGCTTCAGGCGGGAAAGGTAGCTTTCTCCTTCTTCCTCCACGGCGGAGACCGCCAGACTGAGTTCGTCCCGCAGCTGGCCCTCCTGCAGGTTTTCAAAATAGCCGTACAGACAATCCAGAATAATCAGAAAGCTGGCCAACAGCACCACGCCCGCCACCAGCAGGATGGAGCGGAAAATTCGTTTATTCATGCTTTGGTTCCTCCAGCCGGTAGCCCACGTTGCGCACGGTCTGGATCATGCCGCCGTAGGGGCCCAGCTTCTGCCGCAGGGTGAGAATGTGGGTGTCGATGGTGCGGGTCTCGCCGTAAAAGTCCTGCCCCCACACCTTGTCGAACAGCTGATCCCGGGTAAAGGCAATACCGGGGTTCTGCAGGAACAGCCGCAGCAGCTCAAACTCCTTGTAGGTCAGGGCGGCGGGCTTGCCGTCCACTGTCACTTTGTGCTGATCCAGATTCATCACCAGCCCGCCGGAACGCAGCAGTTTTTCCGCCTGCCTGGGCTCGCAGCGGCGCAGCACCGCCTTGACGCAGGACACCAGCTCCATCACCCCGAAGGGCTTGGTCAGGTAATAATCCGCGCCCAAGTCCAGCCCCTGGATTTTGTCGATCTCCGAATCCTTCGCCGTGGCCATGACCACCGGGATGGCTTCCAGATTCGGGTCTTCCCGCATACGTCGCAAAAGCTCGATGCCGTCGATTCCGGGCAGCATCACGTCCAGAATGACCAGCGTCGGCTTTTCCTGCTGCAAGGCCTCCCAGAAGGAGGTTCCGTCCTCAAAGCCGCGGGCCTCCATGCCCGTGGAACGCAGGGCGTATACCTCGACATCCCGAATGCTGGCGTCATCCTCTACGCACCAGATCATGCTCAGTCCTCCTTGTGGGTCCCCGTGACGGAGAAAATCACCCACTGCGCAATATTCACCGCGTGATCGCCGATGCGTTCAAAATACTTGGCGATCATCAACAGATCCAGCGCGTACTCGCCGTCTCCGGGATCCTGCGCGATCTTTTCGATCAGCCGGTTTTTGACCTGATCGAAGTAGCGGTCCACCGTATCGTCGTCCCCCACGACCTTTTCCGCCAACAGTATATCACGTTTTACATAGGCATCAACACTTTCCGTCACCATTTTGATGGTGGCGCGGGCCATTTCGGTCATCAGGCCCTCGTCCTCCGGCGTGCGGCCGTTCAAAAAGCAGACGATCTCCGCCACGTCCTCCGCCTGATCGCCGATGCGCTCCATATCCGTAATCATCTTCAGGGCGGCGGAAATCTGCCGAAGGTCCCGGGCCACGGGCTGCTGCTGCAGCAGCATTTTCAGGCACATGGACTCGATGTTGCGCTCCTTCTGGTCAATCTCCGCATCCAGCGGGGCCACCTTCCGGGCCTGTTCGGGATCGCCCGCCGTTAACGCCTGCGAGACCATGGCGATCACTTCTTCGCACAGCGCGCCCATTTCGATCAGTTCTTTATTCAGCTCCGCCAGCTGTTCGTCAAAACGGCATCTCATCAGCCAAACCTCCCCGTGATATAGTCCTCGGTGCGCTTGTCCTCCGGCGTGGAGAAAATCTTCTCCGTGCTGCCTGTCTCCACCAGATCGCCCAGCAGGAAGAAGGCCGTCCGGTCGGAAATACGCACTGCCTGCTGCATGTTGTGGGTAACGATCACAATGGTGTATTTTTCCTTCAGCTCCATCGCCAGCTCTTCGATTTTGGAGGTGGAGATCGGGTCCAGCGCGCTGGTGGGCTCGTCCATCAGCAGCACCTCCGGCTGGACCGCCAGCGCCCGGGCGATGCAGAGCCGCTGCTGCTGGCCGCCAGAAAGACCCAGCGCGTTCTTTTTCAGCCGGTCTTTTACCTCGTCCCAGATAGCGGCGTCCCGCAGGGAACGCTCCACCACGTCGTCCAGCCGGGCGCGGTTCTTCATGCCGTGGGTGCGGGGGCCGTAGGCGATGTTGTCATAAATGCTCATGGGGAACGGGTTAGGTTTCTGGAACACCATGCCGATCTCCCGCCGCAGCTCGTTCACGTCCATGGAG
>ERZ773139.1225-NODE-1225-length-30588-cov-18.218747_pt1 | contig 30588 bp, 27 predicted proteins | sample MGYA00580854_ERZ773139 | MGnify/ENA primary metagenome ERZ773139 (study PRJEB29015, sample SAMEA2737809) | human gut metagenome | biome: human gut; feature: human-associated habitat; material: faeces | place: China | collected 2012 ...
GCGAGTTTAAGACCGTCAGAGACGATTTACACCGCCTTTGGAAGGTCAAGTCATGTGTAGATACTGCCGCCCGATTTAACGAGCGCACAGAGGAACAAAAGCTCCAAAATCGACCCCAAACACGACACAAAAAGGAGGAACTATCCCGATGAATTATGGACGAAACTGACCAGGCCCGTTTTACCAGTCAGCTTCACAAGTATGAGCAGGGAGCCATTATCGCCTATGGCTATCTGGAATACAGCAAGCCCCTGACCCCGGAACAGGAAAAGCAATATTCCCTCATTCCTTCTCCCCAGAACCATCTGGAAACCGTGGAAAAGACCGTGGAGCAAAACTATAACCACATCGACGGGATTTTGAACAATCTGCCCACGGAGGAAGCCGCCGTTTCCATTGACGGCGGTTCGCTCTATCTGGCAGTCCAGACCTGTGACAGTGGTTATGACTACACATTCTTCAATGATGCCTTTGAGGAACTGGACGGCGGACAGCTTGACAACCCGGAGCTTTCCATGGCAGAGGCAGTCTATGAGCTGCTTTCAGATGAAGGCCGGGAACAGGCAAAGCTGGAAGCCATGAACTATGACTTTCTTATGGAACAGGCGGAAGCTGCCGAGCATGATAAGCATATCCGTATGCAGGCAATGGCTTATGTCCAGGAACCCGAAGTTCTGCGTGTGGTTCCCGTGGGTAAATTTGAACGCTACATTAAGCCCGGCGAAGTGACTCAGGATCAGTACATTGTAAAGGGCGGCATTCTGCTTTCGCCCTGTGCATCCAACCCGGATTTTTATGAGTCCACCAACCGTGCCTTAAATGGCACCTACATCGGCGCCCAGATTTATGAGGTTGCGGAACGAAGTAAAAAAGGCAAGCCCACCGCTTTCCGCAAGGCGGAGGACGCCCCGGTGGAAAATCCGCTGGAGCCTGTGGGCAAGGAAATCGGGATTATCAAGGCTGGCGGGATACCTTGCGGTCTGGTGTTTCAGCATGAAATGGAAGGCTTTGAACTGCAAGACCACACCATTCTGCTTCAGAAAGAACGGGATGCCCACGGGAATTATTACAGCGGGCTGAGTTTTGATGGAATGATGGTAAAGACGCCCCAGATGTATGCTGCGGTTACAGATGAGCATGGAAAAGTGACTGCTTTCCGGCTGATAGTACCTTGACAAAAAACGGGAGATCCGTTCATATCAGTATTCAAGTTTTTATATGCTGCGGCGAGCGTCACATAGCACAAACGCCAAGACCCCCTGCGGATGGTCAGAGCGTCCGTCAACAAGATAACATCAAAGGGGCTGAGCGGTATTTGGTGGCTGATAGCCAGCCTGTGGTGGGCTGCAAAGCGCCATGACCCGCAGTATAAAAGACCGTGCTTACTCACCGAAAACTACTGCGAATATGGTGTTACCCACCTATCGGCGGTTGCGGCGGTTCCGCAGTTTTACTGGCAACCCGGAACCGGCTTGAATACTCCCGTATCGGGGATAGAGCAAACAGGCAGTCCTGCTGTCTGATAATACGATACATGAAGCAATGAAATAGAGAAGCTGTGCCAGTTCCATCTGGCACAGCCCTTCTCGTTCCTATAAGGATGTGATGATATGGCGGATAAAAAGCCTGCATCGGTCACAAAGAAGAAAGTGAAAGGCACGACTTATGTTGTGTCATCGTTCTTCAATGAGGCCGCCAAAGAAACGCTTTTCGATAAATTACAGCGTGTCGCAGAACGTGATGTCGCTGTGTCAGTGCCTGTAACGAAAAATTAACACATTAAAGTGCTAAAGTGCTTCACAAGACGGACGAGATGCGGTATAATGAAATCCATGAAACCCGTGTCTCTATAGTTCGTCGGAACGGAGGCTTTGATGTTACAGACGACTGTAAAAGACACAACTACAACTGAATATATTGCGATTTATTGCCGCACAGCTACTTATGACTGCGTAAGTATTGAGAACCAGAAGACCAGACTGACCCACAGGATACAAAGGGCATTTCAGAACTTGTCTGCTACCCTTTTCAAAGGGGGTGACAGATAGTGAATGCCATCAATTTTGAGTCCATGTATTCCTGCCGCAATGTCCTTGCCCTGGACGCTATGACTGCTCTGTACTGCCGTTTGTCAGTGGATGACGCCAATGACGGCGACAGCAACAGTATCCAGAACCAGAAGAAAATCCTTCTGAACTATGCCCAAGAGAACGGCTATACGAACTATCAGTTCTTTGTAGACGATGGTTACTCCGGCACGACATTTGAACGCCCTGACTTCAAGCGAATGATTGAGGGAATAAAAGCCGGTATTATCAAGCGGGTAATCATCAAGGATATGTCCCGATTTGGACGTGACTACCTTCAGGTAGGAATGTACACGGAGATCATGTTCGCAGAGTACGATATTCACTTCATAGCCGTAAACGACGGTGTAGACTCCCAGAAGGGCGAAAACGACCTGACCCCGTTCCGCAACCTCTTTAACGAATGGTATGCCCGTGACTGTTCCAAGAAACAGCGGGCAGTCAAGCGGATGAAGGGAATGGCTGGGGAAAGAATTTCTACCCACGCTCCTTACGGATACCTAAATGGTGAGGATGGAAAGCTGGTTGTTGACGAGGAAACTGCTCCGGTAGTCAGACTTATTTTTGACCTATGTGTGCAGGGATTTGGTATTGGTAAGATTGCCAGTGAGTTGACAAGGCGGAATATTCCTACACCGGGAACGGTCGAGTATTACCGTACTGGACACAAACGGAATTATCATGCTGACAGTGAATGTCAATGGGCAAGTAACTCAATCGCCAATATTCTGAACCACAAGGAATATCTGGGGCATACAGTAAATTTCAAGACCTATTCCAAATCTTATAAGTTCAAAAAACGCCATGCTACTCCAGAAAATCAGCAAGTGGTTTTCGAAAATACGCATGAAGCTATCATTACGCAAGAGATTTGGGACACGGTTCAGCGGATAAGACAACACCGGCGTCGAAACCAAAAGCAGGACGAGCCTGGACTTTTCCCTGGTATGCTCTACTGTGCGGACTGTGGCTCGCTGATGTACCTTGCAAGAGGTGTATCCATAAGCCGTGAACAGGAGCGATACTGCTGTGGTAATTACAGAAAGCGTACCGATAGCTGCTCCATGCACTACATCAGAGCTATGGTTTTGGAGGAGCTGATACTTGATAATCTAAAGCAGACGGTCAAGTTCGCTACGGAACATGAAAACGAATTTGCTCAGTGCATTATGAAACGGACGCTTACCAAACAGCAAGAAGGTGTCAAAACCCTCCAGAAGATGTTGGCAGCTAAAGAACATCGGATTAAGGAACTGGATGGAATCATCAAGAAGCTGTACGAGGACAACTTCTCCGGGAAGCTGTCAGATGAGCGGTACATGATTTTCTCCAGAGAATATGAAGATGAACAGCACACCTTGAAAGCCGAAGTCGAAGAACTCAAATCACAGATTGAGGAACAGACTTCTAAGGCGGTCAACATCAACAGCTTTCTCACTGTGGCGAAGAAGTACACTTCCTTTGAAACGCTTACGCCGGGTATGCTCCACGAACTTGTCGAAAAAATCGTGGTGCATGAGGGTGACAAGAGCAGCGGCCATCGCATTCAAAAAATTGACATCTATTATTCTTTCGTTGGCGACCTGGAGACCTCTCATGTGGTCGCCCAACGAACTCTTAAAGATAGAAAAGCAGCGTGACATACTCTCGTACATCACACTGCAATTCTTTCACTTCAAAAAGGTTCCCTTAGAGCATTGCCCTTTTACTGGGGGGTTATTTTTTCGCGCCGGCAAAAACTGGCGGTTGACGGAGAGGGGGCGGGATGGTAGGATACAGTTACAAATTGTAACATTTTAAATCGCGACCGAGAGGAGGGAAGGACTTGCCGAAAAATCGCCGCTTTCTGCGCCGCACCGCGGCGCTTATATCGGCCGTGCTGCTGCTCGCCGCGGCGATGCCGTCCGCGCTGGCAGCGGATACGAGGACCGGCACGGTGAGCGCCCCGACGGGCATCCTCCTTCTGCTCACGTCGCCCGGCGGCGAGTCCGCGGGGGAGGTGCCGGACGGGAGCGCCGTTTCGATCCTCAGCGAGGAGACGGACGCGAACGGCACGCTCTGGTATTACATACAAAAGCCCGGCGGCGAGACCGGTTACGTCCCGGCGGAGAGCGTGACGCTCTCAGAGCCGGAGACGACCCCGACGCCGGAGGAAACGCCGGTATCCGAACCGGAGCCCACCGCGGCGAATGACCGCGATGCCTATCTTACACAGCTCCGCGCGCTCGGCTTTCCGGAGAGCTATCTCGAAGGCCTCTGGCAGCTCCACAGCCGGTACCCGGCGTGGGAGTTCCGGCCGTTCTTCACGAACGTCGATTGGAACACCGCCGTGAACGAGGAGAACGTCCTCGGCAAAAGCCTTGTGTGGGGCAGCGCCCCGTCCTCGTGGAAATCCACGCAGGAGGGCGCGTTCAACTGGACGGACAACACGTGGATCGAGCTCGACAGCGGCGGCTGGGTCGCCGCGTCGCGCGAGATCATCGCGCACTACATGGACCCGCGCAATTTCCTTGACAGCAGCGCCGTGTTCCAGTTTCTTTATCAGGGGTACGACACCGCCTCGCAGACGCGCGAGAGTCTCGCGGTGCTCGTGTCCGGCACGTTCCTCGCGGACACGACATACGATACCGACCTCGACATTTCCAACGGCGTGAACACCTACGCCGAAACGCTCTATACCGCCGGAGCGGACTGCGGCGTCAGCCCGTACATTCTTGCGGCGATGATGCTGCAGGAGATGGGCACGAACGGCGCGAGCGAGAGCATCAGCGGCACGAACCGCCGCTTTCCGGGGTACTATAACGCCTTCAACATCGGCGCTTACAAGACCGCGGAGTATTCCGCCGTGGAGCGCGGATTGTGGTACGCCAGCGGCGGCCATAACGGGAGCGGCACCTCGTGGGGGCGGCCGTGGAACAGCCTCTATAAAGCCATCCGCGGCGGCGCGGCCTTCTATGCCGCGAACTATGTTGCCGCGGGGCAGAATACGCTCTATCTCAAGCGCTTCAACGTGCAGGGCGAGAACATGTACTGGAACCAGTACATGACGAACGTTGCGGGCGCGGCGAGCGAGGGGCGGCTGCTCTCCTATGCTTACAGCGAGGAGATGCGCGCATCCAAACTCACGTTCAATATTCCGGTGTATCTCAACATGCCGGATACCGCTGTGCCCGCTCCGACGGGCGACGGCTCGCCGAACACGAAACTTTCCTCACTTACAGTGAGCACTGGCGCGCTTTCGCCGGAGTTCCGGCGGGATATCCGGGAATATACCGTCATCGTGCCGAACGAGACCGAGCGCATCACCGTAACGGCCTCGCCGCTCAACGCCGCGGCGAGCGTCGCCGGGACGGGCGAATATGCGCTCAATGTCGGCGTGAACACCGTCACGCTCACCGTGACGGCGGAATCGGGCGCATCGGAGACATACACGCTCTCCGTCCACCGCCGCGCGCTGGACGCGCCGGTGACGGTCACCGGCCCCTACGCTTTCAGCGCGGACGGGCGTGTTTCGGGCGTCGCGCCCGGCACGGCGCTTGCCGCGTTTACTTCGTCGCTCGGCGTGAGCGGCGGAACGCTCACCGTGACGGACGCCACGGGCGCTGCCAAGGCGCCGGACGCGCCGATGTGTACCGGCGATTTTGTGAAGATCACGTATGAACTCGACGGCGCGGAAGCGGTGTTCGCTTCCGGGTACGTCGTCGTCGCGGGCGACATCAACGGCGACGGCACCGTCACCATCAGCGATCTCATCAAGCTGCGCAACCACCTTCTCGGCACCGGCGAGCTGACCGGGCTGAGTTTGGCCGCGGCGGACGTGGACCGCAGCGGCACGGCGGCGATCAACGATCTTATCCGCATACGAAACCATCTGCTCGGCACGGCGACGATCACGCCGTAAGGAGGGCTTGCCGATGAAACAAAGAAAACCGATCCTCGCGCTGCTCGTCGCCGCGGCGCTGCTGCCGTGGCTCACGGTGAGCGCCAGGGCGGCGGACACGGACGTGATGTTCTCCGATCCGAGCGTCGTTGTCGGAAACACCGTCACGGTGAACGTGTATACGACCTCCGCCGTTGCGGGCATCGATCTGACGCTCGTGTACGACACGGACTATCTTACCTACACCGGCGCATCGGGCGGGCTCGGCAACGCGGCGGTGCAGGATAACGGCGGGAGTTTGCGCATCGTGGACTACAGCGGCAGCGGCGAGGGGAAATTCTCTCTCAACCTGAGCTTCACGGCCCGCGCCATCGGCACAACGGCGCTCCGCCCGACAGCGTGCAGCGCGAGCAACGCCGGGGGCGACGCGGTGAGCGTGGAGTACGCTTCCCACAGCGCATCGGTGACGATCACGTCGGCATCGAGCGACTGCACGCTCTCCGCGCTCTACATCGATCCCGGCACGCTCTCCCCGGCATTTTCCGCCAATGTGACGAACTACGCCGTGACGGTGCCGTATGAAACAACATGGCTCGCCGTGAGCGCCGTGAAGAACGACGCTTCGGCCACCACCGCCGTGAGCGGGAACGGCTCGCTCTCCGTCGGGCTGAACTATGTGACCGTAACCGTCACCGCCGGGAACGGCGCGCAGAGGGTCTATACGCTCGCCGTCACGCGGCAGGCGCAGGATACCGCCGCGCAGCCGACAAGCGACAACCATGTCGATACGACTGAGCCGGAGATTCCGGAGGCGACGCCTGCCGCCGGGCGGACGATCTTCACCGCGGAGGGGAGAACGTACACGATCCTCGACGCCGCGATGCTCTCCGTCCGGCCGCCGGAGGGCTGCGTTCTCGGCGATTATGCGCTGCTCGGCAGCGTGTGCCGGGCGTATCTGCCGGAGGACGGGGGAGAGTACGTTGTGTTCTACGCGCGACCCGAGGGAGGCGAGCCGGAACTTTATATCTACGATACGCGCGAGGAAACGATGCAGCGCTACGGCCTTATCACCGTGCCGGAGGCGACACCGACGCCGGAACCGTCCCCAAGCGCGGAGCCGACGCCCTCGCCTGCGCCGGAGACGCCGGATGCTTCGGATGCGGAGATCGAAAATCTCCGCTGGACGGTCACGGTGCTCGCCGTAGCCGCTGCCGTGCTCTTCATCGGCGCGGCGGTGCTCGGCACGCTCCTCATCCGCAGCATCACCCGCCCGGTGCGGAAAGTAAAAAGATAAAAACCATGCCGTATGCGCGCGATCTGCGCATACGGCCGGTTTGCGCAGAGAAAGGAAGAGAGAAATGGCCGATCCCGCCAGTGTACGCATTGTGGACGAAGAGATTTCGCTTGTGCCGTATTACCCGAATGAGGAAACGGCGCTTCCGTGGTATCAGGATCCGGACGTGTGCCGTCAGGTCGATAACATCGACCATGTTTATACGAGCGAGCGGCTCAACGCCATGTATAAGTATCTGAGCACACACGGGGCATGCTATTATATATCGTACCGCGGCGTTCTGGTGGGCGACGTGTCGCTGCGAAATAGCGGCGAGCTCGCCATCGTGATCTGCAGGCAATATCAGAACCGGCACATCGGCCGCCGGTGTATCCGCGCCATGCTCGATCTTGCCCGCGAAAAGGGCATGGAGCGCGTGACGGCGAACATCTATTCGTTCAACACGCAGAGCCGGAATATGTTCCTCTCGCTCGGCTTCCGGGAGACCGGCAGGGAGTGGTTCGCGCTCGAGCTTTGAACGCGGCTTTTCTGGACAAACGGTGTGCGCTGTGCTATGCTGTTATACGGCGGAGTAGACGTTTTCCGCCGCATAAAGAAAGGAGAATCCCATGAGCCTTATCACACTCATCCTCGTCCTTGCGGCGGCGGCCGTGCTCATCGTGCTCGGCACCACGCGCAGAAAGGACGGCGGCGACGGGAAAAAGACCCTGCCGCGCACGATCGTGACGGCCGCGGCGGTGCTCGTGCTCGTCGGCGCGCTGGGCTTCGGCTCGGTGTACCAGCTGCAGGAGGACGAATACGCCGTTATCACCACATTCGGCAAGCCGTCCGTCGTGAGCACGTCCGGCCTCAAGTTCAAGATCCCCATCATCCAGCAGAAAACCATCGTCAGCAAGGCGACGCAGGGCTTTGCTCTCGGCTACGATCTGCGCACGAACGTGAACAACGAGGACGAATCGCTCATGATCAGCGTGGACTTCAACTTCGTCAACGTGGATTTCTATGTGGAATACCGCGTGGACGATCCGGTGAAGTACCTTTATAACAGCGAAGAGCCGGAAGCCATTTTGAAAATGCTCTGCCAGAGCTACATCCGCGATACGATCGGTCTTTACGGCGTGGACGATATCATCACGACCGGCAAGGCGGAGATCCAGGGTGTCATCCGCGACAAGATCAGCACCCGTCTCGAGCAGGAGGATATCGGTCTCGTGCTCGTGAACATCGCCCTGCAGGACGCCGAGCCCCCCACGCTCGAGGTGCAGCAGGCGTTCAAGGCGGTGGAGACCTCCAAGCAGGAGGCGGAGACCGCCATCAACAATGCGAACAAGTACGCCAACGAGCAGCTGCCCGCTGCCAAGGCGAACGCGGACGAAATTCTGCAGCAGGCCGAGGCCTACAAGGAATCCCGCATCGCCGAGGCCGAGGGTCAGGCCTCGCGCTTCACGGAGCTGTACGCCGAATACTCCAAGTATCCGGAGATCACGCGCCAGCGCCTGTTCTATGAAATGATCGCCAAGGTGTTCCCGGATATGAAGATCGTTATCACCGGCAGGGACGGCAGCACACTGCAGACCGTTCTCCCGCTCGAGAGCTTCACCGGCACGAACACAACGACCACGACAGGGGAGGAGCCGTAATTATGGAGAATAATAACACCCGCCGTCCCGCCCGCGTCGGCCGGACGATCCTTATCGCGGTGCTCGCCGTTGTGATCCTCGTGCTGCTTTTGAGCAGCTTGTACGTCGTACAGTCGAACGAATACGGCGTCGTGCGTCAGTTCGGCGCGGTCGTTGATGTAAAGAGCGAGCCGGGACTGTATTTCAAGATCCCCTTTGTGCAGGAGATGAGCACGCTCCCCAATACGGTGCTGCTTTATGACCTGCCCGTGAGTGATATGATCTCCGCGGATAAGACGACTCTCATCGCCGACTGCTTTGCCATCTGGCGCATCGAGGACCCGCGCCTCTTCATCGAAACGCTCTCCGGCAGCGTATCCAATGCCGAGGGGCGCATCAACGCGAACGTGTATAACGCGCTCAAAACCGTGCTCTCGTCCATGACGCAGGCGGAGATCATCTCCGGGCGCGACGGCACGCTCGTGCGCACCGTCATGGCGACGATCGGCGATTCCTTCGACCGCTACGGCATTGAGCTCATCGCCGTGGAGACGAAGAAGATCGACCTTCCGGACGATAACAAATCCGCCGTGTTCAGCCGCATGATCTCCGAGCGCAACAACATTGCCGCGGGCTATCTTGCCGAGGGTGAGAGCCGCGCCAAGGAGATCCGCAACGAGGCCGACAAGCAGGTGCAGATCCTCCTCGCCAACGCCGACGCGACCGCCGCCACGGTGCGTGCCGAGGGCGACGCGGAGTATATGCGCATTCTCTCCGAGGTGTACGACTCGCCGGAGGAAGCCGAGTTCTATACGTTTATGATCGCACTCGACGCGCTGCAGGCGTCCATGACCGGTGCGGAAAAGACGCTGATCCTCGACGCCGACAGCCCGATCGCGAAGCTCTTCTATTAAAAAATTGAACATTCTCTATCTCATCAGCTACGCCGGAAAGGCGGGTACGGAAAAGTACGTCGAAAACCTGATGCGGACGTATTCCGCGCAGGGACACCGCTGCTTCCTTGCCTACATGGACGGCGGAGAGCTCGCGGAAAAGGCAAAGGCTCTCGGCTGCGGTGTGTTCCGGCTCGACCTGCGCGCCGCGCACGCGCTCGCCGCGGCGAAGAGCATTGCCCGGCTGTGCGCAGAAAACGGCATCGACGTTATCCACGCACAGTACCCGCGGGAAAATGTGATCGCCGTGCTCTCGCGCCTCTGGCGGCGGGAGACGCGCGTCGTGTTCACGAGCCATCTTACGGTGCGCCAGAGCTTCCTCTGGCGTGCCGTCAACCGGCGTATCACACCGCACGATGCCGCGTGCATCGCGGTTTGTACGCAGGGGGCGAACCTTCTGCGCGAAAACGGCGTCAAAGAAGAGAGGGTCCACGTGATCTTCAACGGCGTTGTGCCGAAGCCCCTGCCGCCGCGGCGAAACGTCATCCGAACGGAGTTCTCGCTGCCGGAGGATTGCTTCGTTTTTCTCACCATGGCGCGCTATGCGCCGGAAAAGGGGCTTTTCTTCCTGCTGGACGCGCTTGCGCAGCTCAAGGAGCGCACGGACGCTCCGTTTGCTTGTCTCATCGCGGGCGACGGAGAGCTTTTTGACGCCGTGGGCGAAGGCATCCGTGAGAAGGGCCTTGACGAAAACGTCATCCGCGCGGGCTACCGCACGGACGCCGAAGCGCTGATGTGTTCCTCGGATGTCTACGTGAGCAGCGCGCTGTATAACGAGGCCATGAGCTTTGCCGCGCTCGAAGCGATGGAATGCGGTCTGCCGCTTGTTATGACGGACGTCGGCGCGGGCGCAGATCTCGCTGACGGCTGCGGGGAATGCGTGCCGCCCGGCGACGCGAGCGCTCTGTGCGATGCGCTGCACCGGCTCATGACGGACGGGATGTACCGCCGCACCTGCGGCGAAAACGCACGCCGCCGCGCCGTGACGGAGTTTGACCTCACGCGCCAGACGGAAGAGCTGCTCGCGCTTTATCAAAAAGGGTAAACCAGCCGCGCTGCGGCTGAAAAAAGGTATAAAAAAGAAAAGAGTGATTGCAAACGATGAAACGCACCGTAATGACCGTACTGCTGTCGGTGATCCTTGTCATCGGCGTCGTGTGCGGCGTCTACTTTCTGAAGCAGGCAGTGGCTCTCCGTGCCGACGGCGAGAGCGCCGTGGCCTCGGCGCAGGAGACGCTCGCCGCGGCACAGACGCGGCACGACGCCGTTGATCCCGAGACCGAGACCGGTGCCGCCGCATGGACGGCGGCGGAGCAGGAGGTCTTTGGCGAAACGCAGGAAAAGATCGACGCGCTCAAAGCCGACAACGCCGCGCTCGACGAATCGATCGCGGCAGTGGAAAAGGAAGTCGAAACGAAGCTCGCGGACGAGGACACCGCGTACTACAATTCCGTCTACGAGGAAATGCAGAAGGGAGTGGATCAGGTTGAAGAATACCTTAAAGGTAATTAACTATGTTCTGCTTGGCCTCGCGCTCGTCGCGGTGGGATTCGGCGTGTTTGCCTTTTTCCAGTATCGCGCCGTGCCGATCGCGGAATACGAATCCAGCGCCGCCGACCTTCGCGCGCAGACGCAGCTCGTCGATGAAAGCACCGACAAGCTCAGCGAGGACATGAAGGCGCAGCAGGACGCGCTGCGCGAGGACATTTCGCAGGGCGGCGACGAGGGCAAGACGCTCGCTTCCGAGCTTGCCGCGGCGCTCTCCGATAACGAGGATAAGACCGCGCAGCTCGAAGAGCTTCGCGCCGAGAACGAGCGGCTCGATAACATCGTGGAAGAGACGCTTGCCAAGCGGCGCGAGTATGCTTCCAAGATCCGCGAGCTGGAGGAAAAGGTGCAGGCCGGCGAAACAGATATCAAGATCTGCTACTGGACATTTGACGACGGCCCCACGCGCCTCACTACGCAGGTGCTCGACAAAGCCAAGGAGCTGGGCGTCCATGTAACGTTCTTCACCTCGCACGAGGCGAACGAATCCGAGGACGAGCCCGAAATGCTTCGCCGCGAGTTTGCCGAAGGCCACGCGGTCGCCAACCATACATACTCCCACCAGTTCGCTGCCATGGGCAATCTCTACCAGAAGACCGAAGGCCTGATCGAAATGATCCAAAAACAGGACGAGTGGGTGTACGAATGCACCGGCTTCCACACGGAGATCTTCCGCTACCCCGGCGGCTCGGCGTGGGCCAAGGCGCTGCTCGGCACCGACCCGACCGAGGCCGTCAAGGAAGCGGGCTACGAGTGGATCGAATGGTCGTGCGACGTGTTCGATAACGGCGTCGCCGGAAAGACCGCCGATGAGATCCAGAGCATGGCCGTCTGGCAGGTAAAGCAGCTTGACATTGCGGTCCTGCTTAGCCACGACTGGAACGCCAACACGCTCATCGCGTTCCCGGGCGCTGTCAAGCAGCTGCAGGACGCGGGCTATGTGTTCCTGCCGCTCTATCCCGAATCGGTCACCATGGGCGAGAATACAAAGATCAAATTCAGCTGATATACGCATAACGCAGACAAGCGGCGTGACGGTTTCCGTCACGCCGCTTGAGCTTGTCAAAAAAGTATTTTTGACAAGCTCTCAAACGAGACCCACTGCGTTGGGCTCTCGTTTGAAAAGGCTGCGGCTCGCCGCAGCGCACTCGCTTACGCTCGCATGTTTGCGAGCCGAAATGTATTTTTTCCGACGTACACGCCGCCGGCAAAAATGATTTGAACTTTATTTGCGCCTGCGGGCGCAAACTCTGCGAGGCGTTTTCGACAGGCTGAAGCGGCGTGACGGTTTCCGTCACGCCGCTTGCTCTAAGAGAACCACCGGCTTACGCCGGTGGTATTGATTTGTTCAGTTGTCGTCCGAAACGGCGAGCGCCATGCCGAAGAGGGCGCACCAGAAAAAGAGAATGCGCGGGTAAAACCAGATATACTCCGGAATGCCGCCGAGCGCGGCTCCGGCGAGCGCGGCGATGAGAGCCTGAGCTTCCCGGCGGTCGCGCTTTTCGGGTCTGGCGCGCACCGCGCGGCGCAGCCGCACGAAAATGCCGAAGAAAAAGCCGCAGAACAAAAGTCCGCCGACTATGCCGGTCGAGAGGAACATTTCAAGATACAGCATATTGGAGTGCGGCGGCTGAAAATCGAGAAGACCGGTAGCATAGGGGGCGTAAGCCGCGGAGAAATTCTCCGGCCCCAGCCCGATGCCGAGCAGCCAGTGATCCTTCCACACGGCCAGACACTCGCTCCAGAGTACGAACCGTCCGGACGCCGAAGCGTTCGAGAAATCGAGCATCGATAGGAACCGCGCCTGCAGGCTCTCCGGCAGAAGAAACAGAGCGCCGATGCCGAGCGCCGCCGCCGGAAGCAGCAAAATCTTCTTTTTATACCAGAGCAGCAGCACGAGCGCGAGCGCGAGCATGATCCAACCGGTGCGGGCGTATGTGAGCAAAATCGCCGCGCAGGGGAGAAGAAGCGGGACGGTGAGCGCGATGCGCCGTGCCTTCGTCGGGGCAGTCAGCGCCCAGACGAGCGCGATGGGCAGCGCCATGGCGAGAAATTCGCCGCAGTTGATGCCGTGCTCGAGCGTCGCGCCGAGCCGCCGGTACATCTCGCCGTCGATCGGCACGTCCGAGGCCTCCGCGCCGGTAACGTAGTTCCACAGCCCGTAGAGCGAAACGGCGAGCAGCGTGATGTATAGGGCCGCCGCCGCGGCGCGCCGCTCGGTCCGTGTGCGAAACTGCGCCGCCGTGAGATACGCGAGCAGAAAGCCCGTCCAGAAAAAGAGCGCCACGCGGAGATTGCCCGCTTTGTTTCCCGCCCAGAGCGTGCAAAGAACAGTCATTAAAAGAAAGCCGAGCGCGGCGGGGCCGAGGTCTCCGATGTTTCGCGGCGCATCCTTTCGCACCGTGCAGCCGAACCAGTAGACTAAGAGCGCGGCGAGCGCGAAGAGCACGGCGTAGAGATTGTTCCACGCCCCGTGCGGCACGCAGAGTATCGCCCCCATGCCGAGCAGGAGAAACCACTGTGAAAACGAAAGACCGCAGCGCCGTTTGCCGGCTTTGAGCGGCAGACGCGAGAGCGCGCGCACCGGCAGTGCCGAGAGCGTGCCGAGAGCGCGGTAAACCGATGTATTTTCCCAACGGGTCATAAAAAGACCTCCGGTGTTGTATAGTGTGTTCTTACAGAATAGCAGAGAGTGTCCGCCGCGTCAAATCCCGCTCTTGAAAAATGTTCCTGCGTGCTTTATGATAAGATATATTTTTTTGAAACGGAGAACGGACAGTGAGCAAGAAATTCGTTGGATTCTGGAATGTATCGGTCATTCTGACATACATAGAGCTGTGCATTGCGGTGGGGAGCATCTGCGCCGCGGCAGACGGGAAGGTCTGGCCGGCGGTGATCGGCCTTGCACTCTGCGGCCTCTGCGATATGTTCGACGGGAAAATCGCCCGCGCCACGAAGCGCACGAAGGACGCCGAGGTGTTCGGCATCCAGATCGATTCGCTGTGCGATCTCGTGTCGTTCGGTGTGCTGCCGAGCGCCATCGGCCACGCGATGGGCATTACGGGTGTCGCCATGGCGGTGCTGATGTTCTATACGCTCTGCGCCGTCATCCGGCTGGGGTATTTTAACGTCACCGAGCAGAAGCGCCAGGAGACCACGAGCGAGAACCGCACCTCGTTCGAGGGTCTGCCGGTCACTTGGTCGGCGGTCATCGTGCCGCTCGTCTCTCTCGTCCGCCTCGCGAACGAGAGCATTATGCCGTGGGTGATGGGCGGCGTGCTCTTCATCGTAGGCTTCTGCTTCATCGCGCGTATCCGCGTAAAGAAGCCGCAGATCTGAAATGAAACGCAAACGCATTTTGACGGTTTTGATCGTTCTCGCGCTCGTGTTCATCTGGGGCAACTCGCTCGTCTCGCGCGAGCTTTCGGGGAAAATCAGCGACGATATCCTGTTCTTCCTGAACGCCGCGGCGGAAAAGGTCGGGCTCGGGCCGGACGCTTTCACTTATATGACGGACGAGGACGGCGACGGCGTTGCCGAGCAGCCGACGAGCCATCTCATCCGCAAGGCGGCGCACGTCACGGAGTATGCGGTGTTTGCAGCGCTTCTGTTCCTCCGGCTGGAGAGCGTCGGGAAAAAGCGGTTTTTCACCGCCTGGGGTCTCGGCACGCTGACCGGCGCGATAGACGAAACGCTCCAGATATTCTCCCACCGTGGCAGTCAGGTGCGGGACGTGCTCATCGACACCGCCGGCGCGCTGCTGGGTCTCGGCGTCGTAATGTTGATTTTATATTTAATTAGCAGAAAAGAGAAGTCAAACTGACTTCTCTTTTTCTATGCGCCGGTGCAGATAATCGAGCGCGTCGGAAAGCCCGCCGAGCTGGTCGATGAGCCCGCTTCGGACGGCTTCCTCGCCGTCGAGCACGCTGCCGATGTCCTGCGTCAGCTCGCCGGTGCGCATCATATACTCGGTGAATCTCTCCGGCGTGATGTGGGAATGGCCGGTGATGAACCGGACGATCCTATCGCTGATGCGCGAAATGTAATCGTACGTCTGCGGTACGCCGATCACAACGCCTGTGAGCCGCACCGGGTGGATCGTCACGGCGGCGCTCGGCACGATGAACGACCGGTCCGCCGCCACCGCGAGCGGCACGCCGATGGAATGCCCGCCGCCGAGAACGACGCTCGCCGTCGGCTTGCTCATTCCGGCGATCATCTCGGCAAGGCAGAGCCCCGCTTCAATGTCGCCGCCGACGGTGTTGAGCAGTATGAGCAGTGCGCGGATATCCTCCGCTTCCTCCACTGCGGCGAGCAGCGGCATGATGTGCTCGTACTTGGTCGTTTTCGTGTCCGGCGGCAGCATCACATGTCCTTCGACCTGCCCGATGATCGTGATGCAGTGGATCTCTCCGACCCGTGCGGCGCCAAGCTCACGCAGGGCTTCCTGTTCTCTTTCCTCCATGCGGCAACCCTCCTCCGGAGAAGTATGCCGCGCCGTACGCATCTGTATACATTCTTTATTTGTGGAAATTGACAAAACGGGAATTTTTACCTATAATCTATTCTGAAATTTTGCCGCAAAGGTGTTTCCGTATGGTATTTTCCAGCCTGATATTTCTCTATGCGTTTCTGCCGCTGAGTCTGGCGGTGTATGCGCTCTGCCGCAGTCTGCGGGCAAAGAACATCAGCCTGCTCGTTTTCTCGCTGATCTTCTATGCGTGGGGCGAGCCGGTGTATGTGCTGCTGCTGATGGCGATGGCGCTTTTTGACTGGTATTTTGCTCTGCGTGTACAAAGAGCGCAAAGGGAAGAGAAAAGCGCCAAGCTCTGGGTCGCGCTCGCGTGCGTCGTGAATCTCGGCCTGATCGGATTTTTCAAATACGCGGGCATGGTCTGCTCGATCTTCGGGGACGTTCCGGCGTTCGTGCAGCGCATCGCGCTGCCGCTCGGTATTTCGTTCTATACGTTCCAGCTTCTGAGCTATGTTGTGGATGTGTACCGCGGCGACGCCGAGGCGCAGGATAAATACTGGCATGTGCTGCTCTACGCCGCGCTCTTCCACCAGTGCATCGCTGGTCCCATCGTCCGGTACAAGACCATCGCGAAGGAACTCTTCGATGGCCGCGACGAGACGACCGACCGTGCGCGCGGCTGTACGCGCTTTGCCGTTGGCCTTGCAAAGAAAACGGTGCTCGCAAATGCCTGTGGTGCGCTTGCCGATTCGCTTCTGCTCACGGACGCCGCCATCGGTTCGGCCTCGCAGCTGGCGGAAAACCTTGCGGCGCTTTCCAACACGCCGGCGCTTGCGCTCTGGATCGGCATAATTGCGTATGCGTTCCAGATCTATTTCGATTTTTCCGCCTATTCCGATATGGCCATCGGCATGGGACAGATGATCGGGCTGCACTATCTCGAAAACTTCAACTATCCCTACATATCCCGCACGGCCACGGAGTTCTGGCGGCGGTGGCATATGTCGCTCGGCACCTTTTTCCGCGACTATGTGTACATCCCACTCGGCGGCAACCGGAAGGGAAGAGCGCACACGTTTCTGAACCTCTTCATCGTTTGGGCGCTTACCGGCCTCTGGCACGGGGCGAGCTGGAACTTTGTGCTCTGGGGGCTCTACTACTTTGTGCTGCTCATGCTCGACCGGCTGTTCTGGCAGAAGCTGCTCGACAAGCTGCCGAAGGCGGTCTCGGCGAGCCTTTCCCACATCACGCTCCCGCTCGCGGTGCTCTTCGGGTGGGTGCTCTTCAAGTTCACATCGCTCCCGCTCGCCGCGGCGGTCGTGCGCGGCATGTTCTGCGGCAACGGCAACGCCTTTACGAGCTTCACCGTTACGGCGGAGATAAAGAGCCATATGTATCTGCTCATCTTCTGCGCCGCGGCGGCAACGCCGGTGTTTTCGTATCTTGCGAGGCGCTGGGAGCGCGCCGGAGAGGGGAGCGCACTTGCGCAGAAAAGCTATTCCGTTGCCGCCTATGGCGTTGCGCCGGTTTTGCTGCTGCTTCTGAGCACTGCGTGCCTTGTCGGCAACAGCTTTAATCCGTTCCTATACTTCCGGTTCTGAGAGGGATCCTATGCACGATGAACACGAAATCATAAGCCGCCGCGCCCGGCGTGCCCATGCGGAAAAACAGAAACGCCGCGCCCGTTTGCCGGGGCTGCCGTTCTTCCTCGCGCTGGGCATTCTCACGGTCATTGCGTGGATACTGCCGCTGCGCCCGACGGTGTCGGCAAAGGAAAAGCGCACGCTGGAGACGTTTCCGGAGTTTTCTCTTTCCGCCGTGACGGACGGAAGCTATTTTTCCGATATCAGTCTCTGGTTTTCGGACACGTTCCCGGGGCGTGACGGCTGGATCATGGCCGCGCAGCGGCTCGAAGCGCTGTACGGCGACTCCTCCGTAACGGTGTACGGCAATGCCTCTGCCGGAGACAAGATCCCCGTTCCGTCCACGCCAGCGCCGGAGACGAGCGCCGACCCGGCAAAGCCGGCAAGCGAACCGACGCCGACCCCGGAACCGACGCTTACCCCAGAGCCGACGCCTACGCCGGAACCGGAGTGGGGCGGGGAAAACCCGGACGACGAGCTCGTAACGCTCGGCGCCGTCATCCAGATCGGCGACAGCGCCTATACCTATACGGCCTTCAGCCAGTATTATTCGGACACCTACGCCGCCAATGTGACGCGCGCGGCCGATCTGCTGGAGGGGAAATGCCGCGTCTTTGACGTATTCGTCCTCCACGGGACGACGCTCATGCTCCCGCGTGAGTACCGCGAGTCGATCGGCGTTGCATGCGAGGAGGATATCCTCGCCTATGTAAATTCCCAAATGGGCGACAGTGTCTACTGCGTAGACACCTACAACTCACTCCTGCCGCACAACAGCGAGTACATCTATTTCCGCACCGACCACCACTGGACGGCGCTCGGCGCGTGGTACGCCTATGCGGAATGGGCAAAAATGGCGGGCTTTGAGCCGGTGCCGCTCAGCGAGTATGAGGAGATCGTGCAGGAGCCGTTTTACGGCAGTCTCTACTATCAGGCACACCAGAGCGGCAAGCTCACGGCCGATCAGGTCTACGGCTATGTCCCGCCCGGCGATGTGCATCTCTATATCAACCAGGGAAGCAACGACTCGCTCTCCAACCGCGGTTATGAGCAGACGCTCATTACCCAGATCCACGGGAACGACAAATACATGTGCTTCCTCACGGGCGACTTCCCGCTGTGCACGTTCATAAATAACGACATCACCGACGGCAGCGCGTGCCTGCTCGTCAAAAACTCCAACGGCAATCCGTTCGGGTATTATCTCACGCAGCATTATCAGTATGTCTATGTGATGGACTACCGCAAATACTTCAGCCGCCCGCTGACGAAGTTTGTGGACTACTACGATGTGGACGACGTGATCTTCTGCCTGAGCAGCGGTCAGGCGCAGAGTGCCGGCGGCAACAGTCTGCTGCAGGGACTGATTAAATGATCAAACGCAAAACACCGGCGGCTATCGGAAACGATAGCCGCCGGTCTCTTTTGGTGTGAGCCGCCCTCTTTGCGGGAGGTGGATCGGCGCAAAGCGCCGGGACGGAAGGAGGACGCTTCCGCAAAGAGGGAGCAGGATGAGAAATTATCTGTCCTTATAGAACGCCCACATGGCCTTGTAGGTCTGGTAGCAGTCAAATTTCGTCACGGTCTCAAAGGGAGCGTGCATCGAGAACACGGGCGTACCGGCGTCGATGGTATCGATGTTGCGGTTGGCCATATACTGCGCGACCGTTCCGCCGCCGCCCTGATCGACCTTGCCGAGCTCGCTCATCTGCCAGACAACGCCGTTGTCGGCAAAGATCTTGCGCAGCTTGCCGACGACCTCGGCGGAGGCGTCGTTGCTGCCGGACTTGCCGCGCGAGCCGGTGAACTTGCAGATGCCGACGCCGTAGTTGGCGCGGGCGCCGTTGCGGTTGGGGTACTCGCTCACGTCCCAGAACGTCGGGTCGTAGGCGTTGCAGACGTCCGCGCTGACACAGAAGCTGTTTTCAAAGCAGTCGCGCAGATGCACGTCCTGCTGCTCGCAGAGGTCGGCCATGAACGTTTCAAACGCGCGGCTCTGCATGCCGGAAACGCCCATCGAGCCGATCTCTTCCTTGTCGGCGAGGACGCACACGGCGGTGCGATCCGGCGTCTCGGTGTCGAAAATGGCCTTGAGCTCGGCATAGGCGCACACGCGGTCGTCCTGACCGTAGCCGCCGATGAACGAGCGGTCCACGCCGATGTCGCACGCTTCAAAGCTCGGCACGACCTCCAGCTCGGCAGAGAGAAAGTCCTCTTCCGTGATGTCGTAGCGGTCGTTCAGAAGCGACATGACCGCGAGCATCACGCGCTTGGTGCCCTCCCCGGCGTAGGGGACGCTGCCGGCGAGAAGGTTCAGATACTCGCCCGGAATGATGTCCGAGCCGTGCTTGGCCATCTGGTCCTTTGCGAGATGCGGCAGTAGATCGGTGATCGTGAACTTCGGGTCCTCGGGATCCTTGCCGATGACGACCTCAACGGTCTCGCCGTCCTTCTTCGTCACGACGCCGTGGATTTCCAGCGGGATGGCGACCCACTGGTATTTCTTGATGCCGCCGTAGTAATGCGTCTTGAGAAGGCAGATCTCGTCCTTTTCGTAGAGCGGGATGGGCTTGAGGTCAAGGCGCGGGGAATCGACGTGCGCCGCGGCGATGTTCGCGCCATGGTCGAGCGTTTCGCGGCCCATAACGGCGAGCATGAGCGCCTTGCCGCGCACGCTCTTATAGATCTTTGTGCCCGGCTCGAGCACCATGCCGCGCTCATACGGCACAAAGCCGAGCGCTTCGGCCTGCGCGATGGCCTCGGTCACGGCCTCGCGCTCGGTGCGCGCGGCGTTCAGATACGCCTTATACGCCGTCGCGTATTCCTCAAGCTTGATGCGCTCGTCTACATCGATGATATCGTAGCCCTGCTTCTGCTTGTAAAGGAGTTTTTCCCGCAGAGCGTCCAGTTCATTCTTTTCTTCCATAAAAACATCTATCCTTTCTGTACTTTTTTATACTGTCTTTTATTAACCGATGCCGAAAAGCTCCCGGCATTTGGCTTTCAGTTCTTCCGGCGTGCCGTCGTTGCGCAGCAGATAATCGCAGCGCATTTCATAATACTCGTCGTCCGGCTGCGCCTCGATGCGCGCAAGCGCGTAGTCCGCGTCGATGCCGTCGCGCGCCATGATGCGCGCGCAGCGCTCGTCGTCCGGGGCAGTGACGCCCACGGTGAACACGCAGTCCTCGGAAATACCGCTTTCAAAAAGCGCGATGGCGTCCACAACGGCAACGGTGCCGCCCTGCCAGACGTATTCGCGCAGACGGCGGTAAATGTCCTCGCGGACATAGCGGTGCGTGATGGCATTGAGATCGCGCAGCGCCTCCGGCACGGCAAAGACGATCGCGCCGAGCATCTTCCGGTCGAGTTTTCCGTTTTTGAAAACGGCGGGGAAGCGCGCCTCGATCTCCGCGAGCATATCCGCGTTCGTTTCGAGAAGCTCGTGGTATATTTTATCGCAGTCGAGCGCGAGCACGCCCTGCGCGGCGAGAAACTGCGTTACGGTCGTCTTGCCGCTGCCGGAGCCGCCCGTCACGCCGATGAGCCGCACGCCGGAGAGGAGCGCGTTTTCAATCTCTTCCTTTGCCAGCGCGCCCTCGCGCAGAATTTTGAAGGGCTTCTGCGTCAGATCGAGGATCGTGGACTCGCGTGAGAGCGTGCATTCGCCGCCGTCGATTACGCCTTCGATCTGCCCGTCAAAGTAGGCGAGCACCTGCTGCGCGGTCGTAGGGCTGGGAGCACCCGAAGGGTTCGCCGAAGGCCCGGCAAGAGGCAGCCGGGCGCGCTCAAGCAGCGAGAGCGTGAGCGGGTGCGCCGGGCAGCGCAGCCCGACGGTGTCCTTGCCCGCGCGCACGATGGAGGGGACAACGTCCTTTTTCGCCTCCAGCACGAGCGTGAGCGGGCCGGGCCAGAACCGCGCGGCGAGAATAAACGCCGCCGGGGGGATATGTTCCGCGTACTTTTCGATCTCCGCCGGGCCCGCCACCATGAGCGAGAGCGGCTTTACCTCCGGGCGGCCCTTGACCTCATAGAGATGCGCGACCGCCTCGGCGTCGAGACCGTTGGCGCAGAGACCGTATACCGTCTCCGTCGGCACGGCCACGAGACCGCCGAGCCGCAGCGACGCCGCGGCGACGGGGATATCGTTCTCTTCGGTATAAACACGGGTTTCCATGGGCTTATATGCCTCCGTTTTCGGAATTTTGGAGCTGTTCGGCACGGCGCGCGGTGAGCAGCGCGTCGATGAGCTCGTCCAGATCGCCGTTCATCACAGCGTCGAGCTTATAAAGCGTCAGACCGATGCGGTGATCGGTCACGCGCCCTTGCGGGAAATTGTAGGTGCGGATGCGCTCGTTGCGCATGCCGGAGCCGACCTGCGATCTTCGCTGCGCGGAAACGGCGGCATCCTGCTTCTCCTTTTCCGCCTGCGCGAGCCGCGAGGCAAGCACGCTCAGCGCCCGGGCCTTGTTTTTATACTGGCTGCGCTCGTCCTGACACTCCACGACCGTGCCGGTCGGCAGGTGCGTCACGCGGATGGCGCTCGAGGTCTTGTTGACCTTCTGCCCGCCCGCGCCGGAGGAGCGGAACGTGTCGATCTGCAGCTCGGCGGGGTCAAGATGGAATTCAGCTTCTTCCAGCTCCGGCAGCACCGCCACGGTGCAGGTGCTCGTGTGGATGCGGCCCTGCGTCTCCGTTTCCGGCACGCGCTGCACGCGGTGCACGCCGCTTTCAAACCGGAAACGCGAAAAGGCGTTCGTGCCGCCGACGATGAAATCGATCTCCCGGATGCCGCCGAGCTCGGTCTCGCTGCGGTTGACGATCTCCACCGAGAAGCCCTTCCGCTCGGCGTACATTTCGTACATCCGGAAAAGATCGGCGGCAAAAAGCGCGCTCTCCTCTCCGCCGACGCCGCCGCGGATCTCCACGATGACGTTTTTCCCGTCGTCCGGGTCCTTCGGCAGCAGGAGGATCTTCAGCTCCTCCGCCGTGCGTTCCATGCCGGAGCGCGCTTCGCTGAGCGTTTCGCGCGCAAGGTCTTTCATTTCGGGGTCGGAGAGAAGCTCTTCCGCGCTCTCGGCTTCCTGCCGGAAGGTCTCGTAGCGCGCATAGGCCTCCATCAGAGGGGCGAGCTCTGCCTTCTCGCGGCTGAGTGCTGCGGCCTTCTGCGCGTCCGCCCAGACTTCGCTCTGCGAGAGCATGTATTCGATCTCCGCGTATTTCTGCGAGAGACCTTTCAGCTTTTCGAGCATCCGCGCGCCCCCTCTCTTCCGTAATAAATAATTTTACCACACGCCGCCGCGAATGTAAACGCACAAAAAATCCGTCCCAAGAATAATGGCAAGCGGGGACTTTTCTGCCAATGCAGGTAGAAATCGCGGCTTTTTTCCGCTATAATAAATTAGCTTCGCGCGGATAAAAACTTGGGAGAGGAGTTCGAGCGATGGAAAAAGCGAAAAAGACCCTGATGAAATGCAAGGGCCGCTGGTTATTCTGGGGTGAGCCTGATCCATGCCCGCCGAGCGATGAGGAATTCCAGCATGCGATATCCGTGGGATTGATGTTTCCATATCGCAAAACGGTTGGACACAGCGAGTGCATTTCCCGTGCCAAAGAGCTGCGGGAAATAATAACCGCCGAAGACGTAGCGAACGCATTCCTTTACAGCTTATCCACGAGGCGGCTGGAGTACCGGTCGGCTCTCGGCAGCTATTGGTATGTAAAATCCATGCCGGATCACGAGTGTGACGGGCGCAGCCCTGGATGTGGCATCTGTAAATGGGATACATTCAACGATCTGCCGTGCAAATACGAATACCAAAACGAGTACAACATTTGGAATCGTGAAAGATACAAATATGGCGGCGTAAGGCACACACGTCTTCAGTATGCGGTATTTGATTTGGAGGAGTTCGTTAAGCTGCCCAAGGTGACGTATACGGAAGAGGACGAGAGACTGCTTCTCCGCATCCTTGACTGCGTTTCCGCATTGGAGCCACGCAATAAAGCCCGTCCTCTTCAAAAGCTGATTACATCCAGAAGGATCCTCAAGTCCAACAAGGACGAAATTGACATTTTGCTGAATATTCTGGGGATATGCGGCGTGCTGGAAAGTGACGAGCATCACTGCTATGCGGAAGGCTTTATGGATTGCATCTACCGCGATCCGCCGGAGCACACCAACGATTATGCGTATCCGTTGAACTGGTGGCGAGCGATGGACGGCATTCATTGGGACAGAGTGCAAATCGTGTTTCCGGGTTTGAACGTGCAGCGGTAAGGTACCGGTCAGGAGAGAAAACCATAAAATAAGCAGGTGCCTGAGAGCGTGTCTCAGGCACCTGCTGTTGCTGGGGAAAAACAGGGACTTTCCGGAAAACCGGGGACGGAGGAGAAAATGCCTTTATACGTTCAGGCATACAGACGGCCAAACTGCACGAAATTGCAAATCGTGCAGTGACGCCGGCTCCAGCCTGTGGGGTCGGGAGGCGCCCATTCGGAGAATTGATGGTTCTCGTTGACGGTATAGCCGCAATCCATACAGACAGCTTTGTGGCCGTATTCGGCTTCTTCGTATTGGCCGAAACGGTGCGCGGCCGTTTCAAAATAGCCGCACGCACATCCGCGCGCGTGGTTCGCGCCGTCGTCGAGGGGTATCCAGCTGCCGAAGGCGTGGATGTGCTCTTCCTCGGTCGTCCGGCCGCACACGGTGCATGTATCGTCCTCGTAGGTGTGCGGGCCGCGGGCAAGATCGAACTCAATGCCGCAGTAGTCGCGGCAGGTGCCGTAGCGCAGGCCGCGCCACGAGCAGTCCTGATTGAATACGCGGTGCCAGCGGTAAACGTGCTCGCTGTCCGGGTCCTTTTCGGGCGCGTATTTATCCACGGCGTCGATGAGCGCCTGTGTCGGCTTATAGCCGTCCGCGACGAAAATGCGCGTCTCCGTGCCGCCCTTGCCGGGGCGGATGACGAGCGGCATTTCCTCGATGAGCTCGCGTTCGGTCTTGCCGTTCGCGGTCGTCTCTTTGTACCAGGAAACGGAGGTCTCCGTCTCTTCCTTAACGGCTGCGCGGTCTACAAAGAACAGCGCGAGCCCTTCGGCGGTGAGGAGCGTATCGTCGGCCGGTTCGAGCACAATGGTGATGGTCTCATCTGCTGCTGCTGCGCCCATGGTGCAGAGCGAGAGCGCAAGCAGAAGCGCGAGAAGAAGGGCGGTGATTTTTTTCATAGAGGCCTCCTTTTGGTCGATAGATTCTTTCGGATGGCACACCGGAGTGGTGCATATGCCAATTATACCATGAGCGGCGGAGGAATGCAATCCGTTTTTTTGCACCGGGCGGCGATTTGGCAAAGTTCACGGTTTGTTCCCAATCTCGCCCTTGACAAGAAACGCCGGAAAGCTTATAATGCCTACGTTAAAAGCCGAAAGTTTGAACTTCCAAAGCGTTTCGGCGCCTGCGGAGGGAGGGATATAGAATGTCTGAAATCCATGTCAAGGAAAACGAGTCTCTGGATGCCGCTCTGAAGCGCTTCAAGCGCTCCTGCGCGAAGGCCGGAGTTCTGGCTGACCTGCGTAAGAAGGAGTACTACCAGAGCCCCAGCGTCAAGCGCCGCAAGAAATCCGAGGCCGCCCGCAAGAACAAGCGCTATTATTAATTTTGATCGCACAGATCCCCGCTCATCCGAGCGGGGATTTTGTTTTTGCCAAAACCCCTTCTTGGAGTTGACAGCCCTTTCGCGATGCGCTAAGATAGAAAAAATACCCGAAAACCACGTGCAGAATACGATCGAAATAACAGGAGGATATGGTCTTGAACAGTGCTTATGCCAACCGTTTCGTCGGCGAAGGGCTCACCTTTGACGACGTGCTGCTCGTCCCGGCGGAGAGCTCCGTCGTTCCGCGCGATGTGAAGCTCGAAACGCATCTCACGAAGAAGATCCGTCTCGGCATCCCCATCATGAGCGCGGCCATGGACACCGTGACCGAATCACGCATGGCGATCGCGATCGCGCGCGAGGGCGGCATCGGCGTCATTCATAAAAATATGACGATCGAGCAGCAGGCCGAGCAGGTCGATCTCGTCAAGCGCAGCGAGAACGGCGTCATCACCAACCCGTTCTTCCTTTCCGCGGAGCACACGCTGCGCGATGCGGACAATCTCTGCGCCAAATTCCGCATTTCCGGCGTTCCCATCGTGGACGAATCCGGCAAGCTCGTCGGCATCATCACCAACCGCGATATGAAATTTGAGACCAACCCCGACCGGAAGATCCGCGAGCTCATGACGAGCGAAAATCTCGTCGTCGGCCGCGAGGGGACCACGCTCGAGGAAGCCAAGGAGACGCTGCGCCAGCACAAGATCGAAAAGCTGCCCATCGTCGATAAGGATTTCCATCTCAAGGGTCTCATCACGATCAAGGATATCGAAAAGGCTGTGGCGTATCCCAACGCCGCAAAGGACAGCCGCGGCCGTCTGCTCGTCGCCGCCGCCATCGGCGTCACGGCGGACGTGCTCGACCGCGCGGGCGCGCTGCTCGACGCGGGCGCGGACGCTCTCGTGCTCGACAGCGCCCACGGCCACTCCCGCAACATCATGGAGGCCGTGAAGAATATCAAGGCAAAGTACCCCGACGCGCAGCTCATCGCGGGCAACGTTGCCACCGCCGCTGCCACGGAAGCGCTCATCCAGGCGGGCGCGGACTGCGTCAAGGTCGGCATCGGCCCCGGCTCCATCTGCACGACGCGCGTCGTTGCGGGCGTCGGCGTGCCGCAGATCACCGCCGTGATGGAAAGCGCGGAGATCGCCAACAAATACGGCATCCCCATCATCGCCGACGGCGGCATCAAGTACTCCGGCGATATCGTCAAGGCGCTTGCCGCGGGCGGCAGCGTCGTGATGCTCGGCTCCATGCTCGCCGGGTGTGAGGAAGCCCCGGGCGATACCGAGGTGTTCCAGGGCCGTCAGTTCAAGGTCTACCGCGGCATGGGTTCGCTCGCTGCGATGGCGAAGGGCTCGAAGGACCGCTACTTCCAGGAGAAAAACTCCAAGCTCGTCCCCGAGGGCGTCGAGGGCCGCGTACCGTACCGCGGACCGGTGTCCGACACGGTGTATCAGATGGTCGGCGGTCTCCGCTCCGGCATGGGCTACTGCGGCGCGCCCGACATTGAAACGCTGCGCACCACCGCGCAGTTCGTGCGCATCACCGCCGCGGGCCTGCGCGAGAGCCACCCGCACGATATCTACATCACCCGCGAAGCGCCCAACTACACCATGGGGCCGAATACCTAAAAAAATTCAAGCAAACCCCACTCCGTTGAGGGGTTTGCTTGAGGGGCTGCGGCTCGCCGCAGCGCAAACTCTGCGAGGCCTTTCATATTATGATAAAACGGGAGACGGGATCGCCGTCTCCCGTTTTCTGTTGCGCAAATCGGAAAATGTTGGTATAATACCCTTAGTAAAAGGGGGAGTGTTTCCATGCAGGACAATATCGCGGTGCTCCGCGAGTGGATCGCCGGGAGCGACAACATCGTCTTTTTTGGCGGCGCGGGCGTGTCCACGGAATCCGGCATCCCGGATTTCCGCAGCACGGATGGGCTGTACCGGCAGGAATATAAATATCCCCCGGAGATGATTTTGAGCCACACGTTTTTCGAGCAAAACCCGGAAGAATTCTTCCGCTTTTACCGCGCCAAGCTCATCCCGGACAAATCGGTGCAGCCGAACGCGGCGCACCGGCGGCTCGCCGAGCTTGAGCGGGAAGGGAAGCTGCGCGCCGTTATCACGCAGAACATCGACGGGCTGCATCAGGCCGCGGGCAGCAAGCGCGTCATTGAGCTGCACGGTTCGATCCACCGCTGCCGCTGCGCCAGATGCGGCAAGCCCTGTCCTGAGGAGGCCGTCAACACCGGCGAGGGCGTGCCGCGCTGCTCCTGCGGCGGCGTGCTCCGCCCGGAGGTCGTGCTCTATGAAGAGCCGCTCGCCGAGCGCGACATCACCGATGCTGTGAACTTTATCCGGAAGGCGGACGTCCTAATCGTAGGCGGCACGTCGCTCGCGGTGTATCCCGCGGCGGGACTGCTGCGCTATTACGAAGGCCGCAAGCTCGCGCTCGTGAATATGGGCGCTACGAGCTATGACGAATCGGCCGACCTGCTCATCCGCGAAAAGATCGGCAAGGTATTTTCCGAGGTATGAAGACAGACATTCTCGGCGTCGCGTTCGACGCGCTGACGCTCGATGAAGCCGAAGAGCGTGCCGATACGCTACTGCGCTCCGGCGCCGGCGGATATATCGTAACGGCCAACCCCGAGATCGTGCTGCACTGCCGGGAGGACGCGGCGTATGCCGCCGCGGTCAACGGCGCGGCGCTCGTGCTCGCGGACGGCGTGGGCGATCTCTGCGCCGCGCGCATTCTGGGAACGCCCCTTCCCGAGCGCGTTACGGGCGCAGACCTTGTGCCGCGGCTCCTTTCCCGGCTCGCGCAGCGCTCCGGCAGCGTGTTCCTTTACGGCGCGCGCCCCGGCGTCGCGCAAAGAGCGGGGGAGAAGCTGAAAAGCGCTTATCCCGGCCTTCGTATCGCCGGAGCGGAAAATGGGTATATTTCCGATGAAACGGCGCTTTTCGCAGGGCTGGAACAGAAAAAACCCGATCTGCTGCTGCTTGGTCTCGGCGCGCCGCGGCAGGAGCTGTGGATGGCGCGAAACCGGCAGAAAACAAATGCCGTCATGATCGGCGTCGGCGGTCTGCTCGACGTATTCGCCGGAGACATTCCCCGCGCGCCGGAGAGCTGGCAGCGGCTGGGACTGGAATGGCTCTACCGGCTGCTGCGCGAGCCGAAGCGCCTCAAGCGCATGATCCGTCTGCCCAAAATACTGCTTCTCGCGGCGCGCGAACGGAAATAAAAAAAGAGACCCCCGAAGGGGTCTGAGCGTGTCAAAAAAGGATTTTTGACACGCTCTCAAACGAGACCCACTGCGTTGGGCTCTCGTTTGAAAGGGCTGCGGCTCGCCGCAGCGCACTCGCTGTGCGCCGATGGCGCACAACTCGCACGTTTGCGAGCCGAGAAGTATTTTCTCCGACGTACACGCCGCCGGAGAAAATGATTCAGACTCTATTTGCGCCTACGGGCGCAAACTCTGCGAGGCTTTTTTGACGGTCTGAGACCCCCGAAGGGGTCTCGCAAAATAAGTCAGCAGCCGCACCCGCAGCCGTTGTTGTTTCCGCAGCCGCAGCCGTTGCCGCAGCCGCCGCACCCGCAGCCGCAGAGCAGAATGAGAATGATGATGATCCAGAGACAGCCGTTATTATTTCCACAGAACATGGAGAATACCCTTTCCCCGTGCCATATTTGCGCCCCGGCCGCGCACGGCGCTCCGGCCGGTCGGTAACATCGTTTCGCAGTTCCGCCGGGGCTTTCTGCCCCGTCTGCGGTATTCTATGCCCGTGCGCCGCGGGCGGTTACAACTCCAAGGAGAGCATTTATGTCTGACGAAGAAAAGATCCGGCCCGAAGAGGAAAACCACATCGGGCGACACATGGCGCCCACGCCGCCTCCGGCGGAGGAGCCGGTAAATGCTGCCGGTGTCCCGGCCGCGCCGACCGCGCCGGAGACCGCCGCACCGAAAGCGCCGGAGACGCCGAAGTCCCCGGCGGCGAAGAGCGCGAAGCCGGCGAAGAAAAAGCCGGTGCGTTCCGTCCGGACAGCGCGCCCGGAAAAGAAGCCGGAGCCGGAACCGAAAAAGAAAAAAGCTGCGCCGCAGCCGGTCGAGGCCGAGCTGGACCCGCGCGAGGCGGAGCGTGCGTATATGCCCATCCGCTCCCGGCGCGACGGGCGCATCGGATGCATGGGCGGCATTATGTACGCTGCGTTCATCCTCTGCGCAAGCGTGCTTCTCGCGGTGTTCGGCTGGATGGCGGCCTCGGACGTGCTCGCGCTCAACAAGAGCGCGGAGAGCGTGGAGATCACGCTGCCGGAGAGCGCCTTTACGCAGAAGACCGTGGACGTGACGGACGACGACGGCAACGTCACCGGAACGAAAACCGTCCGCGTGGCGGACATGAACACCGTCTCCGGCATTTTGAAGGACTACGGCCTTATCAATTACAAGTGGCTCTTCCAGCTCTATTCGCGCTTCTCGAACGCGGAGGTGCAGCTCAGCCCCGGGACTTACGCGCTCACAACGAATCTGGACTACCGCGCTCTTGTGAAAAAGATGCAGACCGGCGCGGATTCGCAGCTCCAGACGCTCGTCATGTTCCCCGAGGGCTACAACCTTGACCAGGTGTTCGCCAGACTCGAGGAAAACGGCGTGTGCAGCAGGGAGGACCTCTACGCTGCCGCGGCGAACGCCGAGTTCTCGTATACGTTCCTTGAAGGTGTGGAGACGGGCGATCCCTACCGGCTCGAGGGCTTCCTCTTCCCGGATACGTATTACTTCTATCAGGGGATGCAGGCCTCGAGCGCGATCAATAAATTCCTCTCAAACCTCCATTACCGCATCACGGACGAGATGTGGCAGAAAGCGCAGGCCATGAATCTGACGTTCAAGCAGGTGATCACGGTCGCCTCGCTCATCGAGCGAGAGGCCGCGAACGACGCCGAGCGCGCGACGATCGCCTCGGTCATCTATAACCGCCTGAACATCGGTATGCCGCTGCAGCTCGACTCCACGGTCGTGTATGCCATCCGCGAGACCGGCGAGACGACGATGTCCACCGAGCTCATCCAGGCCACCGACAGCCCGTATAACACCTATCTCTATCAGGGTCTGCCGCCCGGACCGATCTGCAACCCCGGCATGAAGTCTATCGAAGCCGCGCTCAACCCCGAGCAGACCGGGTATTACTACTTTACGCTCGACATGGAAACGAAGAGCATGCGCTTCTTCGCCACGCTCGCCGAGCATGAGGCGTTTGTTGCCACGCAGGATTACGGCTAAACGCTTCAAACAAACCTTGTTTGACTCCTGCGGAGGCAAACCCAGGCAAGACATTTTAAGCACAAAAGACCGTGGAAAACATTCTGCGGTCTTTTTGCATTGTTAAAAAGGCAACCACCGGCTATGCCGGTGGACATAAAGAGTTCCACTTATG
>ERZ773139.1241-NODE-1241-length-30312-cov-10.201243_pt1 | contig 30312 bp, 17 predicted proteins | sample MGYA00580854_ERZ773139 | MGnify/ENA primary metagenome ERZ773139 (study PRJEB29015, sample SAMEA2737809) | human gut metagenome | biome: human gut; feature: human-associated habitat; material: faeces | place: China | collected 2012 ...
TTTGAATGTACGTAATCGGCAACGGCTTTCATTCCGTTCGGGAATTTTTCGGGGTTGGCTGCAAGCCTGCCGTTTTCGTCGCGTTCCTTTAAGGACCAGCAATCGTCTATAACAAGATACTCATACCCGGCGTTCAGGAGCCCCGTATCAACCATTTTATCCGCGGTATCCCTTATTAACTGCTCGTTTATATCCGTACCGAATGTATTCCATGAATTCCAGCCCATAGGCGGTGTGCTTTTTATCATTTTTATTTACCTCCCGAATTTAATTCTTTAATGCTTTAAGTATAAATATATGAGCCTCAAAATCCGAGCTTGCCGCAGGTATAGGAAGACCCATATTCATAAGCAGCGATCCGCTGAGTCTGATTCCGCACGGCCGGACCTCATAAACGGTTTCCGATTTAAGTCCGGTAAGCTTTAGGCTGCGCTGACTGCCGTTCGGAATATTTAAAGAGCTTAAGTATACAGCGGCACTGAATTCGCCGTTTTCCGATACCGCCTGCCATGCGGCGCAATCCCCCTCAAACGGACTGCAAAGGCGGTAAAATGCCGCGTTTGCAAGGTTAGACTCTAAAAATTTGCGGCGTTTTGTCTGTAACGGGATCTGCCGCATTTCGTCCTCGCTTATATTGTTAAGATTAAGCTCGTACCCGAAGCTGAAAAGAGCAGCCACTGCCTCCCGCGCGTTAAATGAAACGGTACGTCCTGTTTGATGATTGGGGCAGATTGTAATATGTGCAGACATAGTCTCCGGCGGATATAAAAGACTTGTACCGTACTGAATTTTCGAACGCTCGTATGCGTCGGTATCGTCGCTCGTCCATATCTGCGGCATATAGTATAAAATACCGAGATCAAAGCGCGCGCCGCCGCTTGAACAGCCTTCAAAAAACACATCGGGAAAGCTTTTTGTAAGCCTTGCCATAAGCTCATATACGCCGAGTATAAAGCGGTGGTTTTGTTCGCCCTGACGGCGTTTTTCAAGAAAAACCGAGCCGTTGTCCGATATGCTTCGGTTCATATCCCATTTTACATATTTAATATCATTCTCGTGTAACAGCTCATAAAGAATATTATACATTCCGTCTACAACCTCAGGGCGGCCGTAATCCAGCACCAGCTCATTTCGGCTTTCAAGCGGCTTTACATTCGGCAGTGAAATGCACCAGTCAGGGTGCGCGCGGTAAAGCTCGCTGTCGCGGTTCACCGCCTCCGGCTCTATCCACACACCGAGCCCCATATTGTTTTTCTTACAGGCGGAGAGTATTTTTTTAAAGCCCTGCGGAAACTTTTCCCTGTTTACATACCAGTCTCCGAGAGAACCGTTTTCGTCCTTTCGCCTGCCGTACCAGCCGTCGTCAAGCACAACGGTATCTATTCCGGTATCTCGGCACAGCTCTATCATTTTAAGTATTTTTTCTTCGTCGGAGTCAAAATACATAGCTTCCCAAAGGTTTAAAACAATCGGGCGTTTAATATTCTTCGCAGAACAGGCTCCGAGGTATTTTCTGCACATTTTGTGAAAGCTCTGCGACATTCCGTTAAGTCCGTCCGAGCTGTATGTCATTACCGCCTCCGGCGAACAAAATTCCTTATGCGGCTTTAGCTCCCATATAAAGTTTTCCGAATTTATACCTAAGGAAACTCGTGTTGTTTCAAACTGACCTATCTGTGCCTGAAAGCGAAAGTCTCCGCTGTATATAAGCGCAAAGCCGTATACGTCTCCGCTGTTTTCCGTGGTTTGCGGCGTAACCAGCGCGGCAAACGGATTTTGACCGTGACCCGTAATTCCCGCTGTGCTTCCCACGCTTGAAATTCCGTGGTGCAGGGGATACCGTTCTATCCAGCGTTCCCTTGCCCAAGATCCGTAAAGCGTTATAAGCTCGTATTTATCAGGCGGAAAATCCATAGCAAGGCTGTCAAGCTGTTTTATATAAACGGTTTTTTCGGTATTGTTTACGGCTCTTGTATGCCTTGAGATTATATCCGTTTCCTCAAACACCGAATAATAAAGCTTTATGCGTATGCCGCTCACTATATCGTCGGCGGTTATTTCAAGCGTCTGTGCGTCGTTTGCGTCCGCATCAAGCTGAGGAAGCCCCTCTAACGGCGGTTTTCCGCAGGCGATTTTGTGCGAAACATATTTAAGTTCGCTTACAACCCGCCCGTTATCGTCTTCAATTTTAAAAGAGGGGAACCTGGTATCGCCTCTTCCGAAGGCTCCGTATTCATACGGCAGCTCACTGTATGTTGTAACGCGGCCGTTTATGCACACCGGAAAGCAGGAAGGACGGTGAACGCCGTTTTGGAAATAATCAAGGCTTTGAGCGGCAATCCTTTTCCCGTAATAGCGGTGCAGCAGCGCGCCGTTTTCACCGATCTCTATACAATAACAGGTATTTGCCGTGTTAAGATAAAAACAATTATTTTTAAAAGCTATCATAATTTACCTTTATTCTTTACTTTTTAACAGAAAGGCTACGTATGTCTTTACCTGTAAGCAGCATTTCACAGCTGCTTAAGCTGTCCTCAAGCTGGGCTATGTTGACAGGTCCTATAAGCACATGCGCGGATATATCCGGATTTGAATATATGTAAGCCAGCACAATTGATGAAATTGAAACGCCGTATTCCTTTGCAAGCGCGTCTGCCGCTTTAAAGCGCCTTAAATTGGTTTCGTTTAAATAATCGGTGCGAATACCGTCTGTAAGCGCCTCAACTCCGCCGCTTTGCAGCAGTGAGAATATTCCCTTGCCCTGAGAGGAATACGCAACAACCGGCAAATCGGAGCCTTTATACAGCTCATACTCGGCGTCGTTCATTTCAACAAGCGTAGGATCGCCTGTTCCGGCATTCGGAACGGCAAGACTCCACTTTATCTGCGAGGCGACTATCGGGCAAAGCGAATGCTTCTTTGCATATTCGTCGGCGGCAATAATTCTGTCAGCATGCCAGTTTGAAACGCCGAAGTTTCTTATTTTGCCTTCCTTTATAAAGCAATTCATAAATTCAAGAATTTCCTCCGGCTCTTTTGAAAGGTTATCGCGGTGCAGCCAATACATATCGATAGTATCGGTTTTTAGCGCCGCAAGACTTTCGTTTATATCGTCTTCGATCTCTTTCTTGCTTACGCGTGAAACGTTCATACTTTCAAGGCGCGGATGCCCGCCCTTGGTAGAAACGTATACCTCTCTGCCGCTCCTTCTGGCGGCTCCTATCCATTTGCCTATCGTTTCCTCGGATTTTCCGTTACCGTAAAGGCGCGCCGTATCTACACAGTTGCCGCCGAGCTCATAGTAACGATCCATAAGCCCAAAGCTTGTTTTTTCGTCTATTGCTGTTCCAAGAAGCTCACCGCCCAACAATACGTTTGAAATTTCCAAATTCCCTATTTTCTTTTTCTGCATAACCGTATATCTCCTTAACCGTCACGCCCGCAAACAATAATTTTTGTTCTTTTCTGTAACGTCGTATCTAAAACCCAACCCGCTATTTTTCACATTCAACATCGGTAAGCCATATGCCGCAGTCGCCAACGCTGCCGAATTCTATAAACGCCTCGCGCTCGCGGTCGTTGTTAAATTCTATTTCAAGAACATTATGCTCCCTTTTCGGCGTAACCTTTGTTACGCTGCCGCGGTGGAATGCCGGCACATACTTCATATCCGCTTCGCGTTCCGTTATCCTTTCGCCGTTTAAATATACGGTCATACGCGCTTTGCCGTTATGTGAAAGCCGTATTTCACGCATAGCCGCAAGCTTGAAATTAAGCGTATAGCGATAACGCCCCGCCGGAACGGTAAAGGCGCTGCCCGGTACGTTTACATCATATTTTTCACCTGTATCAAGGTTTTCAACGTGGTATACGCGCGCGTCCGGAAAGCCGAACGAGCAGGACCATTTCAATCCGTTTGTAATAAAAGCAAGCACTACCTTATTAACGTTTATACGCACCCTGCACAGCGGCTTTTCAACACTGAATGTAAATTTCTCTTCTTCATACGGCTTTAAGCTATAACTAAAGCCCCGCGGTTCACATATAACGTTTTGCGACGTTCCTATACTAAAGCTGCCGGACATAGGCTTATCGCCGTTATTTATAAGATGAACCGTAAATTTGTTTTCGCCGCCCGGCATGTATGCCACTGCTTCGGGATAAATAACGCGCACCTCAAGCGGCTCGTCTGTAATAAGCGCCTCGCTTTGCTCATACGGAATATCGTCAGACGCGGCAGCGCGCGGCTCCGGCATGGCATATTGCTTTCTGTCTGCGGGAAGACCCTCAAAGGAAACCGCCGAATGATAATACTCCTGTATTTTTTCACAGCAAAATGCTATTTCATCGCAAAAATCATCTATTGAAGCCGCGGCGGTCATATTTGTCATATTGCAGGAAAGCACAAGCGAATTTCCTATCGGCCTTGTCCAGCGCTCGCCTATGCCGTCCGGATTTATAATACCGAAAAGCGCGCCTACCGTAGCGCCGGTACAGTCTGCGTCGTGTCCCATATTAACCGCGTGGCATATTGCCTTATCAAAGCTGTTTTCGCAGCTTAACAATGCTAACAGTATAAACGAAAGGTTAATTGTAACATCAGTCCAGTTTTCAACGGAATACTTTTCAAGTATTTTTTCGCGGACTCTTATGTAATCCTCGGTTTCGTTCCACCAGGCAATCGTATCCTTAAATGCGTTTTTCATACGCTCGCCCTCCGGCAAATAGCGCATACCTGTTTCAATAAGCTTATTCAAATCGTTTTCGGCAAACGCCGCGCTTTCAATCGCCGCCAAAAAGCGTATGGCGGATATCCCGTCTCCGGAATGGTCAACACAGGCATCCTCCGTTGCAATGCGAACCGCAAGCTCCGGATCGCCCGGTGCAAGGCAAGCCCACAGCTCGCTTCTTATAGCCGCTCCCATGCCGCTGTGAAAGGCGTTATTATATACGCCCGAAAGCGGCGCATATATCATTTTACGGTAATTTGCATTTGCCACGCCGTATTCATCGGGAAGAGAACCGCTGTTATATAAATTCCACAGATCCCCTAATTTCAGCCTGCTGACAGGAAGACCCTCGCGCATAAGTATTTCCAAAAAGGTGACTTGTAAATCAAGATCGTCGTTAGGCACCATTTCGTTCGGAACAGGATCATAATATGTAACATTATTTACCTGAACCGGTCCCTCATACGGCATACCGAGAGTTCCGCCCACAGATTTTCCCACAAAGCAAGCCCTGACCTTACGGCGGTATATTTCATAATTAAGCTTCATAATCTTATCCCCTTTTTTTAAACACTAAGCCCGAAAGAGACAGCAGCCCCGGTAAAAATTTTAAAGCTTTATCTCTGCCGGGCTTAATATTCAAATAAATTTATGCCGCGGCAGTCCCCGGAATATTTCCGGGGACTGTCGAGTAAAAAAGCTACTGCGCTAAAAGCCTATATCTTAAAAGATCAACATCCTCCGAAGTATAGAAATTCGTATTGCTTTTAACAATATCGCTTGCCGCAACAAGGTCACATATATCAAAGCTTGCGTCGGCATTTGTGTTGTAGTAGCTCACATATTCCGCAAGGTATTTGTCGCCTGTAGGTTCTCCGTTCACGGTTCTGCTATAATTAAATACCGCCGAACCGGCAACTGCTTCTGCGGTATCCGCATAATATCCCTGCATATCCGCCTTAACACCGGTGTTTATCAAAATATTTTCGTCACTGTTTCCAGCACAAAGCTTAAGGTCTTTTATATAATACTCACACTTACTATAGCCGGTTCTGCCAATAAATACAAAGGCTATACGGTAATCGTCGGTTGCGGCTTCATTTTCCGTAAGAGAAAAGGTTACGGTCATAGTATCGTCATTAAGCACTACGCTTTCAAATTTATTATTCTCAGCAGAATCGATTTTTGTGTTAGTATCAATGCCGTTTAGAACAACCGTCTGCCTTAACGCCTTTTTACCGCTCATCAACTTTATACGCACATAATCTTCGCCGAATATGTTTATACCGCACTCTGTTCTGTATTTAAAGGACAGCGTATAAGTATTTCCGGCAGTTATCTTACCGCTTGCTGTTTTCAGCCCTAAATAATCATTAGCTATTGCGCCCTTAACGTGCAGCATATATTTTTCGCCCTGCTTCGGTATTAAAACGCCTGCCGTTCCCGAATATTGCCATACTGTTCCGTCGCCGATTATTTCATCCGCACTTTTTGCATATTTAATTTCATAGCTGTTTAAGCCGTTGACCCCCGGTACTGTTAATATGCTGTTTACCGAATAATAAATTTTTTCGCTTGTTTCAATATAGGCAACGCCGTTTCCGTTCACACTGTATTTTCCGGCTGTATCCGTTACATCAAGCGTAATGTCGCTGCTGCCGTTTGTTATTGCATAAATACTATTATCGGTATATACTTTGGCTATTGCCTCAATATCAGCCGTATTTATTTCGGAACCTGCGTTTGCAACTATTTGTATAGCGCCTGAGATTTTAGGACTTAAATAGTTGCTTTCATCGGGGCTTACCTTAATACTGCTTATCTTTGCGCCGTTTTTCATAACGATATTTACATTGCCGTTATAATTAAACGGTGCTGCGTCTCCGCCTGCATTTGCTGTGCTTGCGCTTGTAAAATAAGCAGCTTCAAGTGTTTTACCCTTAATTCCCCATATGAATGTGCTGTCGCCTGCAAAGTTTCGTTTAAACTCGTTTTTCGGGGAATTGTTGCCGAAAGCAAATTTTTTCGGAAGATTATAGCCGTCATCCCCCTCAAAGACTACCGTTTGTGACAAAGTTCTTTCCAGCGCCGCTGCCGCAGTATTGTTATATAAATTTCCCGCATAGAATATATTTCTTGTAGATGTTTTTTGGGCACCGTTTACTATCACTCCGTTACCGTCGGTAAAGGACCATTTAACGCCGCTGAATATCGCGGTACTGTTTCTTATATTAACCGGATTATCCCAGTACGAATCCTGTCTTTTAGAAATGTCAAGTAAAACTATGTTCTCAAAAACGGTGGGACCTGCCAATGAAAAATACCTGTTATATGAAACTTCTACAATACATCCATATCCCAAATAATCCATTGCGCCATCTGTACTGTTATACGAGGTAAACTTAACGGTGCAAGTGTGATTTGGAATTAAATTTTCATTATAACTATAATAGCTTACAACACCGTTCATATCCGTAACGCTTGTCGGCTGCGCGCCGTCTACAGTGCTGTCCACATAAACGGTGGCGGTATCGTTTTCACCAAGCCCAGCGGCGTTTATAAGCTCGATTGCCTTTTTAACGGTTCTTACAGCCGTATTGTGGGTTGTACCGTCGTTTTCGTCGCTTCCGCTTACGCTTATATAAAATTCGTTTGCCGAATTGCCGTTTGTATTTGCCGATGCCGGAATAATCTGTGTTAGGGCTCCCGCCAAAATCATAATGCTTAAGACTATGCTGAAAATACGTTTTAATTTCATAGTAATTTCCTTTCCGGTTTTCACCGCTTAATAGTTTTTTAAGCTTGCTGTTTTTACAAAATAATTCTTTTCACTTACCGTATGTAAGCTCCGGTGCGTCGAAAAAGCTGTCATTGCAAACGCCGCGAGGCGCGCGGCAATCCATTCTCTTTCAAAGGGGAGTCTAAGCTCCGCGAAAATTAAATATTCGGTTTATCTACAGCCCGCAGCCTCCAAACGTAAGTTTTTAAAATCAGCCCCTTTCTTTTTATTTTTCATAAACAAAAGCGATTTCCGGACTATATTCGTGAGTTCGGTTTTGGGTAAACAAAATCGATTTCGGCGCCTTAATTGCATTATACAGCGCGGTCACACCGGAGGGCGGACAGGTTCTGTCGCCAAGGCCTGCCTCTATTTTTACATTGCAGCTTTTATTAAGCATCGCTGCAAAGCTTACGGTGTCGTAATAGCTCAACGCTTCCGTAAAGGAGGGTCTGAAATTACTGTTTATTCTTCCCGATGTTTCGCCGCCTATATCGCACAGCCACGGTATTGTGATATTAAGCTCGGTTGCTTTTTTGCAAAGTGCCGCAACTGCGGTTGCCTGAAACGCTCCCTGACTGCCGCCGCTTATTGTAAGGTCTTTACCGTTCCACAGCGGGTTATTCATAATATACCTCGCCGCCTGCAAATCGCGCAGAAGCATATTTTTAAAGTATACCTTTTCCTTATCGCTGTTTTCTGTATCTCCGACCTTTTTAAAGCCGTAGCCGTCAAGCTTCGCCTGCATATCCTTATAATATTCGGCGGTTCCGTCAAGCTCCATACTGTGAGCGCATACCGAAAGCGAAACCGTATTCTTAACATAAATAGGCGATATTTTATTAACGCCGTACCCATGATAAATAATTGCCGCTTTAAGAGTACCGTTTTCGGAATTTTGGGGATATGTAAGATACGCATACGCCGGATCCGCAGAGCCCATATCCAATTTGATAATATATCCTTTATACCCGCTTGCAGGATTGGATATTTCCTTTTGCTCCAAAACATTGGGCTCGCACAGCGTACTTACCTTGCTGCTCCAAAATTGCTCAAAATCCGCCGGTTGTGATTTTGCCTTTCCTATATCTTCAAATCCTGCTCCCGCGCCGCCGCTGAATTCCCTTATATCGGCAAGCTTAGCTTTATCAGCGTCGAGCGCTCTTACAATATATTTAACGTAACCCGCCTTGTTAAGCGTTGTTTTAAGGGTTAAAATTCCCTTTTCACCCGAAACGGTTTCCGATTTATTTTTACCGTCCTCGGTTTGAAGCTCGTAATAAAAGTAAGGGCAGGATACAGGCTTGCCGTTCTGCAGCAGCTTTACCGTAACAGTTATTTCTTCGCCTACGGCGTATGAAATCGGATTTTTATCTGTAACTCCCACAAGCTCCGCGCTTAACGCCGTGCTGTATTCCTTAACCTCAAATTCCCCTGCCTGCTTTTTAAGCTGACTGCTTATTGAAACCAGATCGCAGATGTTGCTTGTGCCGTCGCCGTTTACATCGGCGGTACCGCTTGACAGCAGCTCGCCGCGCACCTTCTTTAAATCGGTAAAATCGGTTTTACCGTCACTGTTTATATCATAAACCGACGGTACAAACAAAGCCTCATCATAAAGTAAAACTTCATTAGCGGAAAACACGCCGGATACGGTCTTTAAATCCTTAACTGAACCGATAATCACGCTTCCGTCCTCGGCTTTAAGCGTTAAATCATATAGGTATATTTCACCCTTTCCCGTAAAGCCGAAGCCTACGGTATGATTTCCCGCCGACTCGCTGTCTAATGTAAAACTCAGCGTAAGCTCGTTCACGCCGCCGTTTGCCGTATATTCCGAATCAAATGCCGCGCTTTCGCCGTCGGCGCCGTTGCCTGTGCTGAACAGGGTCTTTCTTTCGGATATACTCGGATTTCCGTATCTTGTTGTATTAAACCAATCTGCAAAAATTATTTGGCTGAAGCCGTCGCAATTAAAGGAACCGTCCTCGGCGCCGTATTTAAAATGCGCGGTATATTTGCCTGCCGGAAGCGCTATGTTCGCCGCAGAAACAGCCATATCCTTGCCGAAGCCGCGTCCGGCGGAGTCGGCTTTGAGGTGCAGCATATAATCTGCGTCTGTTATCGGCTCCAAAATTCCGTTTACGCCCGAATCCTTATAGCCGAGATTTTTAATTGCTTCCAGACTTTCGCGGTATGAAACTTCGCACAAAAAACCGCAAGGTAATGTTAAGTTTTGCGGATAATCAAAATAATGCAGCTTTTTATCTGCGTCAATATAATATACAAAGCCGTTTTCCCTGCCGTTGTATTCAACGCTGTATGTGCCTGCCGTATCGGTTACATCAAGCATAATATCACCGCTGTTATTTGCTATTGTGTAAATGCTATTGCTCGTATATGCCTCGGCTATTGCCTCAATATCAGCCGTATTTATTTCGGAGCCTGCGTTTGCAACTATTTGTACAGCGCCCGTAATATTCGGCGTAATATAGTCCCCGTTCGGCTTTACCTTAATATTGCTTACCTTTGCGCCGTTTTTCATAACAATATTTACATTGCCGTTATAATTAAACGCAAGGCTTGAGTCTGTTCCGGCTTCATAGGCAAGGTAAACCGTATTAAGCGTTTTATTTTCAATTCCCCATACAAATGTAGTATTACCGTTAAATTTTTTCCCACCGTATTCCCACGAAGAATTTGAATTTCCGAAAGCAAAGCTTTTAGGCAGGTTATATTGATTATTGCCTTAAAAAGCAATTGTCTGCGTTATGCTTTCAGACCTTTCAAAGTATTGCAAATTATAGAAGCTTTGCGTGTTTCCCGCATAAAACAAATCTCTTGCAGACGCTTTTTGAACGTCGTTTACTATTTCTCCGCTTTCCTTAATATATGACCATTTAACGTCGCTGAATATCGCGGTATTGTTTCTTATATTAACCGGATTATCCCAATATTGGCCCTGTTTGGAAATGTCAAGCAAAACTATGTTTTCAAAAACGGTAGGTCCTGCCAAGGAAAGGTAATAACCATAGCCTTCAAAAACACCGTTACTGTTCCTTGTAAGCATTTTTCCATATCCCAAATAGTCCATTGCGCCGTCTGTACTGTTATACGAGGTAAACCTTACGGTACATGTATGATTCGGAATTATATTTTCAGCAGTATTCTCTGCCTTATGATTATAATAGCTCACAACCTCGTCCATATCAGTAACGCTTGCAGGCTGCGCGCCGTCTACAGTACTGTCCACATAAACGGCGGCGGTATCGTTTTTACCAAGCCCTGCGGCGTTTATAAGCTCGATTGCCCTTTTAACGGTTCTTACCGCCGTATTGTGGGTTGTACCGTTGTTTTCGTCGCTGCCGCTTACGCTTATATAAAATTCGTTTGCCGAATTACCGTTTGTATTTGCCGATGCCGGAATGATCCGCGTTAAGGCTCCCGCCAAAATCATAATGCTAAGTGCTATGCTTAAGGTACGCGTTAATTTCATAGCAATCTCCTCTTTGATTTTTTAGCTTACTAAGGGAAATTATCGTATATTCGGATACAGGCTTTCAAGCGAACGGTATCCGAATATACCCTATTTCCGACATTGCCCTTATTTAAAAATCCTTTTTCTGAATATTATCAGAACCGCCGCGCCGCCAATTACGGCAATCCCCGCCGCAGCCGAAAGAACGATCAGCAAAACATTTACACCGTTCTGCTCTTCGTTTTTATCGGCGCTTGTTTTTATGTCGTACAGCAGCTTAACCGAAAGCTCCACGCTTTTCTTAATTTCAAGCTCTCTTAAAACATATTTTTTCCCGTTTTCGGCGATTGTGTAAACGGTATATTTACCGGGTTTAACATTTTTAAATTCAAAATACCCGTCCTTATCGGTAACGACGTCGCCTATTCCGTCTATAACAAGCTTAAGGTTTGAAACGGTTTTAAGCGCTCTTGTGTAAACCTTGCCCTTTAACGTACTGCCTGTTATTTCCGCGCCGTTTTTATTGCCTGTATCAGCAACCCCGTTATTGTTTTCCGTTTTAGTTTGCGAATTGTCAAGAGTAAGCCTTGCGGTAACGGTATCTCCGCCCTCCAGTGTTGTAAAGAAATTCGTCGCCCTTTTCTGACCGTCCGAGCCTATAATGTAAAGGTCATAAAAGCCCTCTGCAATATCTTTAAACACAAAACGACCGTTTTTGTCCGTAACGGCATTAAGCTTAATGCCGTTATCGCCCTCAAGCAAAAGCTTAACGTTTGCAAGCGGCTTTCCGTTTTGATCTGAAAGGGTGCCGCTGAGCATTGCGGTTTTTATTATTTCGGTGGTTTCTGCGTCTTCGGGCTTCCACCAGGTACCGTCGTTAAAGCGCTTATCATCGGTATAGCGAATAAGCGCGTCCTCGCTGAAATCCATTGTTTTAAGCACCGCGCCGTTGCCGCCGGTCCATTCTGTAAGCCCTAACCCCTTTTGACCGACGATAAACCATGCATACCAGTCGTATGCCCAGTAATCAAGACCGTAACCGAACGAGGGATTGCTTAAAAGCTCTGTCTTTTCAGGGTCGTCCCTTTCGTAAAGACTTACATCAAAAAGATACCCGGAAGCGCCAGACGGTATGGCTATACCCGTAAACGCCCGCTCATAATCGGCATTTTCAGGCACGGTAAACTCATAAACCGCGTGGAAATATTCGCCGTGTTCGGTTTTTTCTATAACCTTTGCGTTTTTCTCAAAAGCGGTACGGTCGCCGTCACGCGCGGCAAAAACCTGAAAATCGGTCTGTGATGAAATGCTTGCTTCAAACCTATAGGTTTTGCCCGCTTCGCATTCAAACCGCGAGCAAACAGACGCCCAGCCCGACCCGTTTCTGAAATAAAGCATCTTTTTTTCTCCTGCCGGCGGTTCGGGCGACGGCGGCTCCGGTTCGGGAATTTTATCTATGTATTCGGCGGTAAATCCGTATTTTGTACCGTCCGCTTTTTCTCTTTCAACCTTAAACACGTTAGCTATATCCGAAGCGAATACCCCTATTCTTAATGAATGCCACCCCTTCATATACGGGGTCGTGCCGTCGTTCACCAAAATATTTTCATCGCTTCCCTCGGCACACAGCTTAAGGCTGCTTAACCAATATTCTGCATTGGCAAAGCCGGGATTAGGTATAAAATTGAAAACAATACCGTATCTGTCCCTGTCTGTCGCGTCAAGGGTAAAGGTAAGCTCCGCTTTATCGGTAGTGCCGTCATTTGAAAGCTCAACCGTTTCAAACTCGCCGTTTGTATCCTTTCCTTTTTTGATTACAGCCTTTTTAAGCGAATCCGAAACCCACTCGCTGTTTTTCTTCCAATCGGTTCCGCTTGCCATAACCTGAACGCGTACTATATCGCTTTTAAATACGTCGGCAGACTCCATAGATTTGTAATCAAATGAAAGTCTGTATTTCTTGCCTGCCTCAAGCTTATCCTTATCTATGCTTACACCGAGGAAATCCTCGCCGCCGGTGCCGTTATTTTTAACATGGAGATAATACTTATCGCTTATTCCGCTGTTAGGCACTAATACGCCCGAATCGTTCGGGTCTTCCTTCCAGCCGAGTTCCTTAAGCGACTCTATGCTTTCAGCCGAAAAAACATTGTACTGCGTAAGATTTCCGTCTTTATTTTCCGGAACGGAAATATATCCGTCCTTTGAGTAATATATTCTTCCGTTTGTAACCACATATGCTATACCGCAGCCTTCTACCGAATACCTGCCTGCCGTATCGGTTACGCCGAGAGTGAACGTATCGCTGTTATTGCTTATTGCGTATATCTTATACCTTTCCTTAAGCCCGTCGATATCGCCCTGATTAAGCACCGAGCCTTTGTTTGCAATAAGCTGTACCGCACCCGCAATATTCGGAGCAATATAATTTTCTTCATCAGGCGCCAATCTTATGTTATTTATTTTCGCGCCGTTTTTCATAACAATATTTACATTGCCGTTATAATTAAACGCCGCCGCGTCGCCTGCGTTTCCCTTTGCGTTTGTAAGATAAGCCGAATTAAGCGCTTTATCCTTAATTCCCCATATGAATGTGCTGTCGCCCGCAAAGCTTCGTTTAAACTCGTCTTTCGGGGAGCTGTTGCCGAATGCAAATGTCTTCGGAAGATTATAGCCGTCGTCCCCCTCAAAAGCTACTGTCTGCGATGAGGTTCTTTCCAAAGCCGCTGCCGCGGCATTGTTATATTGGTTGCCGGCATAAAAAATATTCTCCTGCGTCCATTTATTCTTATCGTTAATTATTTTTTTAACTCCGGGTTTATATCCCCAATTCCTACTTTCAATATAGCTCCATCTTACATTTTTGAATATAACGGTATTTCCGCGCGCGTTAAAATAATTTATCCAATAATTATCTTCTCTTCCCGTAACGTCAAGCAATGTTATATTTTCAAAAACCGTAGGTCCTGCCAATGAACAAAAGCTGTTCGAAACATCGTTTGTGTGACCGTAGCCGAGGTAATCGCTTCCGTTACCGCTTTCGTCCGTATTATAAGATGTAAAGGTAACCGTGCAGGCGTACAGCGGCAGCTTATTATTATTTTCGTTGTTATAATAGCTTACAACATCGTTCATAGTTTCAACCGCCGTAAGCGGCTTGCCGTCTGCCGTGCTGTCCACATAAACTGTGGCGGTATCGTTTTCACCAAGCCCCGCGGCATTTATAAGCTCGATAACCCTTTTTACGTTTCTTACCGCGTTTGCGCGGCTTTTGCCGTCTTTACCGTCATTGCCGTCCCTGCTTATGTAAAACTTATTCTCCTGCAGATCGTCCTGCGTATCGGCCGAAACGGAAATAAACTGCGTTAATGTACCGGCTAACAGCATTAAGCTTAAAGCTATACTTAAAATACGTTTTATTTTCATAAACGTGTTCCTTTCCGGGATATACCCAATAAAAATATATAAGCTCCTTTATTCCCAGCGTTTTACGCATAAACGCTGATATAAACCGTAAACGGTGCCTATTACAATGATAACTATAAGGAAATAGAACCAAAGCCTTGCAGAACTTTCGCCGAATTCCTGACCCACCATAAGCCCGTATGCCGACGAAACAACTTCGTTTTTCATATCCGAAAACAGATCGATCATAGTATAAATCATTACAAGCGAGATTATATTGCGAAGGCTCGGTACGGTTATCCACCAAAACTCTTCCCACCTGTTAGCGCCCTCTATTTTTGAAACCTCGTAAAGAGAATCCGGTATACTTTGCAGTCCCGCAAGAAACAGAATGGTCTGCACGCCGCAGTTCCAAACAAGGCTTATTGTGTTTGAAAGCAAAAACGTAAGCACCGGAGTAAGCGCCGAGGGAACGTTTAAATTTGTCAGTATTTCCTTATAATCTATAATTCCCGTTCCGGATTCGCCCGTTGAAAACAAAGGAATTGTAACAAATTCACCGCTTAAGATATTCATTACAACAGATGTGGACATAATCACCGGAAGAAAAAATATTGCCCTGAAAAATGTTCTGCCGTGATATTTCTGATTTAAGAGCACCGCCAATATAAGGCTTATGGCAATAATAATCGGCAGTGAGTAAAATATCATACCAAGCGAATTTCTTAAATCCGTAAGATAATTCGGATCCACCGCTAACAGCTTGTGAAAATGCTTAAGCCCTACATAACTTGACGTTATTGCTCCGGGTTCGATTTTAACATCGCTGAAGCCGTATTTTACAGAGCTGATAAGCGGATAGGCAAAAAACAGTATAAGTCCGAGTACCCAATGCGCCACAAAGGTATAACCGTAACGCATTCGTTTGCTCTCAAGACCCTTTTTAGACGGTTGCTTTGACATATATGTTTTCCCCCCTGCTTATTGCAGCTTAAAGCCGTAAGCCGCAAGCTCTCCTGCCGGTGATACCGTTGGCTCGGAATTATGATTGGCATAAATAACCGCGCCGTTTTTAAAGGTTGATCTGCTTATATTATCGTCAAGCATTTCATAGCTTAAAAGCCCGCTGTCACACACGGCGTTAAAGCAATCCTTAAAGCCGGTTTTGATAAGCGCGTCGGTTATAAGGCTTTCATTATCCTCAAATAATGCCGCATACAGCTTATACTGCGCCAAATCATCAGAGCCGTCAATATATGAAGCGCAAACGGTAAAGCCTATGCCCATTCCCGAAATTGCAGCCCACATAACCGTTTTAAGCGGATTTTCCGATATATTAACGGCTCTTGTATACATAGGACCTGAATTTCCGAACACCATTTGATAAAACGGAATTTGACTGTCAAACACATCGTATCCGCCGTTTTCCGCAGGCACATCGAACAGTATATCCGCCGCTGCCGCAGCATAGCTGTTTGCACCTGCCGCCGCAGTTTGCAAACCGTTTTTTGAAGCGCTTGCAAATATACGCTTTGTTTGCTCCTCAATTTTACGCTTGTTTGCATATTCGCCGCCGTAGGAATAGTCTGAAAAAGCGGTATTTCCGAGCGAAGAAAGGCTTATTCCGGCAAATCCGCTCTTAACTGTCTTTTTTATCGCCCTGTTCGCGGCGTCTTCAAGCCTTCCGCGCGATATAACATACACAGGCTTCCCATCGTCCTGAAATCTTATAGGCGAATAAGCGTTTCTCTCGGCAATATGCTTTATTGCGGTTTTAGAGCTGCCCGAATTTACCGATACTCCGTTTCCGGATTTTGTAAACCGTACAATTTCCGAATCCATAAACAAAGTAATCTTATTATCGCTGCAAAGCTTATTAAGAGAGTCAAGCGCTTTGCCGTTCCCGTAAACAGAGGCAAAGCCTTTTCCGCCGCCTATCATTCCGGGGGTTATTCCCCTGTCGCCGTAATACATCATTCTCACAACAGGAGCTATTCCGTTATCCTTTAACAAGGCTGAAATTATTTCCTTAGTTTCGGAAAACGAGGTTGCCGCCGTTAAATCGGTTTTCGGCATACCCATAACGGTTTTTGTAACCTCGGTTCCGCCTATCACGGTAACGCTGTACGGCGAATACTCCGCTTTATTTTTTGTGATCATTTTATTGTCTTCAAGATATTTTCTGTATCTTTGCGCCATACCGTTATAATTTGCCTGTTCTCCGCACAGCGGATAAAAGCCGACCGAAACGGTATCTCTGCACAGATCGTCCGCTATCCGTTTTGTTGTAATATTTCCCGTTCCGAGAGAGGCAAACCTGAATTCATCGTAGCCCCTTAAATAAAAGGTTGCGCCTACTGTTGAATAACCGAGCCGCTCGTTGCCCGCCTTGGCTTCAATAAACGCAGAGCCGGCGCCGCTCTCAATTATTCCGAGCATTGCGGCACCGCCGCCCGCCGCGCCGAACACCGGCAGCAGCAGCGGCTCGCCGTCGGTAAAGTTATTCGGCTTTTGCCTTGCGGCGTCCTCGCCGTAAACCTCGCCCGAAAAGCTCCTTACCCCGTCTGCATTTTCAGCCGCATACATAACCGCTCCGCTGCCGGATGGAACAAAAAGATACGCGCCGTTTTCCGAGTTTTTAACACTGCAAAGATTTGGGGTAAGCGTTACCGAAACCAACTTGTACTTTTCGCCGCTTTCCAGTATTTTAGAGGATATTACCGAAACGCAAAGCGAATCGTTCCTAAGCCTATACTCTATCGGAATTGCAATTTTATATCGCTTGAAAAAATATGTGACGCGTATTCCGTCTTCAAGCTTTTTGCAAACCGTGTTTAAATAACCGTCTTCCTTTTCCTGATACGAGCGGATATTATCCCATTTAAGGGTTGTGTTATCCGAAACGGTAATCGTTATCGGGCTGTTTCCGTTTGCACTTCCGCCGTTTTCCTTATATTCCCCGTATAAAATATCGGACCACTGCATTCCTAACGCGGCCGAGCATAAAACTACCGCGCCCGCCTCAGAGTCCCATCTCAGTTCATAATTCGCGTTACTGCCGAGCACGCTGGAGTCAACGGCAACGCCGTTTATGTTTTTGTAATTTCCCGTTGCGGAGGATTTACCGCATCCCGATAAACAGCTTATATTAAAGCTTAAGGCAAGCAAAACACAGATTGCTTTTATCACTCTGCTTTTTGCATAAGATTTTCGCATAAATAGGCCTCCGTTAAAAGAAATTGTGTTTTTCCTTACCTATACGCAGTTTCCGAATAAACAGAATAAATAAAGGTGCCCAGCTGTTTAAGCAAAATTGCGCACATAAATATAACAAATACAATTAGGATCATAAAAAACACCGTAACAGCCGCAGTAAGAAGTGTTTTCGTAAAATCAAATTCATGCACTTCAATAATTGCAACGCACATAATAAACGCGGAATAAAGCGCTACGGCGGTTCCTATTCCGTTTAACAGCCCCGATGAAGAAAGCGTGGCAAAACGGCTTACCAGAGTATAAATAAACGTGTAAATTATGATCGGAGTTAATGAGTATGCCGTTGCCGCATATACCTCTTTAAAGGTTCCCTTGCCGGAAAAGATTGAACAAACAAGCCAATTTGCAAACGACCACAGCAGCAAAAGCCCCGCCGTTGAGGCAAAGGTATAAATAATATTATAATTCCGTGCCGTAACGTTCGTGTATAAAAAGCCTGCCGCCGTCTTTTTAAGCGCAAACGCAACAAAAAGCAAAACCGTGATCACAACGGATATTTTGTAGGAAGCCAAGCCCTTATACTTCATTTCCTCAAAGCTTCTGAACGGGTGCAGAGGAGCACCAAGCACAATTTTTATACGCGGATTTTTAATTTTAAAGCCCGATTTTTTAAGCTTCACGGCGCCTGTTACTATTGCCGCCGCAGCTAAAATCGCCAAAGCCGCAAGCCATATAAAATTCTTTGCAAAAAAATCAGATAAAATTGCCTGCCACGCCAAATCGTAAACAGTATAATCAACCGCAATACGCGCCGCTTTAAGCGCTTCCTTATAATTGCCTTCGTTGTAGTAAGCCATTGCAAGCCCGCGATAAGCCGGCTGGCTACCGCGGTCGTAGGAAAGCACACGCTTCCACAGATCCTTTGCCTCTTCATAATCGCCCTTTAAATAAAGCGACTGTGCCGCTCTTAAAAGAGCGCCGTATTCGGTAGGCTCAAAAACGGTTACGGCGTTACCCTCCTGATCGGCAACCAAAATTGCATTGTCATTTACCGCAAGCGCAACCGGCGCCTTGAACACGCCTAACTGCTCGCCGGTCCCTATTCCGCCGCCGAACGCCGACATAAGGTTGCACTCTGAATCGTAAATATAAACGGTGCCGTTTGTTCTGTCCAGTGCGAAAATGTAATTATCGCCGCTTACGGCGGTTGAAACTATATTCTGCGCCACATATGCGCCGGTCATATCCCGCCGTAAAACAAGCTGTTTTTCCAAAAAGTTTACCGCAGACGACGTAACCGTATCTCCGCTCAGCTTTCTTTTATAAAGTATATCCGCGCCTGTGGGACTGATTTTTCTTATCTGTCCCTCGCCGTTTTCGGAGCCTTCGGTATTTCCGGTGCAGGTAACCAAATATCCGTCCGAATCAAAATCAAAATCCACAAACGAATACGGCAGGGTTTTTACGTCGGCCGATTTTTTTTCGTCGTTTCCCGTAAGCTTATCCCAAAGATAATTAAGCGTATCAAGCGCGCCGCTTTTAACCGTGTTTGCACCGTAAAAGCCTAAAAACTCGTACTCCGGCGAATAAAGCAAAGCCCCGTAAAAGCAGCCGAAGCTTAAAATATACGTATAGCCCTCTTTGTCCTTTGCTATTGCGGTGGGCTGGTACAAAAAGCCTTCGGGTATAAGCTTGGACTCCGGAAGTCCGAGTATGCTGTTAACCCTTCCCGAAGCGTCGGCTATAATAATTCTTGCGTTAAGAGTATCGGCTATGTAAATATCGCCGTTTTTAGCCGAATAAACTCCCTTTGCACCCGTAAAGTCAACCGTATTCCCGTCGCTTTGAGTTATTTCCATCACCGAATTAAGAGTATAATCCGAATTTATTTTTATAAGACGCGACTTTTCCCCGCAAAGCACAAGTATTGTGCCGTCCTCACAAAAGCACACATCGGTAAGTCCCTCAAGCGCCTGTGAAAGACCGAGCGACGAAGCCGTTATCTCTTTTTTTGCAGTATACATTTCGCGGGAAAGCCTGTATTCAAAATCATTGCCCTTAACATCTGCGCGCGTATACGTATCCGTAGCCGCAGCGGCAGACGGAATTACCGACGATATAAACATAACGGCTGCAAAAATTATTGCAAGCAGCTTTTTTGACAAATTCTTTCCCTCCCGACCACAACTGTTGATAATCATTATTTAATACCCGAATTACTCATAGTTTCCATTACATTGCTCTGCGTAAACAAAAACACCAAAATCGGCGGCAGCATAAGAATAACCGTAATTGCCATCGAGGTGCCGGCACGCGCAATGCCGCCCGCCGTAACCGAACTCATAACATACGGCAGGGTTTTAAGCTGCTCGCTGAAAACCGTTCCGTTCGGAACCGCCGACCACATACCCTGAAACGAAAACAGCAAAACCGTCATCCACGCCGGTTTCATTATCGGCATTATAATTTTCCAGTAAATTCTTATAACGCCGGCTCCGTCTATTCTTGCGGCCTCTATAAGCGCGTCGGGTACGCTTACATCCATAAACTGCTTCATTAAAAAGCAGTTTACCGCCGACGGAACGGCAGGAAGAATATATACCCAGTATGTATCTATCATCTTTAAATACGAAAATATTAAATATTGCGGAACGCTCAGAGTATACGCGTTATATAAAAGCATTATCTGCACAATTGCAAAAAGCAGCTTTCTTCCCCTTACCTTTGACTTTGAAAAGGTAAACGCCGCAAGCGAGCCTGCAATAATCGACAGAAACGTAGAAACAACCGCAATAAACAGGCTGTTGAAAACATACCTTGATATAGGTATCTGAAGATTGCTTAACAGTGAGGGTAACGCCTTGTAATTCGCCAAAGTAGGTCTTGCCACAAAAAAACGCGGCGGAAAAATCAACAGCTCGTCTAAAGGCTTAAACGATGTGATAATACAGTACAGCATCGGAAAAACCATAAATATTCCGGCAAGCGCCAGTATTAAAAAGTAACCGAAGCTGCCCGCCCTTGAACGGGTGTAACGCTTATACTGTGATCGGTTCTTAACCACTTAATTCAACTCCTACAAAAATAACTCGGCTTTACCCTGCCGCGCGGCTCTCAGCTGTCGCTTTTCCCTACAAGACTTAAAAGCCCGCCTATAAGATACCTTACTATCAGTATTACCGAAAACAGGAAAACGGAAAGCGCAGCGGCATAGCCCATTTCATATCTTTGCGTGCCCACATCGGTAATAAGAGAAACCAGCGTATCCACAGAGTTGTTAACGCTCGGATATCCCGCAAGCGACTGCATAAGGGCGCTTGCAGAAAACACAGACTGTATCTGCATTACCGCGCTGAAAAGCAATATGCTTTTCATTGAAGGCATTGTTATATACCACAGCTCATGCCATCTGTTTCTTATTCCGTCAATTGCGCCCGCCTCGTACAGCTCGGTATTAACATTTTGAAGACCCGCCATATTAGCGAGAAACGACACGCCCATGCTCATCCAAAGCTGTATTATAAGTATCACATTAAAATTGTACTTGACATTTTGAAACCATGTTATAGGCTCCGTTATAAATCCGAAGCTTATAAGCAGATTGTTCACGTAAGCGTAGCTGTCTCCCGAAAACATTATCTGCCAGATATAAAGAGCGTTTCCCACAAGCGAGGGAACATAAAAAACAAATGTAAGAAGAATACGCAGCGGCTTCGGAAATTCGTTTATCATCCACGCTAACAGGAATGCTAAAATATAGCTCACCGGTCCTGCAACCACGGCAAATTTAAGCGTGGTTCCAACCACCTTTGAAAACACGCGGTCCCCCGCAAACATTCTTATATAGTTGTCAAAGCCGTTGAAAATCGGCACAGAAACCATATCAAAGTCAAAAAAGCTTAATGTGACCGAAGCCAGTACAGGCAATATGTTGAAGATGAAAAAGGTGCCCATAAACGGTATCAATATAAGATAAAACATCATATCTTCCCTTGTCATTTTCCTTCGTATCCGTTTTTCTCTTTTCTGTCGCACATCATTCACCCCCGTTTTTATAAAGCTTAAAGCATTATTATCTGCTTTGATACTGTTTCCATTTCCGCGAAATTTCCTCGTTCGCTTCCCTGCCGTATTTCATAAGCATATCTTTAGTGTTTTTATTTGCGTTTACAACGTTCCAAAAGCTCTGATAGATAGACCTTGAAACATAATAGCTGCCGGGATATTCGGGTATTTCTTCAACCTGACTCCATGCACTCAGCAATTCGTCAAGCATACCCGTATCCCACGAAAGACCCTTTATAGCCTCAACGTTTGCAACAGCCACGCGTCCCGCCGGTCCTATTACAGACTCGATATCGTTCGAATAGCTAAGCTGCGTATCCGCCGAGGTCCACCATTTAAGAAACTCCCATGCCTTTTGCGGAGCCTTTGTGCTTTTAAGTATAAAGCACCCCGTTCCGCCGCCTGAGCTTGCCCTTGAAATGCTGCCGTCCTGCCTTACCGTACCCGGAACGGCGGTAAAGCCCCAAAGACCGTCAAGCTCCGGCGCGGCTACCTTTAAGGTCGTATATGTAGTGTATACCGCTATACCGAGCGGCGTAGTTCCTACCCTGAAGCGGTTATAAAAATCAAGCGTTACGGGAAATTTCATTTTACTGTAATAATCGGTCCACTTTCCGAATACGGTCATTACGTCAGCCGAAAGCAGGTTTGTACTTTTTCCGTCCTCGGTATAAAGCGATAAGCCGTTTTGCAGCAGCAGGCTTGGGAATATATTAACCGAACCCACTCCCGCGTTTACCTGCGCGGTATCCGTAGCCACGTTATTCGGCAGCCATACCGACATATTATTTCTGGCAAGTATTTTATACGCCTCGCCGAATTGATCCCACGTAACCGGAATATCTATGCCTAACTGTTCAAGAATATCCCTGCGGTAGAACATCATAAAATAGCTTTGCGTATCGGGCAGCGCATAAAGCCCGTCCTTATAGCGGTACGGAAGCTCCGCGCCTGCTTGGAAACGCTTTAAAACCTCTTCGCAGTCTGAAAATTGCGACAAATCGTAAAGAACGCCGCGCATAGCAAGATTTACCGGCTCCGAGCGCGAATTCATAACGGCGCAATCGGGTCCGTTGCCGGAAAGAATGGCCTGTATCATAGTTGCGTTTACCAATTTTAAGTCTACCGAAATTTTTGTATCGGCAGTAAAGCTGCGTTCTATAAGCGAGCTCATTACCTGCGCCTGATCGCGCCCGGTATTTACCCAAAGCTTAATTCCATCGGAATCCCCGTCGGAAATTCCGTTATAATCCTTACTAAAGCTTACAAAAAATCTTTGCACCGAATAAAGCGCCTGTTCAAAAAAGCCGGATCTTTCAAACGGCTCGCTGCAGCTTGCGGACGTTAACGCTATTTTGTCAAGGTCAAGCGGCATACTTTTAAGGTCCTGCAAAACCGACGAAACAGAGCAGTAATTTGAATAATATGAGCTTTTGTAACGGTGCGCTTCAAACTTGTTTTTCAGCATTTGGTTGATAATCTCAACCATATTCATTATTACGGAATAATTCGAACCGCTTTTTTGCCCCGTTATTTCAGATAACCTTTCCGCCGCCGAATTAAGCTTATCCCTTATGTCCTTAAGGCGCGTCTCCATATCCGGAATTTGCGAGAACAGCTCATAATCGCGGTATACGTCAACATTCTCGCCGGTTATCATATTTATATCTATATAAAGCTCGCCGAGCTGTGCAACGGCATCGGAAATAAGCGTTCTCACCTTTGAAATATCGCCCGAAGTAACCGAAAGGGAAATCGTATGCACGCCCTTTGTAAAATAAATAAGATAAGGCGTGCCGGACGCCGATTTAAAAAAGCTCTGCTGCCATCCGTCGGCATAACCGAAGCTTATCTGCTCGGCTTCCTTAAAAGGGCTTGCGCCGTCTATCAAAAGCGAGCGGTAGGACATACTGCCTATAACGGCATTTTGCTTAAACGAAAAACCTATGCGGTAATATCCTTCCTCAAGCTCCGGAGTATTCCACACAAGCGTCTCGCCTGCGTTTTTCCAGTTGCCGCCGATATAATTAAGTGAATTGACCTTAGCGGTGTGCGGCGTTACCGCAACCGTGGCGGTATCCGACTTTGCAATAAGATAATGCTTAGACTTAAGAGCGGCGCTTTCCCCCTCTATTATGACTGGCTCGCCGTCATACAGCTTTTCCTTATCGGTCGGCGCGCTGTATTCAACGGGCTGCCCGCTGCTGCCGAATACAAGGTATTCAAGCTCAAAGCTTCCCTTCACGGGAATAATGCTTACCGTATGGCTGCCCTTCGTTAAGTATACCAGATATTTTTCACCGGTGCCGTCCGACAGCCTGAGTGCATAGTTGCGGTAAAACTCCTCATACGGAACCTGCCTATGGGCAAATTCGTTGCCGAGACTGTCGGTTCTTACCTTTTCTTCGTTACGCCACATACGGGGGAATTCAAACTCACCCGCCTGTTCATACGGGCAGCTGCCGTCTATTTCAACCCCGATCTTTATATCGTCGGTTGATTTATCGACCGCTCGGTAAGACATACCCACGCTGTAAAATCCCGCGCTTGGAATTTCTACGGCAAATTCCCTGCTTTCGGTGCCGAAAACGCAGCTTTCCCCGTATTTCACCTCCGAGGCGGCATATTCCGCCCCGGAAAAAGTGTGAAGATATTTATCATACGAATCTCCGGCATATTCAACCGACGCCGCCGAAGCCTTTGCATTTCGGATATTATCATCTGCGGCATAACAGATCGGCGACGATACGCAAGCAGTCAACAATATTGCCGTGGCTGTCGCTATAAGTTTCTTCACAATAATTTCACCTGCACATTATAATCAGTCAAAACAGTACGCCTTTGAGCTTGAGTCTTTATCCCAAAGTCTCCAAATTTCTTCAAGCGTTTGAGAATTTACATCCTTGTTAAAGTATTTTGCGGTATTTTCCGCGTTGTTCAGGTTTCGCATAATCGCCGGATTGCTGTTGAATATTTTTCTGTACGTTTTATTAAGATAAAGCGTATTGCCCGACATATCAAACGCCGCCAGCTGCTCGCTGCTCATACTCCAGTTGATTACCTCACGTCCCGGACAATCCATAATATTGTTTTTAAACGAAAAACCCGAAAAATCAAAATTTGCGGTTGCTCCGCGCAGACAGCCCTCTATTCCGCGATAGCTTGCGTCGTTCGGGCGCGTACCCCAGCCGAGCGAGGTAAACCTCATTATATTTCCGTCGCACCTGATATTGCGCCATTTAGCCGAGGCGCTGTGATCATACCACTCAAAGTCCACGTTATTGTATTCAAGAAGGTTATCTGTAAAGGTTATAGAGGTGTATTCATATCCCGCGTTGCCCTGCGGACTTACAGCGGTATCAAACGACTGGTATATCCAGTTATTGCTTACGTTGAATTTGCCGCAGCCGTTCCAAAGCGTAATTGCATTGCCGTAGCGAACCGTTCCGAATTCAATTCCGCCTATATAGCCTATTTCACAGTTTGTAACCGTTATATCCGAATTTTTTTCCAGTCCCGCAACGGCGCAGTCGCCCGAATATTTCAGGCACAGGTTATCTATCGTAACGTTTGAAACGTCGTTTGCAAGCGCAAATATACGCATTTCGGAACAAATTTCTATATCCTTATACACCTTTGAGGGATTACCCTTATCACAGTAAAGATATATTATTCCCTCATCGGCATTGTGGTAAAAATCCGTATTTGACGTAAGCTGATCAACGCCCGCAATTTTCAAAAAGCCTACCTCTTTGCCGTGATCGAATACCATCGATCCTGCCTGCTTATAAGAAAATTCAGCTTTCCAAACGTTTTTCTTTAATGAAGGCTGCCATATATTATCCGCCGCATAGTTTTTAGGCGAAGCATAGATAGCCGGCTTATCGCCGCTTCCGTAGGAGCCGTAGATTACGCCGCTTATAGGCGAAATGGTTTGTGTAAGACGGAAAACCGAACCGCGTTCGAACAAAACGGCGTCGCCCTCTTCAAGGGAAAGCGAGGCGACCATATCAACGCTTCTTATAGCCTCTGTCGGGGAAAGACCGCTGTTTGCATTGTCGCCGTCGGCTGAAACGTAATACTTTTTACCGGTTATCTTATAATACTGTTCGGTATTTCCGGTAGCCAAAATCCCGTTTCGCATTTTCTCCGCCTTGTCGTCCGCATATCCTTTAAGCGGATTTAACAAAGAAGCGCAGTTGCCTGCGGGTCTTATTTCATTTGCGTCGCTGCGCTGTTTTTTTACCGTTGTTTCTCCCGTAAGAGTTCCTGCAAGACGGTCGGCTGCCGAATTAACCTCCGAAGCCGCGGATTCTGTCTGTTCAGGCGGGTTACTGCCGTCCGATGTATTTGAAGACGCGGAGCTTGAAGCATTGTCCTTAGGAGGGGTTACCGCCTTTTTACCGTCGCAGCCGGCTGACAGCACCAATCCTGCCGCAAGCAGCAGAGCTGCTGCGGCGTTTAAATATTTTCTGCAAAAATCAGCCGTTAAAGTATGTTGTTTCATTTCAGTGCTCCTTAACGTAGGTTTGAAAAATCTATTTGAGCTGTGAAAGCGCTTGATTGTATCTGTTTACACGCGCGTCTATAATTGAAGAATTACTCTTTACAAAGCTTGCGATCTGTGCGCCGGGGGTTTCGTTTATTTTTGAAAAATCGTCTGCGTTTGCACTGTCGTAGTTTTTATCAACGGCATAGCAGGTAACCCATATCTTGTTTTCCTGCGACATACACCAGTTGTAAACCTCAAGCGTTTGCGCATTACAGAAAAAGGCGTTCAGATCATAGTTGTCGGCGTCCATAAACCAGCGCAGGAAGTACGGAACCGCCTCTGCATTTTTGGCTCCCTTAACAACGCCGTAGGCTTCATATTCGTTACTTGTGAACTGATAGTACTTATCCTGACCTTCTACCGTGGGGTACGGAACGGTTTTCAGCGTACCTGCGGATTTAAGCGAGCCCATATATGCGTTCTTTCTTCTTGTATACACGGCGCCTCCCGACCAAAACAGGCATTTTCCGCTGTTGAATTCATCGGCGCTCCAAAGCTTGAACAGATGATTTGTATTATAAATATCGGCGATGCTTTGGGTTACCTCAAGGAATTTAGCGTCCGATGTGTTATTATAGAATTTGCTTCCGTCAAACCCTATCGGACCGGAATTGTTGCGCATAGCCGCCCAAACGGACCAGTCAACCTCGCCGCCGCACGCAAACTCGGCGTTTGCCGCTTTTTTATAATCGCCGCACATTTTTATAAATGTATCCCATGTCCATTTGCCCGATTTCCAAAGCTTATACGGATCGTCTAAATCATACTTTGAAATTAAAGACGAGTTATACATAAGCATAGCAACAGAGCCGATGTGCGTATTTTTAAGAGAAAGCCCGTACGTTTTGCCTCCGAAGGTATAATCCTTCATAACGCCCTTATCCCAGGCGTCATCGCTGAAATCGTATCCTGTTGCGGTTATAGGCTGTATTGATAAAAGTCCGGTCGGGAACGGGTTGCGAAGCCTTGCCACGTCCGGCGCGGTATCGGACGCCACCATTGAAGCAAGCTTTGAAAGATATGTATTGAAATTTTCGGTTTTCCACTCAACCTTTATTCCGGTTTGCTTTTCAAATTTCTCAATTGCCGCGGGCGCGCCGCTGTATTCGTATGCGGGATTCCAGTTATAAACCGTTACGGTTGTGCCGCGAAGCTTTTTAGGCATACCGGCAAGAACCTCTTTCCAGCTTTTTCCGCCTATCTTGTTTCCCTTTGGGGTATTGGCGGAACTGTTTCCAGCGGCATTTGAATCGGAATCGCCCGTCTTAGAGTCCGCCCCATCGGTATCGTTTGAGATTACTACCTCGTCATCGGTAAAGAAATCACCGTCAATATCCGATTCCTGTGATCCGGTGTTTTTGTTACCGCATGCCGCGCAGGTAAAAATAAAGGCGGCAGCCAAAAACAGCGAAAGTGCAGAACGTAGCTTTTTCATAAAAATTCTCCTTTTAAATTTAATAATTTAAAATCCGTATTCTGTTAAAACGGATAATTTCAACTAAAGTATCAGCCCACAATACCGCTTGTTGCAATGCTTGCTATAAATTTGCGCTGTATAAGAATATAGAAAATTATAAGCGGAAGCACATACATTAAACAGCCCGCAAGCAATACCGGCAGCGACATCATCATCGCGGTATTGGCGTCTACTCCAAGCGCCGCCATAACCGTGTTGCTGCTGAAATTATTAAGGGCAACGCTGAACGCCGGATTTTCCGACATATACATTTGCGCAAGGTAATAATCGTTCCAGTGCCATACAACCGAAAAAAGCAGCACCGTTATAAGCGCCGAGCCGGACGCCGGAATAACAATTTTCAAAAATGTTTTCCAAGGTCCCGCGCCGTCTACCCACGCCGCTTCCTCAAGCTCTTTGGGCAGGCTTTTAAAAAACTGCGAATATATATAAATGAATAATCCCCCCTTAAGCCCCACGCCTAAAAGCGATGGCAGATAAAACACAAGCGGAGTGCCTATAAGATTAGGCCTTAAATCCGTTCCCGTAAGCCTGTTTACAAGCCCTAATATCCCGAAAAAGTCCATATGGCTGAAATTTACATAGCTTGGGGTTATTATCATCATACTGGGAACCAATATCGTAAGTATCATTATGCCTGTAAGGATTCCCCTGCCCTTGAACTTATAACGCGAAAGACCGTAAGCGGCAACCGCGCACGAGCAAAACTGCACTATCGACGCCCCTATCTCATAAAAAAACGTATTCGCAAACGCAGATACCGCATTAAAGCACTTAACGGCATACGATAAATTTTCAGCTGAGATATTCTTAGGAACCCATACCACCGTCGGGTCATATGTATCCGAAAAGCTTTTAAAGGAATTGATTATTATGTATACAAACGGATAAAGCAACACAAAGCTGAATGATATAAAGAATACATAACGCAATAAATCTGCGGTTATGTTTGCAAACCCGTTTTTTAAACGGAAACGCTTTCTTCGCAATGCATATCGCCCCCAATTAAACTGTATATTTATGATACCACAGACGCGCCGTTTAAGAAATAGTCTAATGTTGCAGATACTATTTGAAAATTACTTTTTGTTGCTCATTTCATACAAAAAAATAAAAAAAAGCAATAAAAAAAATACATTTTGATTAAAAGACCGACTGAATTTTAAAATTTCCTGAAATATCCAATTTTCCTTTTTTGTTGCAATAGGTCTTGAAAATAATTCTGAAATATGTATAATAAGGGTATTGAAAACAGAAAAGAGGTAAAGAATATGCCCGAAGAGCAAAAAAGGTTTTTTTGCAACATTCTCAATTCCGAAAAAAATGATTATCTTAATCTTTTGCAGGTCGGCTGGGATAAATGCACCCCGAACTATACCTATTCAAATTATCGTGATATGTACATAATTCATTATGTGAAATCCGGCTTCGGCACAATAGAATGTGAAAATGAGGCGCATACTGTCGGCGCGGGCGATTCTTTTATATTCAGACCTAACGTCTTAACCGTTCACTCGGCAAGCGGCACCGATCCTTATGAATTTTATTTTTTTGCATTTGACGGAAAGCTGGCAAAAAAGCTTATAGAAAGAACTGTTTTCAGAAACGGCAAGGTGGCTGTCTCCGCCCCGTCCGATAATCTTTGCGGGCTGATAAAGGAAGCTGCGGAAAACCTTTCCGTTTCCTCGCAAACACAGTTTAAAAAGCTTGAATATCTCTTTAAGCTTATTTCTCATTATGATATCAGCAATGTCACCGATATACTGCAAAATGCCTCGCCGCGCGAAATACACCGCGAAATCGTTTACAATGTAAAAAAATACATACAGTTTAACTTTTCAAATTCCATAAAGATATCCGATATTTCCGCACAGCTTAATATAAACCGTTCCCACCTATACCGAATTTTCAAACAGGATACCGGAAAAAGCATTGAAGAATATCTTGTTTCAATACGTATGAACGAAGCGCGGAGACTTTTGCAGGAAACCGATCTTTCCGCAAAAAGGATATCGGAAATTGTAGGCTATCTTCATTACTCGTCTTTTTTCAACGCGTTTGAACACTACTGCGGCACTACGCCCCAGCAGTACCGCAAAGACTTAAACCTCAAAAAGCAGGCAAGCGATACGGCGCAACGCTTTTAATAAAACGCCGCATATGCATTTTTGCACTCTTTTTCGGCAAAATAATTTCACACAGAGTTGTTTTTTATAAAACAAATAAAACTTGACCTTGCCGTATCTTTATGGTATAATTACAGATACTTAGCACGGCTTTTAAGATTTTTTGAAAGCTTAAGTTGCAATGTTTCCGTAGCTCAGCTGGATAGAGCGACCGCCTCCTAAGCGGGCGATCGTTCGTATCCACAGGCTTTAATTTATACCTAAAATTTCATATTTATTAGCAAATGTCTCGGTAGCTCAGCTGGACAGAGCACACGCCTCCTAAGAATACGATGCGTCACTCGCCTTTGAGTGAAAAGCGGGTGACGCACTGTTCTGGAAATCACAAAATTTCATAAATGTCCTCGTACCTCAGCAGGATAGAGGGTCCGCCTCCTAAGGTTGCGTTACAACGGCCACCTCAAAAAAAACTAAATAAGGGATT
>ERZ773139.1256-NODE-1256-length-30010-cov-40.593190_pt1 | contig 30010 bp, 19 predicted proteins | sample MGYA00580854_ERZ773139 | MGnify/ENA primary metagenome ERZ773139 (study PRJEB29015, sample SAMEA2737809) | human gut metagenome | biome: human gut; feature: human-associated habitat; material: faeces | place: China | collected 2012 ...
AGGACCAGAACAAGGACCAGAACAAGGACCAGAACAAGGACCAGAACAAGGACCAGAACAAGGACCAAGACAAGGACCAAGACAAGGACCAGAACAAGGACCAAGACAAGGATAACGCCGCGGGCAAGGAAAACAAGAGGGACGAAAATGAAATGAAAAACGCCCAGCTCCCCTCCTCCCCGGAAAAAGACAAGCTGCCTGAAACGCCCGGCATGGAAAAACCGCAGCCCAAGCCGCAGCCGGAAGGGGACAAGCCCGTACCGGTAGCCACGCAAAAGGAAAGCAAGGAGGAAAAGGAACGCCGGGAGGCAAGAGCCATCCTGATGGAACGCAGGGACATTGAACCCGGCTGCCCCGTTCCCCAGCGTTCGCCGGAAATTCCTCCGGACAAGGATTATTAACCCGTTCCGCCCGCATCCACGATGCCAACCCTTCAAACATATCCCGCAACATGATGAAAAAACTGCTCGCCATTCTTTCGCTCTTCTTCTGCATGACCGTCACGCTCATGGCTCAGCAGGTGGTCACCACCTGGCTGTCCGACGCCGTTGTGCCGGGAGAACAAACCCGCCTGTTCATCATCCTGACGGACGGCAGCATCGCCCGCCAGGACCCGCTTCCCAGGGTGAAGGGCGCCAGCCTGCGCTGGGTCAGCCAGGGCAACTATATCCGCTGGCCGGGGTCCCCCAACCAGTCCGCCTTCCTGATGGCCATTGAAGTAACTCCGGACGAAGTGGGCACCGTGGAAATCCCGTCCCTGACCCTGCAAGCCAACAACGGCCGCTCCTATACCACGCTTCCCCAGACGCTGACCGTCTACCCGTACAGCGCCATCAAGTGGAACACGCTGAACCTGAACGGCACTACGGTTCCATACGGCATGCTGTGGCATGTGGACAACCAGAAGCCCTATGTCCACCAGCCGGACCGTTGCGAACTGAAAATTTATGCTCCGGAATACATTCTGGAATACACGGCGCCCACCATCACCACCTCCAACCTGGCTACATGGCGCTTTGAACCCACGCTGGTGGAATTGCTCCGCGGCCAGCCCCGCGGCTCCGTGCTCTATAAAGGCGTCAACTGGAACGTCATGACCTTCCAGAGCACTCTGTTCCCGCTGCGCGCCGGGGAAGTCACGGCGGCGGGCACTGTCACGGCACGAGCCGCCCTGCCGGAAGCGGACCCCCTCATCGCCAACTTCATCCGCTCGGAGGTGCTGGTGGAAATGTCCATTCCGGAAGTGAAAATCACGGCCCAGGAACTCCCGGAGGGAGCGCCCGCCTCTTTCACCAACGCCGTGGGGGACTTCCGCATCTCCGCCAGCACGGATGCCCGGGACCTCAGCGCCAATGAACCCATCACCGTTAAAATCAAGGTGACGGGCACGGGCAACATCCACAGCATTGCCTGCCCGGCCCTCACGGACGCTTCCAACTGGAAGCTTTACCCGCCCAACAAGCTGGACCCGGGCCAGAACACGCGCTCCATCCAGGGAACCGTGGAATTCCAGCAAATGATGCGCCCGATTGCCCAGACGGACGCCATCCCGCCCTTTGAACTCACCTTCTTTGACCCCAGCACGCAACAGTACAAAACCGTAACCACCTCCCCCATTCCCCTGGAATGGAAAGCCTCCGCCATCACCGGAACGGCGGCCGGCGGAGCCGCTCCCGCCACACCGCCCCCGGCAGGCACCATTCCGGTAGCGGAAATGACGGACATTTACGGGATCATGCCCGCCGCCGTCATGAACGCCCTCACCGCTCCGGCCCACTGGGGATGGTACTTCCTGGCCTACATCCCCGCCGTCGTCCTGCTGGGCATGGCCCTGATCCGCTACATCCGGAAAGTCCAGAAGGAAAGCTTCACGGCCCGGGAACGCATGCGTTCCTTCCGGAGGCTCTCCTCCACGCCGCGCCAGGCCAGCCCCACGGAATTCCTGCGAGCCGCCGGCAACTTCATTGAATCCTACATTCCTCCTTCCAAGCAGAATGAAGAAATGAAAACCATCCTTCAGCTCCGGGATGACAGGGCGTTCAAGCCCTCCGGCTCTTCGGACGAACTGCCGCACGCGGAACGCCAGCACATGCTCCAGGCCATTAAAAAAGCCATCGCCAAGCTTCCCGTGCTCATCATGGCCGCCGTCCTGGCCCTGTCCGTGGCCGGAGCAGCCGGAAACGCCGCGGAAACGGACAACCTGGGCGTGCAGGCCTATGAACAGGGAGAATACGCCAAGGCCATTGACTACTTCAGCAGGGAAAGCAACGATACGGACCTCTCCAAGTCGGAACGCGCCTATGCCAGCTTCGGCATCGGCAACTCCTACTACCGCATGAACAAGCCCGGTCTGGCCGCCCTCAACTACCGCCGCGCGCTGGAACTCTCCCCGTACTTCACGGAAGCCAGATACAACCTGCAATTCGTCGAACGCAAGGAGGGGGCCATCCTCCCCGCCAATACCACGGAAAACCAGTGGCTCACTTACATCAGCCATGATGCGCTCGGCCCCATCTCCATCCTGTCCGGCGCCGTCATGCTCACCTTCCTGGCGCTCCTGACCGTCACCCGCAGGCACGGGGCGCTGCTGACCATCCTGGCCACCCTCAGCGGACTGGTCACCGTGGCGGCCATCATGAACTACATCATGTACCCGGAAACCCCGGAATCCATCCCGGCGGACCGGCTGCTGGTCGTCACCCAGAAAACGCCCGGCAGGCACGCGGCGGACATGAACAGCCCGGCGGTCATCACCCTGCCGGAATCCACCCCGCTCATCCTGCGCGCGGAACGCGGCTCCTGGTACTACGCCAGCACCTTCCAGAACACGCCTGTCTGGATACCCAGGACGGACGCGCAGCCGCTGTAACGCTTTTTATCCCGCCCTCACCATGGGCCGTCCCTCCCGGAACACCGTATTTCCGGAAGGGCGGCCTTTTTTACGGCTGCGTTAAAACCCTCTTCGCAACCGGAAAAGGCTGGAACCAGAAAATGGCAGCACCTCTGATGCACCGTTCATGAGTGTTTTCCTCCCTTTTCCACTATGTGGCACGGAGATTTGCCGCCTTTCTCTGCTTCCTTTTTCCATTTCAAGTAGAAAAAATCTCCGGAAGGGCCCCTTCCGGAGACGCACAGGCGATTCCCCGGTCTCCATGAACAAAAAAAGCCAATGCCCCATCATATCCACAGGGCACGCGTGTGTTAAAAACCGTTCGCTGACGCCCTTCCGCCCCAGTTGACGCAAGGGCTTGCGGCGCTCCTGATGATGCGGGAAAAATCCGTGCGCCCCGTCTCGCCCACGGGCCGGCCCGCACCATGGCTCACCAGGAATCCAGATGCACCTTCCTGCCCGGAGGCGGAAAAGCCTCGTCCAGCAAATCCACATCCTCCGCAGTCAGCTTAATGGACAAGCTCCGGTAATTCTCCTGAACATGCATGACGGAACCGGCCTTGGGGATAGCAATCATTCCGGGGCGGCGCAGAATCCAGGCCAGCGCGATCTGCACCGGGGTGGCCTCATGCTTCTGCGCAATCTCCATCAGAACCGGATTGCGGGACAGCCGCCCTTCATCCGCAGGCGAATAGGCCATCACGGGAATGTGGCGCTCCCGGCACCACGGCAGCAGGTCGTACTCCACGCCGCGATGGGCCAGATTATAAAGAATCTGGTTGGCGGCGCAGGAGACTCCCCCCGGGACGGCATAAAAACGCTCCATTTCCGGAACATCCATATTGCTGACGCCCCAGGCCTTTATCTTACCCTCCTGCTGCAGCTCAATCATGGAGGCAACCGTATCTTCAATGGGATGGGGACCGCTCCAGTGAAGCAGGAACAAATCCACGTAATCCGTCCGCAGCTTGTTCAGGCTCCGTTCGCAGGCTGCCTTGGTTCCGGTCCTGCTGGCGTTGCCGGGCAGAACCTTGGTAACCAGGAAAACACGGTCGCGCAATCCGCGGATCGCCGTTCCCACCAACTCCTCGTTGCCATACATCTCCGCCGTGTCAACCACGCTCATGCCAAGCTCAATGCCCGCACGCAGCGCCTCTACTTCTTCGGCTTCCCTCAAGGCGGATTTTCCCATCTTCCAAGTTCCCTGCCCCAGGGCGCAAACCTTCCGATGGTCCGGAAAAATTACTGAATGTTCCATCATCAACTATTCTTTCTACCTGATCGTACAATTCCATGCTGTATAAACCTTTGACAGCATGCGAGAAAAAAAGCTCAAGAATCAGGACGTTTCCCATGGCCGCCTCATCCAACTTCTTCTCCCCTTCTCCCGGCGCGGCGCAAAACACCCCTCATTAAAACATTACTCAACATGCTACTGGTGAACGCATTTTAAAACAACCTCCCATCCGGGCATGCCGGCATCAAAAAACCCGCGCAACCGTCCTGTCATACGTGCTGCGGGGGCACCCCGCCTCCTGCCTGAAAAAATCTTCTCCGTCCCCCTTCGGCAGGAGGCCGCCCCTCCGGCACTTCCCCTCTTTCCCGTGAACTTTATCCCTCCGCTCCTTCCGGAAAAGAATTTCTCCCGGCTCTTCACAGGAACGGCAGCCGCACGGCGGGAGAGGTACTCCGAACCATTCAGGCTGAAAATTGCCGGTGCCGATAGCCCAGGCCATAACCGTCCTCCTTCCGTGTGGCGACAGTACCTTCCGGGAAAATCCGCCTCTGCGGACAACCGCAGCCGCCCCCTCTCCGTTCAGCCCTGCAAAGGTAAAATCAATCAACCGGAGTCCACGCCATTTCTTATCGCGGCGCCGGCATCCGTCAACGCCTTAATCCCTCCACGGGCATTTCAACGCCGTTATTTCCCGGGATCTGCGGCTCCTTTCCGTTGCTCGCCCTGAATCGTCATTGCCTGATATTCCTGATAACCCGGGCCGGAACGCCGCCTACAATCGCGTTGGCCGGAACATCCCCGGTGACGACGGCCCCGGCGGCCACGATGGCATTTTCCCCCACCGTCACGCCGGGCAAAACGGTAGCCCCGGCCCCTATCCACGCCTTCCGTCCTATCACGATGGGGCGCCCATAAACATGACGGCGCAATTCCGGTTCCTCCGCGTGATTCTCCGTAATCAGCTTCACTCCCGGACCGATCAGCACGCCGTCACCAATCGTGATTCCGCCACGGTCCATGAACGTGCAGCCGCAATTCACGAACGCGTTCCTGCCGAATCGTGTAAAACGGCCGAAATCGGTATAAAAAGGCGGCACGATCCAAGTCGTTTCATCGATCAACTCCCCCGTCAATTCGCTCATGACAGCCCGCGTCTCTGCGGCATCATGGTAGCCCGCATTCAACTCTCCGGTGATGCGGAAGGCCCTCGTGATCAACTCTTCTATGACCGGGTACTCGGGATCGTCCAGCCGTATCAACTCTCCCCGGCGCATTCTTTCCAATATATCCATCTGTTTTTCTTTTCAATTCTTCAAGTGACAATATCCATGGACCATTCCGCGCCCATGGAACTACCGGGCGCCCCGGCAACGGGAAAGCGGAGAACCCTGAATAAAATCCATCCACTTACTCTTCTTGTACGCCATGGCCTTCTGCCAATGATGCAATAAAAGAGGCTCTCCCGTTCACACGGTCCCAATAAAACCTTTCCTTCCGTTCTCTAATCGTGTGCTCCGGGAACATTACCGGGAAAAAGCTTCCATGGGATACTCCCGGGCAGCACCAGGCCTCACTTCAGGTTTTTACTGAAAAAATCCGTCAATTTGTCAAAAGGGATCATATTCACCCGGTCGTACAGGTCCACATGCCCGGCCCTGGGCACCCGGTAAAGCTCCTTCGGCTCGGCGGCGCGCTTGTAGGCGTCTTCGCTGAACTCCCTGGAATGAGCTTCCTCCCCGGTGATGAAAAGCAGGGCGCGGGGAGAAATCGTCTCAATATCGGAAAACGGATAGAAATTCATGAACTTCACGTTGCTGGCAAGCGTCGGATGCGTGGTAAGCTCCGGCGACTGTCCCTCCGGAGTAAACTCGCCGCGGGGAGTGCGGTAGAACTCAAAAAACTCCCGCTCAATGGGACTGGAATCTTCGCGAAGTTCATGCACAGTCCCGCCGGTATACTTGACGGGTCCGCCGGAAAACTCCACATACCGCTGCTCCACCGCTTCCGCCAGAATCTTCTTTCTCTGACCGGGTGTCTGCGAATTCCGGAGACCGTTCCGGCTGGCAGCTCCCATGTCGTACATGCTGACGGTCGCAATGGCCTTCAGGCGGGGATCAATCTTGGCGGCGCTGATGGCAAAACTGCCGCTGCCGCATATCCCGATCACGCCGATGCGGTCCCGGTCCACAAAAGGCCGCGTGCCCAAATAATCCGCGGCCGCGCTGAACGCCTCCGCATACATATCCGGAGAAACGGAATTCCTGGGTTCTCCGTCGCTCCCGCCCCAGAACGGTAAATCCAGGGCCAGCGTCACAAATCCCCGTTCCGCCATCTTCGCGGCGTACAGGTTCGCGCTCTGCTCCTTCACCGCTCCCATGGGATGGCCCACGATAATGGCGGGGCACCTGGCCTCCTTATCCATGTCCTTGGGCAGGAACAGGTTCCCGGCCACCTTCATGCGATACTGGTTATTGAACTTAACCTCCTGCTGGGAGACCCGGCCGCTCTTGTAAAAATTGTCCGCGTCCGAGGGCTTGTCCGCCGGAGAAGCCATGCTGCCGGACACGGCAAAAGCGCCCAGCGCGGTTGCCGCCAGAATTCCGGCGTTACGGGTGATGATAAATTTCGTATTCATTGGTTGTTCTTTCCTGTTTTATTGTTCCGGCGTTCCCACCGGACCTTGCCAATATTAACAGGCAGAGGAAAAAACAGGTAGCCCGGTCCTCCTGCATTATTGCCTGATCCTGCAAAATGAAACAAAATGAAGTTGCTCCCGCACCCTGCCTTGAATAACATGAAGCCTTCATGAAGGAAAAAGAAAAGGAACAGGGGGAAACGTCCGCCTCCCTGCCAACTCCTGCTTGCCGTCAACGGAAACCGCTGCGCCTTGCCGGAATGATTGCAGGCTGGACGTATGGGAAACACCAGGTGAGCACGGCCATTCCCGGGCTGGAGCTCCACCGCTGGGAATCCCCCACGGAACCGCACAGCTATATGTTTTCCCCCCATCTTTGCCTGATCGCACAAGGAACCAAGCAGATCCTGCTGGGGGACGAAGCCTACCTATATGATGCGCAAAGTTTTGTTGTTTCCTCCGTGGAGCTTCCCCTCGTCTCTAAAATCATGGAGGCCAGCCCGGAAAAACCTTACCTGGGATTGACGCTGGAACTGGATTTACAGGAAATCTCCCAACTGATGCTTCACGACAGCGTGGCCACGCGTCCGGAATGCCCCACAGACCGGGGCATCGGCGTCAGCAAAATGACTCCCGCCCTGCTCAATGCAGTGGAACGCCTGATGGAACTGCTGGAAACTCCCGCGGACATCCCCGTCTTCCTTCCACTGGTGCGGCAGGAAATCTATTACCGTCTCCTGATGGACGAACAGGGAGGGCGCCTGAGGCAGATCGTCGTGGCTGAAAGCCATAGCAGCCAGATAGCAAAAGCCATTGACTGGATAAAAAAGCACTTCGACCAGCCGTTGAGCATCGGGGAACTGGCAAGCCGCGCCGGCATGAGCCCGTCCAGCTTCCACCAGCACTTCCGTACCCTCACGGCCATCAGCCCGCTTCAATTCCAGAAACGCATCCGCCTCAATGAGGCCCGCCGCCTGATGCTTGTGGAAAACATGGACGCAGGAAACGCCTCCTTCCGCGTTGGGTACGAAAGCCCTACCCAATTCAACCGGGAATACAAGCGCATGTTCGGCAACCCGCCGCGGACGGACATTAAAAGGCTGCAAACCATGCCAATCTGAGAGGTAAACGGAAGAGAGCCGTCATCCCGTTCCACTACGGATTCTTACCGTCCTTTCTTAAAATAACAGGGGAACAGACCAAACACCAAACGATACGGTTGCGGAAAATAAAGCTTTGATCTGCTCCTCTTTCAAGAAGCAGTGCATGAGCGGCTTGCGCCCCGCGCAGACATGTGGACTTTCAATTAACGCACTCGTGAGAGTGCGACACATGAACGACGCACAAGAACAAGATTTTGGCGGTTTCAATCCACGCACTCATGAGAGTGCGACAGAATCCCTGGGCCGAAGAACGCCCGCTCAATGAGTTTCAATCCACGCACTCGTGAGAGTGCGACCATAAAGTCATCACGGGCCCCCTGGCAGGAGTTATGTTTCAATCCACGCACTCGTGAGAGTGCGACCAGTAGGAGTCCGCACCGCTGTGGGCACTTACAAGTTTCAATCCACGCACTCGTGAGAGTGCGACACGATGGGCGCAGCACCTTATTTGCACGACCAAGTTTCAATCCACGCACTCGTGAGAGTGCGACTTTACCCGCTCCGGCACCATCTTCAAATCTCCGTTGTTTCAATCCACGCACTCGTGAGAGTGCGACTTTCCATCCCCCTCTTTTCTCCCATTGCGATGTAGTTTCAATCCACGCACTCGTGAGAGTGCGACGCATGGGCTGCTCCGTGCGTGTCCTTTGTCCGGGTTTCAATCCACGCACTCGTGAGAGTGCGACCAAATAAGCCGCCTTCTTTTAATGGGCGTTCCGGTTTCAATCCACGCACTCGTGAGAGTGCGACGTGCAGGGGGAATTATCCCCCTTTTGATTAGCAGTTTCAATCCACGCACTCGTGAGAGTGCGACGGTAAAAGTTGGATATAGATATAAAATGTAATGAGTTTCAATCCACGCACTCGTGAGAGTGCGACTTTTTCAAAAGCACCAGCATTAGTATCACCAGTTTCAATCCACGCACTCGTGAGAGTGCGACCACGGTGGGCGCAGCACCTTATTTGCACGGCAAAGTTTCAATCCACGCACTCGTGAGAGTGCGACCCTCCCTGGGCCTGATGTTCGGCGCCAAGATACTTGTTTCAATCCACGCACTCGTGAGAGTGCGACAACTGGCTACGATATTACCAGCACCTTGCCGGAAGTTTCAATCCACGCACTCGTGAGAGTGCGACCCCCAATTACAACCAGGACGCGCCAGGAGACACGGTTTCAATCCACGCACTCGTGAGAGTGCGACTGGACGGACCAGCAATGAAGGATGAAACGCAACGGGTTTCAATCCACGCACTCGTGAGAGTGCGACCAAAGTCCATCAAGCGAAGGTACTACAATGACCCGTTTCAATCCACGCACTCGTGAGAGTGCGACCAGTGTTGAGATGGTATTGAGCCGTATATTCCGGTTTCAATCCACGCACTCGTGAGAGTGCGACTTCTGGTCTTTCAATTTCTTTTTTATTTTTCAAAGTTTCAATCCACGCACTCGTGAGAGTGCGACGCAAGATGAATTCATAACTGCATTGCTTAATGAGGTTTCAATCCACGCACTCGTGAGAGTGCGACATCAAATTCGTTGTCCCATTGTTCAAAATTAGTTGTTTCAATCCACGCACTCGTGAGAGTGCGACTTTACGGCAATTCCGCTCATTAACTCATTATCAGTTTCAATCCACGCACTCGTGAGAGTGCGACCATGGAGGCCGTCAGGGAGCTGGCTTGTCTGGCGTTTCAATCCACGCACTCGTGAGAGTGCGACGGCCTGGACGCCTATGGCTTGAGTATCAACAGCGCAACGGGTGTTTTGCGCCAACCTCCCATGGAGGCACACATATTCCAGGCCGTAAAAAAGAGATGATAGTTGTCAAGATTAGAACCCCAACGGATTACGTAAATCGCCGGTGTCCCGGGAATTTTCTGTGAGCTTGGGGTTGGCGGAAGGGAGACCGGGAGACGCGCTTTTCATGCGTTAAAAAGCCCACATCTCCGGCAACCAGGGCCTGTGCACGATGCTGGGATATCCTAGCCTGTTCCCTCTTTCCCGTCCAGAATTTTGCAGGCCTCTCCCCGGAAACCGCCTTATTCTCTTTTCCACAAAAGAAAAGGCGCTCCGGGACTGCCGTGGTCCCGAAGCGCCCTGCGGAAAATATCCGCGGTTTACATAATGCTTTTACGCGTCCACCTGTTCAGGCTCAACAGCCATACCAGCGCCAGGGAGACGGCGGAGGCCACGCAGGCCAGCAACGGTATTTTCACGGCGGCGGGGAGCCCCCCCATTCCAATGAAGTTCACGAAGTCATAGGAGCACTGGACAAAGAAGAAGTGGCACAGGTACACGCCGAAGGTGAGCGCCGCCACCTTGCCCAGCACCGGGCCGGGCTTGATCCTGAGCCTGCTGACGATGGCAAAGATGGCAAAGGTCATCAGGAAGACGTTGATGCCGGAGAAGTACCAGAGTACCTCAAGCTTGGAATATTGGCCGGGGAAGTGCTTCTGCGTTTCCAGGAAGCCGAAGAACGTGACGGCAAAGCCGACCAGGAAGAGGGGAACAGTGATGGCGAGCATCTTTTTCCAGCTCCAGGCCAGCGGGTATTTGGCCAGGTAATGGGCCAGCACCATGTACCCCAGGAAGCCGGCAAAGTTATAGAACATGCCGTACGGGTTCCAGTCGCAAACGCCCAGAATGCCCATGTTGCCGTAATTGCCTTCATAGCCCAGCGCCGGGGCAAGCATCTGGAGGTAGGGGAGAGTCATGCTGAATATCCAGATGCCCAGGAAGATTTTCACATCCTTCCTTTTGGCCTGCGTCAGCCACGCGCTCATGATGGGCATGAAGAGGTAGAGACCCACCAGCATGTATACGTACCACAGGGGCGTGGTGTCATAGTTGAAGTTGAAGAGAAAGGTGTAAAGCTTGCCGACGGTGGCGCTCCAGGTGTAGTTGTCCATCACGATGTTGGGGCTGGCCGTATGCACGCCCGCGGCAAAGTAGCCGAAGTAGAGCAAGGGAAGCACCAGGGACCAGACGACGAGCGGAATCAGCACCCTTTTGAGGCGCTTGGAGTAAAAAGCGCCCATTTCCATGGTGACGGGAAAGAGCAGCACGCCGGAGATCATGGCGAACAGCGGCACGCACGGCCGCACCAGACTGCCCCAGAAGACGGCGGATTTAAAGTTGAAGGTGCCGTCAAAACTGCCTACGAACGGATCGCAGCAATGGGCCACTACAACGAGAAAACAGGCCAGGATGCGCAGGAAGTCAACCCAGGCGATGTGGGTGCCGCGGGAGGTCAGTGGTTGGTTGGTGCTCATGGATGTGTGGTAGGGAAAATTGCCGCATCGTCGCGGACGTTCCAGGAAATATACCCGTTTCCCGGAAACGTTCTATCACAAAATGGGGAAAAGAAACAAAAGCGCCCAGGAACAGGCCTACGAGAGCGGAAGAAAGCCCGGGAAGAAGCTAAAAACAGCGGCAAGCCAGTCAGAAGAGGCCGCGTTTCCTGTGGATTTCAACTTTTTTGCCGCCCGAAGGGCGCAATAAACGCCGCAGGCCCTCTTCCGTGCTACTTTAACTTTTCACCGTTTGCCGGAGGGAATTTCTTGTATCCGGCAGAGTTTATCTTTTACCCAACCGGGTAAGCCCGGTTTTCCCGCCCTTGCAAGAAAAATCCCTCCGCAGGGCTTCGGCGGCAGTTCATCCAATGAAGGCCGCCCGGCCTTCATTCCCAGGAGGGCGTTTTCCGTTTGGACTGCGGGGGCATTTTCCTGCGCTGTCTTTATACTCATAATCACGCCGCCTGGGAGCCAGGGTTCAAGGCTCCCCTCACGCCCCGGCCGTCTTGAAACTGCCCGGAGGCGGGATGATGTTGCCGTAGCGGTGAACGGTTTCGGAAACAGCCTGTTCCCGGAAATAGCCCAGCAGTTCCAGGCGTCCGTTGGCAAGCACGGGCCGGTCCAGCACTTCCACATCCCGGGCGCGGGCGGCATTCGCCAGAGCCTCGGAGATGCCCGTTCCACGCAGGAATTTCACGCCCTGGGCTGCCTCCGGCATCCGGTCGATGAGTTCGGCTTCCGCCTCCACCGTCAGGGACGCATAGTAACCGTTCATTTTCTGAATCCAGGGATGGCCTTCCTCCACGCTCAGGTGCAGGGCTGCTCCGCACAGTTTCGAGCCCAGCAGCAGGATGGCGGCGTCAGCGTCAGACATGTTTTCCACACGGGCCAGTATCCCCTTCACGGGTACGTAACGGAATGTGTTGTTTTCCCCGTAGATATGGGAAGGGTCATGCTCCACGCCGAATTCCTCCATCCACCATTTGGCCTGGGAACCGGCCGCGGAACGGATGCGCTTGGCGCAGTCCGGCAGTTCGGAGCACAGCTTTTCCACCAGCCCGGTGATGCGTTCCCCCGGCGTGCGCAATTTCTGCGGGAGCGCCTTTTCCTCCCAGCTTCCCAGCATGGTGAGGTAGTTGGGGCCTCCGGCCTTGGAGCCGGGCCCCATGGAGGAGTGGTTCCACCCGCCGAACGGCTGGCGGCGCACGATAGCGCCGGTGATGACGCGGTTGATGTACGCATTGCCCACCTGCACCTTGCTTTTCCACAGGGCGATTTCCCGTTCATCCAGGGACTGAAGTCCCCCGGTGAGGCCGAATTCGGAGTCGTTCTGGATGTCAATGGCTTCCTCCAGGTTTTCCGCACGGATGATGCCCAGCACCGGGCCGAAGCATTCCGTCTGATGGAACCAGCTTCCAGGCTTCACGCCCAACCGGATGCCGGGCGACCAGAGGCACGGGTTGTCTTCCGAGGGTTCCGGCTTGAGCAGCCATTCCTCCCCGGGTTCCAGTTGCGTGAGCGCCCGGAGCAGGTCGCCTTCCGGTTCCTTGATGAGCGGCGTCACCACGGAGCTGACCTCCCAGGAGCCCCCCACCTTCAGGCTGGCTGCGGCATCCTTCAACTGGCGCAAAAAGGCCGGGTTGTCATAGACGGAGGCCTCCACAATAGCCACGCTGGCGGCGGAGCATTTCTGCCCGGAATGGCCGAAGGCGCTTTTCACCAAATCTTTCACGGCTTGGTCCGGGTCCGCCGTGGCGGTGATGACCATGGCGTCCTTCCCGCTGGTTTCAGCCAGCACATGCAGGTCCGGCCGCAGTTCACGCAGCATTTTCCCGGTGCGGTAGGAGCCCGTCATGATGATGCCGTTCAGGCGCGGGTCCATCAGGAATTTGTGGGAAATTTCATTGCGTGGCATCGGCACGAATTGAAGCACGCTCTTAGGTACCCCGGCGCGCCAGAACGCCTGGACGATCTGCCAGGCCGTATAAACGGCCAGCTCGGACGGCTTGAACACCACCGTGTTCCCCGCCATCAGCGCGGCGGCCACCCCGCCCGTGGGAATGGCGAAGGGGAAGTTCCAGGGAGACATCACGCAAACGGTACCCAGCGGGGTCATTTCCACGCCGTCGTTCATGCCGTCGCGGTCCAGCCCTTCCGCATAATAGCGGCAGAAGTCTATGGCCTCACTCACTTCCACGTCCGCCTCCGTGGGCACCTTTCCGGCGTCCCTCACCATGGCTGCAATGGCCTCCCCCCGGATTCTGGACAGCTCCTGCGCCGCCTGGTGCAGGATTTCAGCGCGTTCGCCAACGCTCTTGGACGCCCAGGAGGCGCGGGCCTTGTCCGCCGTGTCCAGCGCGTGTTCAATCTGGTCAAAGTCCGCATACGCGAATTTGTAGGAGACTTCATTGTGGCGGGACGGGTCGCGCCCCACGCCCCACAGGTTGGTCGTGATTTCCTCACCGTTGATGACCAGGGGAATTTCCTCGCCGGATTTTTCCTTTTCCGCGGCAATCAGGCCGTTGATCCATTCCGCATTCTGCCGCAGGGACCAGTCCGTATCACGCTCATTGGCAAAGGCGTCCCGGTAATGCGTGGGCTGCACGGGGTCCGTAGCGCGGTTCTGCGTACGGTTGGGGCCGTATTTCACGTCGTCCTTCTCCTGGCAGGCTTTTAAGAATCGCTTTTTCTGCGCCTCCCAGCTCCGGGAGCCCGGCGTCATGCCGAAGAGGTCATGCAGGAAGTTTTCCTCACTGGTGTTTTCATCCAGCCGCCGCACCAGGTAGGCAATCGCGCTGTGGAAGTCTTCCTTCAGCACCACAGGGGCATACAGCAGCAGGCCGTCCGCCGCCTGGCGGATGACGCGCGCCTGATGGTTCGCCATCCCCTCCAGCATTTCAAATTCCACATGGTCCCGGACGCCTTCCCGCTCACGCAGCAGCATGGCATAACACAAGTCAAACAGGTTGTGGGAGGCAACGCCGAACTGCACATATCTGGCGTTCTCCGGCATGCAGCCGTAATGGAGCATTCTCTTGTAGTTGGCGTCCACCTGGGCCTTCGTGCCGTATGGGGCCTGCGCCCAGTCATGCATGGAGGCCTCCACTTTCTCCATCGCCAGGTTGGCGCCTTTCACCAGGCGTATCTTGATGCGCGCGCCGCCCTTCTCCACCCGCTCCTTCGCCCAGGCGCACAGCTTCATTTGTTCCTCCCAGGAGTCCGGCAAATAAGCCTGGAGCACAATCCCGGCTTCCATCTGCATGAATTCATCCTCCATCAGCGTGCGCTTGAACGCTTCCGCCGTCAGGTGGAGGTCACGGTATTCCTCCATGTCCAGATTCACGAATTTGGGTCTTTTGGAGCCGTCCGGCAGTGTCACCGCATTCGTGATGGCCGCCCGGTACAGGATGCGCAGGCGCTCCTGAATCAGCTGCACGGTTTCTTCAAAGGCCACCAGATGAATCTGGCTGAAAATGGCTGAAATCTTGACGGAAATATAGTCGCAGTCCTTGTCCGCCAGGCGGTCCACGACCTGCTGGAGGCGGTGGTGGGCCTCGCTTTCACCCAGAATGGCCTCTCCCAGCTGGTTGATGTTCATCCGGATGCCGGCCTTGCGCCTGCGGCGCAGGTGGGAGCGCAGTTTTCCATCCTCCGCCGGAAGAATCACGTTGGAGCTCTCCTTCCGCAACTGGCTGGTAATCATAGGCATCACTACGCCGGGAAATTGTACGGAGAATTTGTCCCCCAGCTTCATGGCGAACCGGTCCGCGGCGGACAAATAACGGGGAATACCGTAGCCGTCCAGCAGGTAGCGGAACAGCTCCGCGCCCCGCGCCGGCGAGGAAGGGCGGAACACGCGGTCCGCCAACGCCAGCGTAAAGGCCTTGCCCGCAGGGTCGTTCATCATGCGCTCCATCTGCTCCGCCTGCTTTTTCTCCTTCCTGCGCATCCCGGCATTCGACTGTTTCAGAATGGATTCCGCCAGTTCCACAGCCTTGGCGGCCAGTTGCTGGTCAGTCCATTTGTCACGGCGCGCCGCCGCCATCATGTCCGGGATGGATGAATCTGTCATAACGGTCCGAAGACTAGCCTCGGACAGGGGCAAAATCAAGCCAATTTGCCGGGCCCTTCCTGTGGAGAAGGGAATCACGAAGAAAAAACGCGTCCCTTGATTCCGTGACGGCAACCGGGAAGCCTTCCTGTCCGTTTCCGGAAGCTCCGGAAAACCGCATCAATCATACCGCGCGGCAGCCAGGCGAGCCCTCCTCAGCTCTTCCCGGAGCTGGTGCGCGCGCCTGCCGCAAACGCTGGCGCGGTCCATGTCCCGCACTTCCTCCAGAACGGCAACCGCCCGGTTGAAAGCCTCCTCACTCTCCGCCGTGTGGGCGTCCCGGTACAGCGCTTCTTCCAGCCGGACCCAGAGGGGATGCACCATGGAGAGCAGGATCAACTGGCGTTCTTCCACGGGAAGGGAGGGATCATCCGCCCTTTTCCGCCACGCTTCCAGGCATTTCCGGATGGAAGGGGCATCACAGGCCTGGAAGGATTCGCAGAGGAGCGCCGCCGTTTCCCGGTTTTTCTCCAGGCGGCGGGCTGCCGCGCGGGCGTTCAGAAAGGCCGGAACCGTGCAATTCAGTTTTTCCAGGCGTTTCATCGTTCCCGGATAATCCCGGAACCAGGCTTCCGCCGGCACCGGTTCCAACGCCCGGCAAATGGCGGCGGCCTCCTCCGCAGGGTCTCCACCCTTCGGAACGTCATTCACCAAAGTCACCGGGCGCACGCGCCGGGCCTTGTCCGCCAGCAGGGCCGCCTTTTCCCGCAGGGATGCGGCATGCGCTCCCCCTTCCACCAAGTCAAATACACGCCCCCTGGAATCAAGCAAAACCACCGCAGGCAGCACGCGCACGCCATGCTCCGCCGCACGGGACAGGCTGCCGCCTTCTTCCCAATCTTTCACGGAGGGACGTTTGGGCACTGTGACAAACTGCACGTCACGGACATGTTCATCCAGCGCACGGCGTTCTTCCGTTCCTGGACGGAGCGCCTTCAGCCAGCGGGCTTCCGCCGCGCCGGGCTCCGCAGAACCGTACACCACCAGCACGGGAGGCGGCGGAGAAGGAGGCGGGGCGCAGGAAGCGGGGGAATCCTCCGCTTCCGCACGGCCCGGAACCGCCGTCACCAGCGCCAGGCAAACAGACGCAATAACCGCTGCAACCTTCATGAAAACTGCCGGCTTCAGGCGCGCCGGATGGTAATGCGCTTGTAACGGCCGTCGCCTTCCTCGGATTCCGTCGCAATGCCTTCCATGGATTGAAGGGCATTGTGCACCAGGCGGCGGTGGTAGGCGTTCAGCGGCTGCATCTTCATCGGCTTGCCGCTCTCCTGCACGCGTTCGGCCAGGGAACGGGCCTTTTCCAGCAGGCGGGCCTCGTTGCGTTCCCGGTAGTGGTCGCAATCCACCTTCACGCGGGGTGCATCCTCCATCTTGCGCTGGATCATGCGGTTGACCAGGTACTGGAGGTCGTCCAGCCTGTCCCCGTCTCCCCCGATGATGTACTGGGAATCCGGGGAGGAAATATTCAGGCACACGATGCCGTCCGCCTCCGTTACTTCAATATCCGCGGAAAAACCCAGGGAGGCCAGAAGGCTCTTCAAACTCTGTTCAGCTATTTCTTGCACCGTCATCACTTTAATTCAATAGGAAAATGGTTCCATACCGGAAAAGCCGCCCCGCGCCATAACGGCATGAGCCTTTTTTCCAATACCCGATTGACATAAAAATCATAACCTATTTATTCCCCGCGTCTATGAAAATTTGTGGAAGTTCCGTCCCATTTCATGTACGCAGCGTACCCCCGTCCCGCTGCGCCGGAAACGCCGCTGCGCTGCTCCCTCCTATTCCGGCTTCCCCTGCTCCGCTCCTGTTTATTCCACCTCCTTCATTCCGTCCGCCCCCTGTTCCAGACGGTATTTTTTCACGGATGCCGGAATTTTTCCTCCTTCCGGATAAGTCTTTACCACCACCGTTCCGTCATCCTCCAGCCTGACGGTTCCCATTCCCGTGCGGCAGCAGCCCACCTGCTTCAGCATGGCAGAGGCGGAGATGCAGCTCTTATCGTCGGAGACATTCGGTTCTTGGGAAATGCGGAAAATGCGCATATATGAAGCTCCTGCTCCCGCTTCATGAACCAGAACCAGTTCAGGAATGCCGTCCCTGTCCAGGTCCACCAGCCTCATGCACGGTTCCCCTGCGGGAGAACCGGCAAAGATTCCCACAATATGGGGCTGGTCCCCGTCTTCCCCGCAGAAATTCATTTCCGCCACCAGATAAATTGAATCTTCACCCGAGCCATGGGAGCGGTCGGCATAGAGATGCACGCGGCTAATCATGCCGTAGGGAATATCCGGATTTTTCGGCACTGAGAGGCTCTCCACCGGTTCCAGATGCAGGGAACGCGGAGGCTTCCCGAACGCCGTCCGCGTGTCCACGGCTACATCCCCGCGGTCTTCCGCCTGCTGCCCTGCTGCGAATGAAGCATGGACCACAGGCAGAAAAGCCATGCCAATCAAACAAGCCTTTTCCATAGATGCCATTCTCTATCATATAAACGTTTCAAGTCGAGTTCTTTTCAACGAATCTCCATCATCCCTGAACGGAGGCTGCTGACAAAACATGACAGAACATCACCGGAAAAAGAGAAGTCGAACCCTTACCCGTATAGAAGAAATTCGGTCCCATCATGAACAAGCAAATGAAAAAAAAGACGCCGCCCATGGAAGACAGCCTCGCTCCTTTCACCGACGGAAAGGAAGCGGAACCCCATTACACGGATACGATTGATCCGGAGCTGATCAAGCCCACTCCGAAGCCTACGCCGCCCAATGCGGAACCCTCCGCTCCCGGCTCCATGAAAATGCCGGACAATACCACGGAAAAAATCAAGGATCTGGACACCATGCGCTCCAACGGCATGGACCAGCCGCTCACAAGCAACCTGGGAGTTAAAATAGCCAATGACCAAAATACACTTAAAGCCGGAAGCAGAGGCCCCTCTCTGCTTGAAGACTTCCACTTTCTGGAAAAAATGGCTCATTTTGACCAGGAGCGGATACCGGAACGCGTGGTTCACGCAAGAGGTTCCGGGGCACATGGCTATTTTCAGGTATACAAGTCCCTTTCCAAGTACACCAAGGCGGGCTTTCTGCAGGATCCGGGAGAAAAGACCCCGGTCTTTGTGCGTTTTTCCAACGTGCAGGGCTTCCGAGGATCTCCGGATACGGTGAGGGACATCCGCGGCTTCGCCACCAAGTTCTATACCAAGGAAGGCAACTATGACCTGGTGGGCAACGACACGCCCGTCTTTTTCATTCAGGACGCCATCAAATTCCCGGATTTCGTCCATGCCGTCAAGCCGGAGCCCCACAATGAAATGCCTCAGGGGCAGACGGCCCACGACTCCTTCTGGGATTATGTTTCCCTTCAGCCTGAAACCCTGCACAACGTCATGTGGCTCATGTCCGACCGCGGCATTCCCCGGAGTTACCGGACCATTGAAGGCTTCGGCATTCACACGTACAAGCTGGTCAATGAAGAAGGGAAAAGCACCTTCGTCCGCTTCCACTGGAAACCGGCGTATGGTAAAAAATCCCTGATCTGGGATGAGTCCCAGGCGTTGACAGGACGCGATCCGGACTTCCACCGCAAGGATCTCTGGCAATCTATTGAAGCCGGGGATTATCCGGAATTCGAACTCGGTTTGCAGCTCATTCCGGAAGAGGACGCAGACAAATTCGACTTCGATATTCTGGACGCCACCAAGCTCATTCCGGAAGCGCTGGTTCCCGTGGAAATCGTCGGCAAGATGGTGCTGGACCGCAACCCGGACAACTTCTTTACGGAAACGGAACAGGTCGCCTTCTGCCCCGCCAACATCGTGCCGGGCATCGATTTTTCCGACGACCCGCTACTTCAGGGCCGCATCTTCTCCTACAGCGACACCCAGCGGCACCGCCTGGGCGGAGCCAACTTTACGGAAATCCCCATCAACCGGCCCGTCTGCCCCTTCCACAATAACCAGAGGGACGGCTTCCACCGCATGCAGATAGACACCGCTCCGGCCAACTACGATCCCAACTCCATCGGGGACAACTGGCCGCGTGAAACGCCCCCGGAAGAAGGCGGTTTCTCCACCGCCCCCCAGCCGGTGAGCGGCGTCAAGGAACGTCTCAGGAGCCCCTCCTTCGCGGAATACTATGCCCAGCCCCGCCTGTTCTGGATGAGCCAGACTCCCGTGGAGCAAAGGCACATCATTGACGCCTTCAGCTTTGAAGTAGGCAAGGTGACGCGCCCGTACATCCGGGAACGGGTAGTGGACCTGCTGACGCGCATTGACCCAAACCTGGCAGCCGGAGTAGCTAAAAACCTGGGCATTGAACTCACGGAGGAACAGCTTAACCGGGAACTGCCCAAACCGGTCTGCGGCCTGGAAAAAGACCCGGCGCTGAGCCTGTACGCCAACCCGGACGGCAACCTCAAGGGCATGCGCGTCTCCCTGCTGGCGGCGGACGGCGTCAGCCTGAAATCCGTGGAGGAAATCTGCAGCGCCCTGCACAAGGAAGGCGTGCACCCCCAGATTCTTGCCCCGCACATGGGAAGCGTGAATACGGAGGAAGGGAAAGACCTGCTTGTGGACGGCACCCTGTCCGGCAACCCCTCCGTCGTGTTTGACGCCGTCATCGTGCCGGAAGGAGAGCAGAGCATTAAAACGCTCCTGATGAACGGAGACGCCAAGTACCACCTGCGCCAGGCATACCGGCACCTGAAAGCCATCGGCCTGCCCGGCGACGCCAGTGAAATGCTGGAAGCAACGGACCTGCCCCGGGATATGGACGACGCCGGGCTGCTCACGCCGAAAGACACCAAGGCCCTGATGAAACCTTTCATCACGGCCATGAAACAACACCGCGTCTGGGCCCGCGAACCCAAGGCGCTGGATTTCGGCGCCTGATTCATTCCCATTCAGGAACCGATTCAATATATCATTAAACAGGGGCTGCCGCACCGAAAGGTGCGGCAGCTTTTTTATCCATAACGGCAGACGTCCAAATGATGCTCCAGGCAAAAGCAGCATTCATGCAGTCTTAACGTTCCATGCGGGATGACCTTTCTCCGAGACAGCCGTAGATTTTTTCCGAAGTGGGTTTCAACCGTTTCCATTTTATCCGGGGAATGTAAGGCACTTCAAGCCAGGGCGCCGCTGGATCAAATTTCAGCCCATCCGCAACCGAAGGAAGGGGAGGTTCTCATGAATCCCGTCCAGAGTTGCCCTGACCGTTGAAGAAGCCAGCCCGCGTGGAAGGTGCAAGCCTTCCATGCCGGATGAGCCGGAGTTCATCATGGATAAGGAGGCGCCAAAGTTGTTCAACTACCTCACTACAACCAATAATAAACAAAAATCATGGATAAAATTACTTCCATCAACGGAATTTTACTGACGGCCCATAATGATTTTTATGAGCATGAAAAAAATAATTCCGTTCACATCACAGAGGATGAACGAACGGCCTGGAACTCCAAGGCTGAAGCATCTGAAGTTAATTCCAAAGTAAGCACGGAAACATTCGATGCCCACAAAGCGGACGCGTCAGTCCATATCACGGAAGAGGAGCGCAACCGATGGAATACCGCTCCCCACTTGGATGAGAGCGGCAATATGACGCTTGCAGGAAGCCTGACGACAACGGGAACCTATAATGCCAACGGCGGCATTAACATTGGGGGGCCTGTAACACTCGGCGCCGTGCAGATACCTGCTGATGTCCTGCCCTCCCTCTACAAGGCAGCTGCGTATTATTACGCCTACCAGTATGAGTGGACACGGGAAAATATTATACGGGATTTTTGCGATGGCACAATTATTACCGCCTTGCCAGATGATATGCCGGAGCCAGCAGCCCTGACCGCATTGACAAATGGAACTAATCTTTTCACTCTCTCCAAGCTGACCCGCTTCCCGTCATCATGGAGATTCCCTAATTTAACAATATGCACTGGGATGTTTAGACAATCTGACGTTGATGAGGTGACGATATCGTCAACAAATATTACCTCATGCGATACATTGATTTACGGTGCTGCCAAATGCCGCCGCATTCATATGGACTTTGGCAATGTAACGTCCTTGTCCTACATGGCGGAGGGCGCGGGTCTGGTTGATTTTAAGCACAATCTAAAAAATGTAACTAATGTCAACAACGCGTTTATGTCCAACAAATCTATGGTGGAATTCGGCTCCGCATTACCGAAGGCCATGTACGCCACCAATTTTATGAGTTGGAATTTCAATTTGAAAACATGCCGCTATCCGGTTGATGCAAATGGACAGAGCATTTATGAGAGTGGCCTGGAGCAGGCATTGGATGCCGAAGGAAATGGCCTGTATGCCTATTTGACCCTGCCGGAAATAGTCGCCGGAGGGAATGCGTTTCATGCGACGCAATTGGATCTTCCTACCGCATTGAGTATCATCAATAGCTTGCGGATGTCCGCTGACGGGATAACTGGAGCAACGTGGGAATTGACCATTGGAGTCCATGTGGATCATAAATCGGCTCCCGAGCTTCTTGCAGCCATAGAAGGAGCCACGCACCGCGGGTGGACTGTTACGGTTCAATGGAATGGAACGTCTACGTCCAAAGCCAAAATCCGGCAGTTGGAAAAGGTATGGTGCAAAGCCGTACCGGGAGAAACCGGGGATTACGTAGATCAGAACGGAACGCGTTATATTGTTGACTGGGGACATCTGGTAATTAGTAAGACCATGAAGAACGAAGAACTGGGGTACAGTTCCTTTGATTCCCTTGATGACGCCCTTGATCAATGGGGGCTAACGAAGCAGAGAACTGAGCCGTTAATATAATTCTTTCAACGAAAACCGTCTGGCTGATTTTCAATTTCCTATGCCGCACCTCTTGGATAGGAAAACGATCGCAGAGTTTTTTTCACTGTGGAACCAGCGCTTTTTTTTACTCCTGTTCATCAGTTTGAGATACCTGCACATATATTCCAGATGGTTGTCGGGGGAGGTATCTGGCGTAACACCTAATGAAACCTGGCGGGCCCTGATGATCATTTTTTTCTGAGTCCGGTCACGCCTCGAAAATTTGTTGTATTATTTATTTATCCTCTATAGAAGATTTCTTATTACCTGAATTAATATTTATATTAAAACTAACGTGTTTTATGTTTGATTCCATCAAACAGATCAGCAATAAATTCAAACTCCATTCACAATCACTAAAATCAGATACGGCAAGAGAAACAACCAACTTTTACATGAACACAATTTTATTCATTTTGCGTGTTTTTAAATTTCATTCCTCAAGAAAAATATTTCCGGAGAAATTTGCCTTCTAAATTTTGCAGCTTCCGGAATTTTTAAAAATCATAAAAAACTTATAATAAACAAAATACAACAATTTTTAAATCTCAACTTCATACCATTGCATCAGCTGCTAACATAATTCCTACCACTGGTATTAAAAAAGCACTATACTTCTTCCATTACACTTCTTGTCCAGCATTAAATAATTAATTATATCATGCTTTAATAACAATAAAAAAGCCGCGCATTCAGAGCGCGGCTTTTTTATTTAATTTTTATAAAAGAAAGTCTTTGGTACACGGAGAGGGATTCGAACCCCCGACCAACTGTGTGTAAGACAGCCGCTCTACCACTGAGCTATCCGTGCATGAGGTGGCGGGAATATATACCGGGGAACCCGGACCGGCAAGGAGAAAATGAGAAAAATGCGTCCTTCTCCGCCTACCTGATGTCCACGCGCCGGAGCGCGCGGTAATGCAGGATGACGAAGAGGACGCACAGGACGGCTTCAGACCAGTAGAAAATGTCCAGGGCGTCACGGCCGGAGGTGAAGCCGTAGGAGTGCAGGCCCACGCCCAGCATGTTGACGCCCCACCAGGCAAAGGCGATGATGACGCCGCCCACCACGTTGCTGAAGTGGAGCAGCCAGGGGGACAGCCACCCGGCTTTCCGCGCGTGCAGCACGGTCAATTGCCACAGCACAATCATCAGGGCCCCGTTTTCCTTGGGATCCCAGCCCCAGAAGCGCCCCCAGGATTCATTGCCCCAGATGCCGCCGAAGACCGTTCCCACCAGCGTGAATACCAGGGAGAAGCACAGGATGCCGTAAGCCATGCGGTCCAGGGATTGTTCCGTTTTCCTGCCGATCAGGCGCAGGGGAGAGGCCAGCAGGTACACATGGGAGAGCACCGCCGCCAGCAACCCGGCCGCGTACCCCAGCACAATGGTGATGACATGGGTGGAGAGCAGGAAGTTGGAGCGCAGGATGGCTACCAGGGGGTCCATGTGGTCCACGGCCTGGGAGGATTCGTACAGAATGCCCATCTGGCAGGAGAAGGCCCCCAGCAGAAGCCCCGCCGCCAGCACGATGCCCTTTTTGCTGAACAGCTCCGCCACCAGCGCGCAGAGCACGCCCATGCACGCGATGAAGGCGATGGTTTCATACGTGTTGCCCACCGGGGACCTCATGGTGATGAGCACGCGGATGACCAGGGCCGCCGCCAGCACGCCGGTCCCCGCCGCACCCAGCAGCCACGCAGGGCTGAACCCGCCGGGCCGCAGAAAACGGCGCCAGAGGGGAGCGTTGGCGGCAGGACGGAAGAGGGCGCAGAGCAGCAGGCACACGAACGCCGCCACAAAGACGGCCAGGGAGGCATAGAGCGGGTCCAGGCGGTAGTAGAAGATTTCCCTTTCCAGGCTGTGCCGTTCCCCGGCGGAGGCGGCTTCATTGGGCTGCGCCAGTTTTTCCAGCAGCAGTCCTTCCGCCTTCATCCGCAGTCCGGAGGCTTCCGCGCCTTCCATGCCGATGGCCTTGCGTTCCAGCAGGGAGGCCATTGCCAGAAAGGCTCCGGTGGCTTTGTCCGGGGCAGCCGTCCAGAGACGCTCCCCATTCTGGCCCGCAGAGGGGAACCAGCGGGGGAATTCCATCCGTTCCATGGCGGAGGGGTCTTCCAGCATGATACGGGAGCCGAGCATCCAGCCGCGCACCACGTCAAAGTTGCGGGAAAGGGCCAGGATTTCCTTCTGGGCTTCCGTCAAATCCGTTTCTCCCAGCAGCCGGATTTCCCGGACGGCGCGGGTCATTTCCTCCCAGTGTTCCGCAATCTGCGCGTAGGAGTATTTTTTCCGCTTGTCCGCCTGGTCCGGCAGGTGCAGACGCCTGACCACTTCCTCCCGGTTAACCAGGAAAACGGGGTATTGTTCCGCGAATTCCGGGCGGAACATGCAGTCCAGCATCCATTCCACCGGAGAGAGTTTCCTTTTCCCCTCCGGCGTCTCCATGGCAAAGCTTCTTTTGCCCAGGGTCCGGAGCAGATGGAAGCCCGCGTACGTGGAGACGGGCTTCAGGCGGCCGCCGTCCTGGACGGCCATTGCCCCGGCCCGTTCCACCAGGAAGGAGGACCAGGGCACGTAATGCTCCACCCGGACCGGATGAGAGGCAGGCCGGGCCGCCAGCATGCCGACGCCGAAGATTGCCGCCACCAGCACGCAAATGCCTATCAGGCGCAGGCGGCGCTTGCCGCCGGAAGCGGGCGGCGCCGGCTGGTCGTCCGCCGCCTCCGTTCCGGCGGGAGCCTGGCCGGGTTTGCGGCGCAGGTACCTTCCGAAGACGCAGGCAAAGTGCCACAGCAGTCCCGCGGCAATGATGTAGGAAGACCATTTGGGCATCTGCTCCAGGGGATTGTGGGAAGCGCGGAGGACGGAGATGAGCCTGCCCGGATGCAGGGAGTCCTGCCCCCAGCTCATCTGGTACAGCGTCCAGCCGGAAAGGCGGAGAGGCTCGTTCATGCGGATGACGGCATCATACTGGCCGCCGGATTCCGGAAAGACGGTTACCTGGGATTCATAGGATTTGGGCTTGGAGGTGCCGGGATAAAATTCCGGCACGAAACGGTTCAGGCGGAGGTCAAACGGCAGGGACTGCTCGTGCACCCGGTCGCCCTGGGGCAGTTCCACCTGGTCCACGGCCACCGTCATTTTATTGCCCAGCATGATGCCGGCCAGCAGCAGCAGAATGCCGCCGTGGGCCACCAGCACGCCCGCGTGCCTCCAGGTCCACCGGACGCGGAACATCCCGCCTATGAGCAGGTTGGCAAACAGCAGGGCGCAGGTAATGCCCATGCCGGGCAGCGGCAGGGAAACCAGGGAGTTTTCCCCGCCCAGCGGCATCAGCACATACGGCGCGCCGAAGAAGGATTCTATGGCCGCCTCCGGCCCCATGGAGGAAGACAGCCGCACCTGATGCAGCGTTCCGGCAAACGTCAGCACCAGCAGGATCAGCATCAGAGCGATGCCCAGCCCGTAGCTTCCGGCGAATTTCCAGAGGCTGCGCCCATATTTCATCCACACCGCATCCGTGCGTTTCCAGTCCATCAGCGTAAGGCGTCCGTAAGTAAAAAGAGGGCCGATCACACGATCAGCTCGTGAAACCGGCCCCAATCATGTTTCTGGAGAAAGGACGATTAGAAGTTGTCCGCCAGTTCTTCAAAGAACGCCTGGGGATGCACGCAGGCCGGGCACACCTTGGGGGCGGTGGAGCCGGTGTGCACGTAACCGCAGTTGCGGCACTTCCACTGGATTTCCTTTTCCTTGGCAAATACCTTGCCTTCGCGCACGTTTTCAGCCAGCTTGAGGTAGCGCGCCTCATGGTGCTGTTCCACAGTGGCAATCTGGCGGAAGGTTTCCGCAATGGCGGGGAAGCCTTCACGGTCAGCCACCTCGGCAAACGTGGGGTACATTTCGGACCATTCGTCGCGCTCGCCGGCAGCGGCGGCCAGCAGGCATTCCTCCGTAGATTCCAGGGGGGCCGTGCAAACGGTGTGCGTTACTTCAACGCAGGCGTCCTTCAACAGCTTGAAGAACACCTTGGCATGTTCCTTTTCATTGTCGGCGGTTTCCAGGAAGATGGCGGCAATCTGCTCATAACCGGCTTTCTTGGCCACGCCGGCAAAGTAGGTGTAGCGGTTGCGCGCTTCGGATTCTCCGGCAAAAGCCTTGAGAAGGTTCTTTTCTGTTTCTGTTCCTTTGATGGATTTCATAAATTAGTCATCTGGTTGCGTAAGCGGGATTATCCTAATCCGGGCTTGCCGAAAAACAAGCTTTTATTGAATGAATCTAAAAAATCATTTTCCTGCCGATTTTCCGGAAAAAGCCTCGCGCCACGGGTCATCCAGCTTGCCCGGAACGCTTTCCAGCTCCCGGAGGATTTTCTCCCGCTCACGGGAAATGCGCTCCTGGTCCGCGGGATCCGGCGCGGGGGCCTCCCCGGGCACCGGAAGCAGCCCGTCCGGCGTTTTGCCGCCGTCCGGGGAAATCGGCGGGGTAACCTCCTTGCCGTCTTCATCCGTCCCCGGTTCCGGATTGTCCGGGTCCGGGTTATCCTTTTTTCCGGAGCTTTCCGGAGCGGCCAGGTTCCGGTACAGGAACACCAGGTCCCCTGCCTCCACGGCTCCGCTGCGTATGTCCGCCGGAATGCGCGCCCGGCCCATACGTTCCTCCGTCACGATCAGGTTCGCGACCCTGCGGTTTTCCTCCCTGCCCGGAGACTGGGAGATGAGCACGGTTCCGGGCTCGTAAACGTTCCCGGCCAGCGCAATGAGCACATAGTTGTGGCTGGGGTACACCTGCTCTACCTTCCCCACGTACACGGGAGGCCGGACGTTTTTTTTGACGGGCCTCACCTGCTGGGAGCAGGAGGCGCTCAGCAGCGCGAACGCCGCCAGAGCAGGCAGGGAAAGGATTCGTTTCATGGGGAGGGGCTTTTCTCGTCGTTTCATTCCACCAGCACCTTGCGCGGACGGTTGGTATTGTCCGCCGGGGCAATGATGCCGCGGGATTCCAGCAAATCCATCATGCGCGCCGCGCGTCCGTACCCGATGCTCAAACGCCGCTGCAGCAGGGAGGTGCTCACCTTGCGCTCAATGACAGCCACTTCCAGGCATTTGGCGTAGCATTCCTCCTCCGCGTCGTCCAGCGGGCTGTCCGCCCCTCCGCGGGAGGGTTCGTCCAGGGATTTCTGAACCTCTTCATGGAATTTCTGCCTGGCCTGGGAGGCGCAGTGGGCCACCAGGGCTTCCACTTCGTCGTCGGAGATAAAGGCGCCCTGCGCCCGCTCCACCTGGGCGGAACCCGGCGGCAGGTACAGCAGATCGCCCTTGCCCACCAGTTTTTCCGCGCCCTGCCTGTCCAGAATCACGCGACTGTCCGTGCCGCTGGCCACCTGGAAGGCGATGCGCGTGGGAATATTGGCCTTGATCGTCCCCGTCACCACCTGCCTTCTGGGCGTCTGCGTCGCCACAATGAGGTGGATGCCCGCGGCGCGGGCTTTCTGGGTCAGGCGGCCGATGTTCGTTTCAATGTCCGCGCCCACCGTCTGCATCAGGTCCGCAAGTTCGTCAATGATGATGACGATGTAGGGGAAGCGTTCAGGGATGACGCCGTCGTCCTCCAGGTCCAGTTCATCATCCTCTTCCGCGGGCCATTCCCCCTGGGATTCCAGGTCACGGGCAATGGATTCCGCCTGGGCTTCATCCACATCCCCGTCTTCCGGTTCCTCCGCCTCTTCCGCAGGCGCGTCCGGCGGCCGCTTGTTGAAGGCTTCAAAGTTGCGCACGCCCACCTTGGCAAAGCAGTGGTAGCGGTGCTCCATTTCATTCACGCACCAGCGCAGGGCATTGGGCACTTTCTTGGGGTCCGTCACCACCGGCACAATCAGGTGCGGCAGCTTGGAATAAGGCTGCATTTCCACCACCTTCGGGTCCACCAGGATGAGCCTGAGCTCATCCGGCCGGAATTTCAGGAGCATGGAGGAGATAATGCTGTTGATGCACACGGATTTGCCGGACCCGGTGGCCCCGGCCACCAGCAGGTGCGGCATGGATGCCAGGTCCCCGATCACGGTGCGGCCATACACGTCCTTCCCCAGGGCCAGCGGTATTTTCTTCTTGGGGGAGCAGAAGCCGGGGTCCTGCAAGAGTTCCCGCAATGGCACGGCCACCTTGTTGCGGTTGACGATTTCAATGCCCACCGTGTCCTTGCCCGGAATGGGCGCCACGATGTTCACGCTCTCCGCCTTCGTCGCCAGCGCGATGTCCTTCGCATACTGGTCAAAGGTGTTCACGCGCACGCCGCGCGCGGGGTAAACTTCATAGCGGGTGATGGTCGGGCCGCGGGTAATGTCCCCCGGCGTCACGTCCACGCGGAACGTCGTCAGGGTATCAATGATCTTCTGCTGGATTTCCAGCATTTCATCCTTGTCCTCTTCCGTAGGGCCTTCCGGCTTTTCTTCATAATGCAGCAGCTCAAACGGAGGAAGCTCGTAATCCCGGAATTCCTCCGTAGGCGGCGTGGACAGTTTGGAGAAAGGCTGCTCCCTGGGAGCGGGCTTGATTTCCGCCGGCTTCGCCACGGTAATCCTGGGGCGCGGCGTCAGCGGAAGATGCCCCTGCGTACGCGGTGCGCGGGGGGCGGGAGCGGGGTCTGCGGACCTGGCAGGGGAAGCCGCGGCCACTTCATTATATAAGCCTTCCAGGTCGTCCCCGGTGCGCTGCAGGCGGGGAGAGGATGCCCTGCCCTTTCCGGCCGGCCTGGGGGCGGACAGGGCCGCATCTTCCATGCTGGCCCTCACGCGCGCCGCCTCCCTGGCAAGCTGCGCGGACTGGCGCGCCATTCTTTTCTCCTTCCTGTTCATGCGCCAGGCGCGCCACTCCCGCAGCATGGCGCGGAACAGCGGGCGGGGATGCATTCCCGCGGCATAAACCAGGGCCAGCAGATAGCCCAGCCCGGAAAGAACCAGCACGGCGGACGTGCCGGTCAACGGAAGAAGCAGCCCCGTTCCCAGCAGATGTCCCGCCAGGCCGCCGGCGCCCTGAATCTGGTGGCGCGCCACCCATGCGTCACCCGGCACATGCCCGGCCGTCAGGAACAGGCAGCCGAACAACAGCAGGAAAAGGCCGCCGTACACCACGCTGCGGGGCAGACTTCCACGGTGCAGCAGACGGTAAAGCCCCCACCATTCCAACAGAATGACCAGCATCCAGGCCATGCCGCCCAGCGCCCAATAAAGAATCCCCGCGCCGTACAATCCCGCCACGCCCAGCACATTGGAGGTGCCCGGAATCACCTGCCCGGAATCATTTAAATAACTCCAGCCTATTTCCCGCACGTCAAACGTCAGCATGGCCGCAAGCAGCGCAGCCCCGCCCAGCAGGGACACGACGCCCCACGCCATTCCTATCCAAACAGGGGGACGCCCCTCTTCACGCTCAAATGCATGATGCTCCTGCACATCCAATGCCATACCTGCATTCTATCCTAACAACTCCGCGCGCCCAACTCAAGGCTAAACAAAAGGAGGGGGTCCGGAAGGCCGCAGGTTTCTCCCGATTACGGTGGAAATGACAGATTTCAGGAAGGAAAAACCCGGAAGAGCCTCCTTTCCGGACTCCACCGAACAGCGTCATGCATAGTCCTTCCCTTACCTGCGCAAACGGCTTCATTCCCCTTCAAACCAACACAAATACAGCAATAACCAATTCAACCTTCCTATCTTATTGATTACACTAATTCAACCATATTTCTATTATAAAAAGACATGTTATTCAATACTTGGGCACCTGTAATAAAATATCCAGCGGATTGCAAATCCGATGTCAATAGTAATCATTAAAGAAAAAATACTTATTTATC
>ERZ773139.1261-NODE-1261-length-29955-cov-31.054883_pt1 | contig 29955 bp, 31 predicted proteins | sample MGYA00580854_ERZ773139 | MGnify/ENA primary metagenome ERZ773139 (study PRJEB29015, sample SAMEA2737809) | human gut metagenome | biome: human gut; feature: human-associated habitat; material: faeces | place: China | collected 2012 ...
GCGTATAAGCTTGATTTATTCCGAAACTAACCATATTAACAACCAACCCAAATTGATAGCCTATACTATACAAACCAACATTAGCTAAATTAATTAAGCGATTGATAAAGATTCTATCTAACATACTATTCAACCACCCAGATAAGGTATGTGGCAGTAAAGGGATAGAATATTGCAACGATTTTTTAAGAACTGCTAAACTAAATTTATATGTTATATATTTGCGCAAAGCACATACTGCGTAAATTGCAAAAATACCATTAACTATTAAATTTGCCAAAAGTACGCCTAAAGCTTTCCAATGAAAAAAGACAACGAAACATATTGTCAATCCCAATAAACAAACAAATTGCAAGAAGTTATTTATAACAAAATATCGGGCATTTTGAGTTGTCTGTAAATAATTTTGGAAATATAAATAAATTGGAGAGAAACAACAATTTAAAATACAAATAAGTACATAAGGGTAAAATTGAATTTCATTTCCAATTAAATATTTCAAAGAATAATTATAACCGACCATAACTAAGATTGACCAAAACAGACTATTTATAATTATAAAAATCAAATTGGATCCCCAAATAGTTTTTATAATAGAATCACTCCGTTTATACTTATAATGAAATCTAGACGAAGCAGACTGCACAGAAAACGTTAAAAGGAATGTTAACAATGCTGCCGTTGATGTCAATACATTAATTGTTCCATAATCCTCTGGAGTTAAATATATAGTATATAAAGGTAATAAGAAAAAATTAATAGCCCTCTGAAGGACATTAAAAACTATGTAAATAGCTGAATTTTGAGCTATACTAGGTATTCTTATTGATAATAGTTTCATTTCTATTATTATTAAAATGATCAATCTAAACAACCAATACAGCGTCCTCACTATTTTTCATAGGGGTAGCCATACCAGTATTTTTGAATAAAGTTTTGATTTTTGTGAAATTTAACTATCAAGCTACAGCCTGAGAATCCATAACGGTTAAATACATTACTTTATCAAATGCTTGAAAGATCAAAATTGATTTATAAAATTTACTTTGAATATCAACAAAAGACATAGTATTCATTGAACCATGAGCAACATTATTTATTGCTTTATTGAAATCAGCAAAAGAATTTGTGCTCATATTATGTACTTCTTTATCTCTGCAATTCTGTTTTTTTTCTATATCGCCATCTTGATATTACATAACCAACTCCCTACCTGAAGGATCAGTACAAAAGAGCTTATTAGCATACCGTTAAGGACTGTAATCTTGGGTTGTATCATAGGAATATTTATCCTATCACTTCTAGAAATCTATCTCCCAAGGCATCCCAGTTCATTCTTTCCTTGTACATCTTGACAGCCTTTTCTTGCATATACTGCAACTTGCCCTTGTCTGCAAGAACATCAAGAATCTTATTGGCAAAATCATCAGGATTGCTGCCCATTGGCAGGCGATAACCATTTTCACCATTTAACACATAATCACCAATGCCTCCTGTATCAAACGTAATGCTAGGAATGCCATAGGCTGAGGATTCACAGAATACGATACCAGCACACTCTGCTCTCGTAGGGAGAATGAAGATATCGGCCTGCTCACGAAGGCTTATCATTTTCTGGGCCTGCTCTGGAATGTTACGATTCAAGAAACCATAAAACTTGATGTTCTCGTCCTTTATCTCGTAAGGTGGCTGACAACCAACGAAATGAAGCACATATCTTCTTGATGTATCTTTCTTATTGAGAAGCTTGGTACACTCCACTGCTATCTCGCCGCCCTTGCGTTCCCATTCTACACCTACAAACAATAGGTTCACAAGACTCTCGTCGTGAGGTTGCTTCTTGAATTCCGCAGTATCTACACTTGCGCCAAAGTAACCGAGATGGCATGTTGACTCTGGAATATGGTAGAAATCCACCGCATCACGCATAGCCCAATTGCTAGCAAACACATTTACATTGCAATTCTGCATCGCTCTACGCTGAACCTCATTGCCATCTTTGATGTTCGCATCCGTAAGGTGGAAGAAGTAATAATCTACCATCTGATGGAAACAGGCATCGCTGAAATATACTCTATGAGGTATGTCGGTCTTGGCATAAGCTGCAAGATTACTACCACGGAAAAATACTACATCATACTTTTTCCTTGCCAAAAGCTTGTTTACTCTTCGACCTTTCAACTTAGCATAAGTCGTGGTGAAACAAGGATCGTTGTGTTTGCCCAGCAAACGCCAAAAGACTTTATAGGTGAGACGAAAGAGTTTTTCCGCCTTCGTTTCCTGCAACCAGATGGTCTCTACATCGTAATTGCGCTTCAACTGTTGTACCAAGTTATATGGAATACCCGACCAAGAACGTTTGTCTTCAGGGTTAGCACCATCTATATAAATTAATGTTTTCTTATTGTTTGTCATCGTTTTTATCTTATTTATCTTACAAAATTAGTTATACAATTTCTATAGGCTTGAGGTATTCCCATGTCGAACATCTCTCCGTCCAACTGTACTCCCATCAATCCATATTTACCTCTCACTTGTTCCAGGGCTGTGGTCAATTCCACCTCGCCTCGTTCGCTTACCACGCCATCGTTGATGTTCTTTTTCAACTGCTCGAAGACTTCTGGAGTCAACACATACTGTCCGAAGACCGAATAGTATCTCTGTTCTCCGTTATGCATTTTGACGGCAAGCTGGTCTTCCGCATAAGAGACTTTTGGTTTCTCACAGAACCGTGATATATTCATCACCGTCTCATCACGATTTTCCCAACAACCCGACATAATGCCATAATAACTTACGTCCTTCAGAGGTATGGAATGTATAGCAATCATCGGCTTGGAATACTTCTCATAAGCCTCCATCAGTTGTAAGGCACATGGTTTGCTCTTGTTGGAGCGATAGATGGTATCACCCAATAACAAAAGAACAGGTTCGTTGGCTGCGAAATTGGCTGCTAGGGATACCGCATGTCCGAATCCTCGTTTCTCGGTCTGATAAACATATCTCAGTCGCTTTCCAATCTCCAGAATATGGCGTTCGAAATTCTGGTCTTCAACCTTCAATTTGTTGAAGTGCTCATCAGCCAAGCGTGTTTCGAAATAACGTCGGTATTCCTCACGTTCCTGCTCGCTACCCAATATCAGGCAGATTTCTTCTATTCCGCTATTCACCAGCTCTTCCAAGAGTATTAAGATGACTGGCTTCACCTTACCATCCTTGTCCACTATCGGGAAGAAATCTTTCTTCATCGTACGAGTGGCAGGATAAAGTCGAGTACCGAAGCCCGCAACTGGGATAATCGCTTTTCGTATGGTATGGCGAGCTTTCAATGTCAAAGCATAAGCTGACATACCAAGTCCATTGAGATAGGTGATAATTTGCTGCTGGCATTTCTCGTCCTTAGCCAGAAATTGGATGGAGCCATCTCCCTGAGAGCCTACGCCTTTTCCTCCATAAGACAAATCTTTGAGATAGGGATCATTGAGGGTTTTATGCAAAATTGGTGATTGTAACTGAGAAGGACACATCGGTGCTACTTTCTCGTCAAAGATGGTCTGCGCCTCCGTCATCAACTTACCCAAAGCTTCTGCATCACCTTCTTTCATAAAATCGACAGCCTTCGAAACTATCTTATGATTAATCGGACCTAATGCATCCTGTATAGCTAGCTCCTTCTCATTGTCTGCAAAGGGGAAAGCCTTGTTCAAGTCTTTCAAAATCTTGACCGTGTCTTTGGAAGCATTCAAGTCTGCAAATACCCAATAAAGGTTTTTCTTTACATTGAGTCGACTGACATCTATCTCCTCACCATCAAACTTCATCAATACAGGACGCACACCAAAAGCACAAGCTTGATCCAAGCGCCCACAACGAGAAGCCGTTCTCAATTCGCCCACATAGGCAATATTCATCTCTCCCATTGTAGAAAGATTCAAATCATACAGTTCATTGAATGCCCTACAAACGAGCACACAAATGGCAGCACTGGAGGAAAGACCACTCTTCAGAGGAAGTGTCATATCAGTGATATGAATTTTTGCCCCCCCAATTTTGTACCATTCGAGCATATAGCTAGCCACACCAGCACAATAAGAAAAGAAAGAGCCAGAATGAGCGACATCTTTTAATGCCTCGGCATTCATTGGGCACTCAAAATCATGCCATACCTCTTGCAAGGAAGATGCCGATGATGTCATCTCAAAGTTCTCCGATTTCTCTACTGTTGCGAATATACCTTGTTCCGTTCCCGTGACGATGGCCTCACCAGCCACCAAGGCGCTATTCATCGAGCGATATTTTCCTGCCCAGTCGCTATGTTCACCAAAAAGGCACAAGCGACCAGGAACAAATAAATCTATTTTTTGCATAATTACATAATTATTTTCTCATATTAATTTATTGGGATTTAATATTATAAAAGCGTTGACGGCATTATAGCCTATCCATTTCTCACTCCCTCCTTTTCCACTCCCCCACATCGCTTATCACCGCCCCGAAGTCGTAGCCGGCCACGGAGAGCATCTTTTCGCGGACTATCTTCTCCATGCCACCCTCAAAGGGATGGAGGGTGACACCGGAATAACGTAAACCACAAATTCTCCTAGAGCCTTCTCCCATCGCTCCTTGATTCCCAGCACCTTCTCTTCTTTGTCGGCATAACTTAGCAGGGGATAGCAAATTCTTCTTGTAATAGTAGTGAGTATAGCTGTCGTGAACAAATGTAGAATAGTGCCGGGAGCATGTTTACTGATATCACAAGCGCTTTCAAACTTGCAGAAATGCATACTCTTCATCAGAAACTTTCGATCCAAAAACAGATTATTTCTTTATATGTTTAATCAATTCGTTCGCCTTCTTATATTCCTCGTGACTACCGATATCAAGCCAATAGCCAGTAATCGGATAACGGATAACTGTCTTACCTGCTGCTACGGCATCATTCATCAAGTCAGTGGCATTATAGAAGGTATTCTTTGGCATATTCTCCAAAAGCTCACGTTTAATGAGATAGATACCTGCGTTAGCGAAGTAATTATAAATAGGCTTCTCCTTCACACCTTTGATATTTCTGCCTTCCAATTCGAAAATACCATAAGGTACAGAAATAGAATATGGTACAGCAGCTACAGACATATCAGCATCATGTTCCTTGAAGTGAAGATAAAAATCCTCATAATCTATGTTGGTAAAGAGATCGGAGTTCATTACAAGTACCACATCATTATAAAACTTGGTAACAAACTGAGTTGCGCCCATTGTTCCCAGGAATTGTGGCTCTTTGATACAATCAATCTTTACGCCATTCACAGGTTCTGCAAAATGCTCCTCCAACTGTTCATGAAGATAATTGACCGTTACAGAGATATGCTTGATACCATTCTCCATCAAGCTATCAATATTGTAATCGATAATAGATTTACCACCTACAGGGAGGAGAGGCTTTGGAGTTGTCTCTGTCAATGGACGAAGGCGAACACCTTTGCCACCTGCCATAAGAACAGCATCAATTGGAAGTTTAGATTTAAATTTATTCAAGTTTACCACATCTATCACTTGATAGTTTTCATCAAGAATAGGAATAAACATAATTCGCTGATTGCGGAAAGACTTCAAATGTTCTACATCAAATTCGCTTTGTTTAATAAACTTAAAATCTCGATGCATAACCATACTTACCGAATCAGTTAATTCTGCTCCTGCAATAAGCCCCCTTCGAATATCACCATCGGTAAGCGAACCGACCATTTGCTGACAGTCATTCACTACGATGAGTAACTCCCCGTCATGGGTAATTCCATTAATTGCGACAAGTGCATCCTTGATGCAAGCTGTCTCTTTTATTATATAATTTCTAATCATTGCCGTTCTGTATTTTATGAAGCTTAGACTTCTCTATATACTCTGTATCAACTCCCCATTTTCTTAGTTTACACTCTAACAACTTTCATAATCTGTCTCATGGGGTGACAACACCATAAAATGATTATTAAAATTATGACGTAAAGTTTCTATCAATTCCTAAAGATTAATGTCATCCATAGTTTGTATAGGGTAATCTATCACAATAAATGGAACTGACGAATACAATTTATAGAGTGACAAGGTAAAAGTAATCATTAATTTAAACAAAGTATATTTTAACATTACATAATTTACATATCTACCCAAGCCCCCTAAGTTTAATTTTTAAGAACCCAAAATACTGATTAACATATCATTCTTCAATCGTAAGCTACCAATACAGCCCCCACGGAAATAACAAGGACGCTATTGGTGCTTACTATCGATTCATTAACCACTCTGCGTATTCAAAATCTTCAAGGGTATCAATATCTACACTTCGGTTTCTTTCCATAATCAAAGCATATTCATTAGACAAACAAAAGGAAATACCATTATTGGAATAATTAATTTTGCGAATATATAAAGCACCATTAATTCTGTAATATTTCTCCATTTTTTGACGTGGAACATCTATAGACTTTTTTCTATAATCATCCAAACATAAATCATCTGGTAACGTCATGGACCAAAGTGGAGAATGCTCCATTTCGCATACAGCTGTTACAGAATTACAACATTCTGTAACCATTAAGTTATACCCCTCAATGATATCTTCAGCCTTTCGAAGTGGAGAAGTTGGCTGTAACAGACAAACTGTATCAAATTTTTTACCTAGTTCTTGGTAGTTTTTCAATACCTCTGTTACAACATCCCAACTATTTGCATTATCACCACTAGTAAATTCGGAGCGAAGAAATGGAACATCTGCACCAAATTGCCTAGCAATATTTGCATATTTTTGACTATCAGTGCTTACCATTATCGTATCAAAGAGCTTAGACTCTGCAGCTGCCTTGATTGAGTAATACATTAAAGGTTTCCCTGATAAAGTGCGAATATTCTTATCTGGAAGCCCCTTAGAACCACTTCTTGCTGTTATTATAGCTATATTTTTCATAATTGATGTGTTCTTATTTTAATTTCTTTCATTACAAGCAATTTTTTTGCATAGCCATCAAAATTTTCTTCCACTCTTTCTCCTTTAATCATTTTAATAATTAAAGAAGGGTAATTTTCACCAGCTGCATATGTTGCAGGATAACCACCACCGAAACGAGGATTTAAATCTATCACATACAACCCATGGGGCGTTTCTATCACATCCGCATCCAAATTGCCAATATGCCCCAATTTCTTAGCCAATAAAAGAAATAAATTTTGAATGTTTGTATTTTCCACTGTTATTGACTTATCTGTCTCTCCGCTTCTCATAGAAACTTTTCGCTTGATAACACAACGAACGGGAGATTTTGAAAAAGTATTCAATGTGTCAACCCCATATTCATTACCAATTAAACATTCCTGAATCATCATACCATCGTGGAACAACGGTCTTAAAGTAGCGAAATTATCAACTTTATAAGTTTCCACGCTTCCGCTACCTTTAATCGGTTTCAAATAAACAGGAAAGCCTACCTGACTCTTATTATAGTCATTTTCAAAAGAAGACAAAGAATAATAAGACTTAGGTACTAAGAAGTTATTCTTTAACAAGAAATCGTTCATCAATTCCTTATCGTAACAAATATCCAAAACTTTCCGGTCTGAAACCAATATAATTATTCCTTTCTCATAAAACTGGTCTTTATAGGCTGAAAGAATAAAAATCTCAGGATCAATTACTGGAACCACGAGTTTTATATCTTTATCTATACATAAATTCATTAGTTTGGTTACATATTTCTTCTCGTCATCAACAGGTTTGGGTAATATAAAGAAACCATCATTATTACCATACAACCCACTTGCCGTTGCATCACAATCCGAGGTGTAGATTTTTTCATTAGGGGTAATAGCCTCTCTAAAATAATCTACTAGGTAACCTCTTCTTCCTATATTTGTTATTAAAATATTCATATTATTCTCGTTATAAATCTATAAACTTTTTCATCAAATCAACAGAATTACGATTGAGATACTGTTTTATAAAAAGAGTAATCTTCTCACTAGCATGTCCATCTCCATTAGGATTAACCACTAATTTGCAGTTTTTCTTAAATTCTATAGTTCTTGCTTTACAAATAGCTTCACAGATTGCTCTTTTATTTGGTAAACAATTAATCGTACTTAAAGCTTGAATTCTTCCTTTTTGTCTGTCACCTATATTAATCGTAGGTATATGTAAAGAAGGAGCTTCTGTTATACCACTGGAAGAGTTACCTATTACAAATTCACAATGATGAAGAGCACTTATATAACGCTTGGCTCCTAATGATTTAACAAAATAGAAGTTATCTTTATTCTCTATAAAATCTAGTATTATCTCATTTATTCTATTTCCACCATCATCCGCATTTGAACCTGTAAATATAAATTGCATATCATTAAATTCATAACAAGCTTCAAGCAATGAGATGATTTGACTTTCAGAAGATTGAGATTCCAGTGTTACGGGATGATAAGTAGCTACAGCAAAAGGCTTTTTTAGCTGAACCCCCAAAGACTCAGAAAGTTCATCAACAGAAAGAAATTCTGTCTGAAGGATATTGTCTATGCTTAAAGACCCAACATTACAAATTCTTTCAGAGGCCTCACCAAGTTGTCTAATTCTAGCTGCATACACTTCATTTGTTGGAAAATGTAAATATGCAAGTTTGGTTATACAATGACGATAAGCGTCATCCATAGCACCTTCGGTAACATCTCCCCCACCAACATGAATAATAGGCACTCTACAACTATAAGCTGCCAAACAAATAGCTAGCGTTTCGTACCTATCGCCGTCAACCAACAAAAAGTCTGGTGCATCTGTTGCAAAATAATGACCAAACTTTTTTATTGCACATGACATGGTTTCTATTGTTCCTTCAACACCTTCTTTTCCTGACAAAATTCTAAAACTATAGTCCAAGCTATTTCCATCGTTTAAGATTTCCTTGTAGGTCGATCCATAACTATCTGAAAAATGAGTACCCGATACTAAAAGACGAACTTTAAAGAAATCATCTTTTTTCAATTTTGCCAACAAAGGGCGCAACAAACCATACTCAGCTCGCGTTGTAGTCAAAACATCAATACGTATCATAATTCAATCATTTCGTCTTCTTTAAAATTGCGTTTCGCTACTTTTCCAATTACATCATACCACTTTGCAGGTGAGATACCTTTCCCTGCATGCTTGGGAACAATATTTTGTTCAGAAAACACCTCTCCAACTTTTATATCTCGCAAAGCGACTATACTCTTGCGAGCTGCAAATTTATTTTCCAGTTCTCCTTGCTTAGGAACCTTTTCTCCACTACCCAGTGCTATTTCGATATTACGTATGCTTCTAACCATACTTTTTAATTCTTCAGGTTCCAAGCTAGCTTTTTGGTCAGGACCCGGAAGATTCCTATCCAAAGTAAAATGCTTTTCTATAACTGTTGCCCCTAATGCAACGGCCGCAATGGGAACTTCTATTCCCAACGTATGATCTGAAAATCCTACAGGTTTCTTAAACATTTCTCTTAGCGTAAGCATTGCCTTGATATTTACATCCTCAAAAGGGCAAGGATATTCTGTTGTACACTGCAATAAAGTTATGTCTGGAGTACCATTGGCCTCTAATATTCTAATAGCATTAGATATTTCTTCCATTGTGCCAATTCCTGTAGACATAATTACCGGTTTCTTCGTCTTAGCGATTCTTTCAAGATAAGGGACATTGATGATTTCCCCAGAAGGAACTTTCCAAAAACCGCATAAATCATTCAAAAAATCAATGCTTTCAAAATCAAATGGGGTTGATAAATATTTAATGCCAACACTCTCGCAGTAATCATGCAATGCTTTATGCTGTTCAAACGAAAAGCGGAGCTTCTTTATCATATCTAACTGTGTCTCATCAGCGCCAGTAGCCTTCTTTTGATATTCAGCCTTTTCAGAATACTTAGAGGTTGAAGTTATTGAAGTCTGAAACTTAACAATATCTACCCCCGCAGCCTTTGCTGCATCAATCATTTTTTTAGCCAAGTTGAAATCACCATTATGATTTACCCCAGCTTCGGCTATAATTAAAGATCTTGCCATAATACTTTTTTTATAAACTTATCATATTCCCTATAAATTTGTTATTATTGATACAAGAAACCAATAACAAACAAAGTCTAATTTTATATTTTGGAAAAATCAGAAGGTCGAACAGAACTTGGAATATTTACTACTCTATCTGCAAACCAGATAGTATTCTCCAAGCCATCGTTCTCACAATTCTCAAACATTGGCAGACGATTCATCAACTCCCAGATTGGGCGAGTCATTACACCATTATCATTTGTCTGCGTAAGGAAGTCAATCTGTGCCTCCTTATCTTTCAAGATAACAGCATTGAGCCAATAGTTGGAAACTGTATTTGGAGAATCTACGAAGAACTCGATATCTGGTACATTCTTGAAGTACTCCTCATATTCAGCAGCAACCTTACGCTTGCTTGCTACATACTTGTCAATGTTCTCCAACTGAGCGCATCCCATAGCAGCATTGATATTTGGCATACGATAGTTGTAACCTACATGGTCGTGACGGAACTCCCAACGATGTGGAATTTTTGCCTGTGTGGTGATATGCTTTGCGTATGCACCCAACTCCTCATCATTGAAGAGCATCATGCCACCACCACCAGTAGTGATGGTCTTGTTACCATTAAAGCTAATCGCACCAATCTTACCAAATGTACCTGTATGCTGTCCCTTGAATGTAGAACCAATACTCTCTGCTGCATCCTCTACAAGTTCGATATGCCACTCTTTACAGATAGCTGCAATCTCATCAATGCGGACAGGATGACCGAATGAGTGCATAGGAACACAAGCCTTGACACGACGACCGGTATTCTTGTTATAGCAAGCCAAGTCATCCTCTTCGAAAGCAAAGTCCTTGCTTTCCGGAAGTTCTCCCTTGCGAGCGTTCTTGCGAACCTCAGCATTCTTCTCAAGCCATGCCTTCAAAGAATCTGGAGAAAGACCCATTGTTGAACGATCTACATCAATGAATACGGCATGAGCTCCAATATAGCTCAATGCATTGCAGGTAGCAATGAAAGTAAGAGCCTGAGTCAACACTTCATCATCTTGCTTTACACCTACGAGCAACAAGCTCATGTGAAGGGCATTGGTACCACTTACACATACCACAGCCTTCTTGGCACCTGTGTATTTTGCCATATCCTCCTCAAAGCGATCAACAAACTTACCTACAGATGAAACGAAGGTTGTATCGATACACTCGTTGAGGTATTTCTTTTCATTACCTGCAAAAACAGGAACAGCCAACGGAGTAAACTCCTGGTTGCCATAAACTGACTTGATAAAGTCTATCGTTTTCTTAAAATCTGCCATTTTATTGAAAATTACATTTTTTGATCCAAGTTCTTACCTTTTTCCTCATGCTCGAAGTTAGGTATAAACTTCTTGATTGATGTCACGATTTCAGCCTTGGTGAAGTTTGGCTCAGCAAAGATGCCCTCCAACTCATCAAAGAACTGGTTAATCTCTGGCATTGGGCGACGGGTTGTCTCCTCTACTACACCGAGTGCAGAGAAACGAGTCATATTGATCTTCTCACCAGGAACATAGAATTCCTCGTAAGCTTTCTCGCCAGTAGTATCACTCTTGAAGTAAACAACTGGATAGTTATCACTCTCGTAATCCATATCTGCAGCATACTTCTTTGCCTCTGGATCATTCTTGCACTCCACCTTCTTGAAGCCTTCTGCCTTTACGAAGTCATCGCAGATAGATGAGAAGGTAAGCATCTGCTCTTCGCCCAACTTAGGGAAGAACACTTCACCACCATTACCAAGAATACAAGCCAACATACAAATCTGGCCAGACTCCTCAGGAGATACAAAATAACGCTTTACATCAGAAGGGGCTGCCAAAGGCTGCTTCTTCTGCAAACGATGAATCCAACCATCTGGCAAAGAACCATTGGAGAAAGCAACATTAGCAAAACGAGCGGTAGTTACTTTGAAGTGCTCATTATAAGCCATCACCAGGTCTTCCATAATACGCTTGCTGGCACCCATGATATTAACTGGGTTAGCAGCCTTATCTGTAGAAACGCAGAAGAAATGCTTTGGTGGGTACACGCAAAGCAAATCCATCAGTTTCTTTGCCTTGATGTCGTTGTTCTCGATGAGCGCCTGAACACTATACTTATCTTTCTCTGAACGTACATGCTTATGGGCAGAGAAATTGGCTACAATGTCAAAACCTTTCTCCTCACGGAAAATACGTTCGAAGATTGGGTCTGCAAAGTTGAGGGTGTAACAACGGAACTCATCAGGTACATAAAGTCCTTCTGTGCTTCGCACATCACGAACCAATTCTGCCAATCCGTTCTCATTCAAGTCAACAACGACTACGCTCTTTGGTTCAAAGCGAAGTACTGCCTTGATGAATGAAGAACCGATAGAACCGGCTCCACCAATTACACAAACTTTCTTGCCTTTAATTTCAGCAGAAAGTTTCTCCTTGTTTGCCTCGATATCCTGAGCAAACATACTCTTTTCACGATGGGTCACATACTGACCTATGAATTTACTGAGATTAAACATGATTTATATGTTTATTGTTTTATTTACTTTTTTAATTAAATATTGAATGAGGGAACGGAAATCTTCTAGAGTTCACCTTCTACAGGGATTACATCTACTGCTGGGGCATGATGATGCTGGGACAATAGCGTTGCTATGCTCAGACCTACGTAGCCGGTACCGGCTACTGCTACTGTTATATCTTTAAAATTTTTCATCATTATAGTGTTATTTTTTCGAAAACCTACCCGTCCTTCCTTACCGTTAAGGAAGGCTCCACCTCTCCCCCCTGCCCTCTCTCCTCAGGAGCGAGGGAGGAAACCGCCCTACTCGGTGCTCGGAACCGCTACGCTCTAAGGTTGGCGGACCATCAAAGGTCATCGCCAGATTGTGCGGGATGGGACCGCCTTGATGCAAAGTTTTCTATACATAATCTTAAGACTTATTTACTAGGGTGTCCAGTTCTGTGTTCCAGTTTTTAGTATCAAAAACAATGTAATAACCATCTAAGTCATTGATAATCATTCGCTAAATAAACTATAATCTTGTGCGAATCTACATCAGACTTTTTGATAGTTAAATTTGTCTTATATTTTGTGCTTAATTTACTGATTTACAGTGTGCTAAGTTGCTAAAACATAATCAAAAACGAGAACATGGAACTGGACACCCTACTTATTTACTTGAATCTGCAAAAAGCAAAGACTAATTATAAATATGTTATTATCTTCTCATTAACTTTGCTGCAAATTCAAAGAAATCAGCAACGTTCTTGAAATTATCAAACTGCTGGCAATACATACTTGCATAAGGTTCAGGGAACCTGGTGCGTATATCTGCCTTTATAATGCTTGCCAAAGCCTCCTTTGTGTAGGCTTTCAGCAATTCGTTGTATTGTTCTTCGCTCATAATATTCTCTACTATTTCAACATCCTTGCTATATACATCGCCTAACAAACTACGATATGACCATCAAGAACAGCATTCGAAAATAAAGAAGCAACATATTCTTCGTATTCTCTATTTGTTATCTGATATTTGAGACATTTTATTCGTTTTTTGATTTTGATAAAAGATTCTTAGCTTTGATACCCAATTGCTCTAATTTAGAAGAATCCTTATAATCAATTCTATGCATTGAACAGTATTCTGTGATAATCCACGTCATTACACTTTTCGAGATAGGGCAATCTAAAATTTTATCCATCTTCACTAACTCTTTAATTCTTAGATTTTTATTGCTCCACATCAATATCGTATGCTTAATCATAAAAGACGCTGGCGTATTCATACTATCGCAAACTTCTTTCACAATATTGGTGAGCTTATTAGAACCTAATGATTTTGATATTTTGCGTATGGTAGTGAAAATGAAACCGAAATTAGCACTCCAAAAGAATCGGTTGGCTATTTGCTTTAATTTTTCCTCACTTTCATTTGGATAATTATCTCGAATTCTTTCAACAAGAAAATCTGAATAGTCGTTTTCTTCGGTCATCTTCTCTATTAATGCCAAAAAGCTGGATGTCTGGCGAAGATGAACATTCACTCCTGTTAAGAACAAGTTCTTTAGCAGTTCATTTCCTAACGAACCAGCACGGTTCTTAACAATTGCTCCTATTACTTCAACTGTCTTTGCACTTCTTCTTAATTCTATTGACAATTCATCCGCAACCTCCTCTTCATCAATATTGTCTTCATTAGGAATGTCCTCTATCTCATCTTGAATTTTCAAGGCATTTGCACGATTAACCTCTACATTATTTCGTGAAGGTAATGAAGGCTGAGGCATAGAAAATGATTGTTTTTGAAAGACAGACAAACAATGTTTATCAAATGTGGCTGGCGGATATTTTGAAAAAATATCATCAGCTACATTCACTATCAATTTCAACAGCGACAAATTTTTAGTATGATGCGCAATGAAAATAGCGATATAAGCATTGGATGTCTTATGTAAGTTTTGTATAATGTTTTTTACTTCTTCCACACACCATTCATGCCCCTTGGAATCTACATCATTCCAATTCTCGGAGAAAAACTTGCCTGCAAAGAAATAATAGAGATAAGGATAACCAAAAGAATAAGTGTTGAATGATGATACCGCAATAATACCTGAAGCATAAACTTTTCTCAGAAACTCATTCTTAGGTTCTATAAAATTATATACGTTGCTATACGTTTTTAAGAAATCATCGTATTGTTCTGGATTTAAGTCATTCCCCTTATTCAAATAAATGGCTTGCGCAAACTCTGTAAAGAAATTCAAATATCCATCTACATTATCGTTATCTACACCATGAGATCTTAGGAAAAAATAAATCAATGCTTGATAGCAATGCCCCTGCGAAGTGATATTATGGTTACCACCAGGCTGTATTTCGAAATCGTATGTACTGAGCACATATAATATAAAAAATGGGTGCGCTGGCATGATGCCTTTTCCAAAAGCCTTGCCTAGAGACTGCTCTACGATATTGGTCATCTCATCGATTCTTGCTAAATCCGCATTGCTGAATGGTGGCAAATTTTCTCCTTCACGAATGGTCAGCCAATTCTTTATTAACTTATTACGCAAAGAAGCTTTTAACTCCCGAATTCTATAGCGCTTAAAATCTATGATTAGTTGTTCATTGGTGATATCCAAACTAAATATATCATCAACAATCAACACACAACTTTTATAGTCTTGCAGCTCTTGTAATATCTTTTCTTTATTTTTAGCTTTATGAAAATCATCTATCAAAGGTACCACCATAGAGGGATTGACATCCTTCAGATTCAGACTGGTAATATATTGTCTTTTGAACTCTTCTTCCATGCGGTTTTTTATTTTTCCTTGCATCAAGACCTCGGTATCCTTTATATATATAGGTACAAAGTGACGCTTTTTTAATTCCCTAAAGAACATTTTCAAGATGGAAGACTTGCCAGATTGATCATCGCCCATTATTGATACCTTATATCCTTGGTCAAAATCAGAGATAACAGATTCGACAGTTGTTTTCTTCTCTTGGTGTTTACTATCAACTATCGTCAATTCTTGATTGACATATATATCATCTAAAGTCAATTTAGCTTTCTCGGAATGAGCCTTAGCTAGCAAAGCAGCATCGTTCAAAAAATCCTTGAAATCATCTGTCAAGGATAGTTTCTTAATGCTACTATAACTTTCTGCCGCATCTTTTAAATGTTCATAAACATCATCCCTCGTCTTCCGTTGGGTAAGAATTGATTTCCTTTGCATCTTTAGTTGCAGCCAGCAGCTTTTTCAAATTAGGATTAACTTCCAGCCATCTGCATTTTGAAAGAATCACAGGAATCACCATGATACCATATCTTTGGCGCATCTCTAAAGCCTTTTCCATCTCATGCCTGCAGGCACCAGAAGCAATATAATCCTTAGATAAAAAGAGACACACTATATCTCTATCTGCCAAATGAGACTCTATCTCATCCCAGAAATCATCACCTGCTTTGATATTTCTGTCATACCATATGTCAAGCTGGTTGTTTTCTCCTGTAGTTAGAGGTGTCATATATGTAATAAAGTCACAGACTTTACTTTCGTCCGTATGACTATAACTTATAAATAATTTCAACATAATATAATTTTTAAGCGATTGCTTAGCCTCCAATTAAGAACTACACAGATTCATAATCAGTGTGTACATTGTATATCACCAATATAGCGTCCTCAAAATATTACAAGCAGGTACAGCAATCTGTTTTGAAAAAAGTTATTTTGTATCGTTTTGTAGAAGATAAGCTGCACTTGGAATTGGAGAGGCAGCTTTCATTGCGCTCATTTGCATTATCTTTAGGGTGAAGGATTGGCTATCCTTTATATCGTTCCCAATCCATCACACAGAAGGGGCTGCCGTAATCTTCGTAGGACTCCATATGGGCTATCTTTGACATGCCAGCATCGAGGTAAGCTACATCTTCGATTGCAACTTTGCCAGACTTGATTTCTGCAATGATGGACTTCAAAATATCGGAGCAGGAATAGTCAGGACAATACATGTCATCGAAATAACAGAAGTGCTCATCTTTCACGAAGTGATAAGAAAGGGATTCTAAGATTTCCAGAAATGTCTCGAAGGCTTTACGATGGTTGCCTTTCGACATATCTTCCTTGATCATTTTCTCGTATGGCAAGAGAAGATTGGATATCATATTACAATCCATGTCTATATTACGAGGATTAAAGATTGACTCTATCTCTCTTTTCAAAGGAGATAACTCTATATCGGTTCGTAAAGCTGATTGCTCAGCTCTACGAAGAATGTATTTCATCTTTTCTGAAGGCATAACTCTATAATGTTTCTTGTCCCCATACAGCATCATCTTTATGATAGACGAGGGTGCGGGAGCTACCTAAAAAGAAGGTTGCTCCTGGCTTTATTGAGAAATAAGATTTCATGATTTTATATTTTTGTTCCTCATTGCAGAATCGCTCTGAACTGGCCGTCGCTCGTATGAGGAATATTCAGGATGTGACAGCATCGGTCTATGGGATGACCGCATGACCAATGTTCAAGCACAATTTACAACGAAATCTATTAAGATATTCGTATCTATAAAAACTCTCATAATGCATATTTTTTATCAACCAACGCATCTAAGCTATTTTCATCTGCCGGTATCGGCTTGCCACCTTTTGCCTTTAATGTTTTAACATAAGACAAAGCATCATTAAACTCAGCAGTTTCTAATAGCTTTTGCTTAGGTTGTACCTTTTGCAAAAACATAGAAATCGCTTTTTCTATTGCAGCTGTTACGCTAATATTATGTAATTTAGCATAACTTTCTGCACCTTTATATATATTGCTGTCAATTGCTATTGTGTTCATAATTGTCTCTCCTTTTTTGCCTGCAAATATAAGTTTTTTCTTTGAAACCACCAAATTTTCAAAGGTGTTGTTGCTTCAAGTCCAAATTCCACGAAGTTTTTATTCCCAAAGGTATGTGATGAAACGATCTTTCATGCCAGACGCAAAGGTAATATCATTGTTTCAGCTTCCAAATCTCATCCAGCACCTTCTTCACCACTTTCTTGTTCTCTATTATATAATCCAAGTCGTAGGGATAGAGCATATAATCCCATAGAACTTGATAGATGGAGAGGAAGATTAAATCGATGCCTTGACGAATCTTAGCATCTAAGCTATCTGCAATATCTCGCGTTTCCTTCAAAAGCTTCAGCAAGGGCTGATATCTGTGTTCTATGTCAACCTTCAGGATGCCGCTGCTTTCTGAGAGCTTCTTCTTGTCTCGATTCAATATCCGCAAGGCTTGCTCGTGAAAAGCTAGATATTGGTCGGAGGTTAGTCCTTCCAAATAAGACGGCATAGCGGCAAGCGACTCTTCCCGTTCTTGCTTCAAGGCTTGTGCCTTGGCTGCCTTTTCCTTAACTTCATCGAACTTTGATTGCAACTTCGGACTGTCCCATTGTCGCCAAACCAAATCCAAGTATGGCTCCACGACTTGTTGAAGAAACTTATTCTTGGATGCCGTATTAGTGATAGAAAAATGATAGTTGTAAACGATACTCCAAAAGGGACGTGTCAGAGTATAGTTGGAATATTTTCGGAATCCATCAATTCCACCACGATGATAAGCCAAGACAAAGTTCTCATACTCGGCTTTCATCTTCCTCAACTCTTCGGCTTTGACTATTCCAAAACTCTTCAACTTCTTCTCATGAGTCTTCACTATATCAAGAAGGCTCACAATCAATGATGAATATTGAGCATTGGGGATTTCATCGATAAAATCGGTTATGTATGGTGCTTTATCTTCATTCTCGAGTCCCTGCGGCATCTCTATCTTATCAGGTAAGCTGACTGGGATGGGCTTCTCCAACAGTTGTTTGTCTGTAGGATGGGCATCTCTGTATTGCTTTGCCTTCTCGTCTGGCAACAAGGCTATAACTTTTTCGATATAGTCTTCAATATCGAAGCCCGCCTCGCCCCTGGAATTGAAGGGATAGCTTCCTTTTTTCTTTTGCAAAAGGTCGAGACAAAGGTCTATCCAATTGAAATCCTTGTCTTTCGAATAAGACAAGCACTGGTAATGGACTTCGGATACAGCCCGTTCCAATTTGCGAACCCTCGCCATCTGCTTGGAATAATCATGATTCCAAAGTAAATGGAAGGTGAGGACATCTGACAATAAGGCTCCAGAGATGCATACGGCATAGTAGAAATCTTTCTTTGCCACGTACTTTTGTGCCTGAGCCAGCCAACCCTCAAAGACTCGCAGGTCATAGTTGACATCATTGGTGCTTGTCACTCTCCACCTGATGACGGAGTGTATCTTCTTTACGAAATAGCCTTCCGGATCCTCTCCCTTCGGCTTATAAGCGTAGTTTGGAACTTGGCGGTCTGTCGATTTCTTGCGAGGTTTCTTTCGCTTTTTCTTATTCGATGAGCTTACGGAATAAGCGAAGGGTGTTGGACCTTCATAAAGGTCATCCCAGTAATCGGAATCGTCGAATTCATCGAAGGGTATAATGTCGTCGTCAGATTCTTCATCAATGTCTTCATCTGAGAGTCCACCGAAGAAAGCATCCATAAAAGCGCCGAACATCTGGTTGAGTTCCTCGTCGGATGGGCGATTTTCATTGCCACGATTATTGCCAAGTGGTATTAACTTTGCCATAAATATATCACCAATACAGCGTCTCTACAATATTACTAGTAGTTACACCTATCAGTATTTTGAATTCAGAGTTCAACATTCTCACCAACAGTCAGGGTCATCTTACTGGCGTTCATGCTCTCCATCATCCTAATATGGAAATTGATCCAATCCCGAAATTCATCAAGAGCGGGGTCGTTGATGTCAGTATAGCCATGAAAACCACCACAACCAGTCTCATCATTGATTTTCACAATATCTGTCACATACTTAGAATCTTTGAATTTGGATTCAATTTTTCTAATAATTACCTGTTTCAGTTTCAGCATAATATTAATTTTTAATTCCTTCTTTATTTTTTACCATCTTATCTATCGCCTGAATCTGCTTGAGATAGGATGGGAACTTGAAGTATATCCACGAATCTTGTTCCTGCAACTCTACCATTCCTTTGTGAAGATGGCTGACTATTGAACAGCAGCGATCCATCTGAGTGATTTTCCCTACAATTTTATGGAACAACTCAGAAAGCGTGTTGTCCGGATGGAATGAGTCTGTGATATAATTATATAGTTCGTCTTCTGCAAAATGGGAAGAGAATACCAATGAGGTGGAAAGAAACCGTAATATAGCATACGCAATTTCTTCCTTTGCCAGATGGTTCTCTATGATTTCCTTCGCCTCATTCAAAACTGCGGCTATCTTTGTCATATCCGATTTGCCATCAGTCTTTGCAAATGCATCTTCCTGCTTGGAATCAACAGTGATGACAGAAGGCTGGTCGATGACAGGTACCTTATGGAGCAAGACGTAGCGCTGGAGATACTTACGCCAAATCAGAAGACGCGCTCCCTGCCATACTTCTACGGCTGCTGCGGTGAGGGAAGTGAAGAGAGATGAATGAAGAGTGAAGAACTCATGAGCTCTTCTCCCCAACTCCTCCATATCATCAGGGTATTCAATACCTGTCTCTAGCGAAAAGCCCCCGATTCCATCGATCTTTTCAAACCGATAGTCGCTTTGTGTAAGCAGGTAGAGCAATCGGGAATATTTCTTTGCTTCCAGGTCTGAAAGGAACAGAGCCCTTTCATCTTTACTTTGAGAAGCATAATTGTCATAGAACCCCCCCATGAACAGATAGCCTTTACCTTGCCTTCTACAGTCTTCAAAAGTGCGAAATGAGCATCATACTCATAGTCCTCATCGAAGACCGGTGCATATTTGTCTGCCTCATATTCCTTGCCCCTGAAGAATTCCCGAAGGTTGCATGGAAAGATGAATTCCGTAATTCCATTATGCTGTAATACATGGTAGCCCTGTCCTTCAGCAATATCAATACCTGAAGCAGGCGTGAGGAACGGACGGAGCACGACATCTGGAATCAGTTCCTTCAATCCCTGTTCGAGGGTTGCATTATCACAAGGGAGGTAGTTGGCCAGAATGCGGAAGTTCTTCCACATCGATTCATCTAAGTTTTCAAGCACCTCCTGTTGCTGGACATCCTTCCTGTTTGCCATCATCTTACTGTAGGCGAGATCAGAAGTATAACGGTTGTGGTATATGGTCAATTTCTTCTGATAATTCATGAAGAGCTTGCGTAATAGATCCCCTGCATTTTTCGAAGGTTCCTTCCTCTGCAGATAACCTACCATCTGGTCAATAGCCCGCCATGCACCCACGGATTCAGAAGGAGCCTCATGCTCTATCTGCAAGGCGTATTGGCGGATATTGGAGATACTGAGACAGTAGTTGTTTCCAAAGCGCACCAAAAGATGACGGTCTTTCTTACCCTTATGCTTGATTTGCTTGATAACGCCAACCCGACCAGCCAGAGGACCGGAGAGGATGCGGATGGTGTCATTCTCCTTAACCAGGTCGCTGTAACGCTTTTCGACGATACTCAATCCATTGATGTCATCGCCTATTCTGTCATTGAAATAGACAAAAGTCTCCATATCCTCATCAGGGATTTTTGACTGTCTTACTATTTCATCCAATGACATCTGCTTGCTGTCGGCAGTTAGAATATGCGCCTTGGTAAAGAAGGTGCGTTCTACCAGTTCGGAAGTATGCGGTTCCATTTCAAAACCCTTGTACATAAAGTAGCCATATGGGGAGAGAACCTTCTTCAAACGCCTTTCATTCTGCACTCTGATGAAGAACATTCCCTGCAAGACCGGCACAAAGCGTACCTTCACTTCTCCATTTTCGTTCTTGTAGGTTTTTCTTCCTAAAGGAAAATAGAAGTCGGTGATGATATGATTGTATTTTTCACGCAGAAAATCTATGGATTGCTGCTCTGAAAAAACATCAGTCTTGACTATAAACCACATACAGGATTTTGAAATTGAATTGTAAACGCAAGGAAAGAGTTAAAATGTGTAACCAAATATCCAACCAGATTTGGTTGCAAGACATATTCCGGCTTCCCCTGAAAAGATGCCTCTTCCCGAGTTATTGGGGTTGTGAAATGTATCACAGCATTGAAAAACCAATAGACTAACTTCCACTAATCTTCAATACTTTTATGTCTTTCAACCTTACACATACATGATGCGAACAGGCTAGTGTTTAGCAAATTGTGTTTCATAAACATTCTGCTTACGGCGAAAGCCATATTATAAGTTCTTAACTCTTCATACACTCCTGCATCTCTCTATGAGAAACACAGAAATACGTTGCAAAAATACTAAAAAAAATGTAAACACACAAATTACAAATGTTAAAATATTGATTTTCACTAAGATATTCTGTTTTTAAGTTGAGAGGCATATTAAGTGCATTTCTCTACCATTCCGATTATCAGACAGTTACAATTTTCCTGCATCACTTACATCGAAATTCAGAAAAATGGTTCATAATGGTTCATTTCTAAAGCTCTATATTCCAACCACTTTAAAATTTGATAGGAAAGCCGAAATTCCACCATTGGCACCATTCACATCAGTGCTCCACAAAGAGCAATCAGCAGCAACTGTATGCATAAGACAACATGCCTTGGCAGAAACAGAAGATAGCATTTGCATATAAGGTAAGCATGACACACTACATATACACCCCACACTATAAAAAAAGAAGAGGAGAGCCCAAACTCCCCTACCCCTTTCTGCCATAATTGTCTATCACAACTTCATCTTCCTTGCCTCCTCCACAAGAGAAACGCTTTCTTCTTCTAAACCGCCGCAATTCCAGGAGAATTCATCCCCATTCGCCCAATTCTGAGCAAGAATATACAGATAGAACGATTCCTCTATGGTCAAGCCATCGGCTCTCTCTGAGGCAAGAATTTCACCCATCACCACATCATCCCCATGATACAACTCTTTCAGTATCTGCAGTGACATCTTCTGCACAACAGCTTTCTCTGTTACATAAGCACAAGCCACCTTCTCCAAAAGATACACCATTATCTTAAGCTTACCACCAGCTGAAAGTTCATCACAAGGGACCACCTCATGAGCGTAACACTTGGAAAAGCTAAACCTAGCCTTGGAAATATCAAACTCCACCTCCAAATGATAAGGAATCCCTGCTCCATCCTTCTTGCATGAAGTAACCACTCCATAGCAATCACCTCCAAGATAAGACTCTCTTTCTATCTGAAAGCCGTCAAAATCAAATACATTACTTTGTTCCATAATTGCCAATTCATTAAAGTTTAACTAATAATATTCTGGATTTCCTGAAACAACCAGCCTTTTTTTAATCTCTGGAGTTTTGAGAGAAATCCGAGTTTTTTTTAGCATTCCGGCATAACCTTCACACCAAGCCCTTTTTCGTGCAAAAAAGCATGGCAGTCAAAAGTGGCAGAAAGCCAAACAATCTGTCAAGAAACTTTTCCGGAATACCACAATCTCTGATTGCGGAAGGCTGCCGGAAAAGTTTCTTCACCGATAACAACGTGGTGTTTGGTATCTGACAAGACTGCCATACCTTTGCACGATAAAAAGCCTGGTGGGATTATGATGCGACAAAATTATAAAAACGAGGATGTATGCTCAAAACTACAGATGAAAACAATAGATATAACCCAACGAGGGTGTGTCATAAGTCTGTGACGCACCCTCGTTGTATGGATAAAGCAGGTATGCTAAACATTGATTTACACTTTACTGACTACTAAACCTCAAACATCCCTTAGATATTAAAATGGATAGAAAAGCAAGATTTATAAAAATATCAGAACTACGAAACCGTTTACCTCATTACATGTAAACCTCTGATAATATGAATATAAAGCAAAGAAGATAGGCTAGATGACAAAAGACTTTCATCATCTAGCCTACTTCCTGTCTTACTTCTGGTGGGTAAAGCTTAGATAGTTCATCGGCATGAAAGATGCAAACTACAAGCAAAAGCCGATCAACTATCTAACAATCAAGTAAAGAGAAAGAGCAGACGATATATCCACTCCTATCGTTTTCTTTGAACCTTCTGAGAAGGTCTCATCATGTGAAGAGCCATGAAGAAGCAACGCTGGCGGAATGCCAGGTCATCTTCATCATCACGCTTTCCCCATCCTGTGCCTGGTCCGCCACCGCCACCACCGGATTGTGAAATCTTAGTGGCAGCATCCAGATAGCCCAGATATAGAGCAGCGGCAATGGAAGTCACCTGAACGGCATTATCCATGATGGTCTCTGCTATGGAACCATCAAAGAGAATGTCTCCTGTCTGCCTTGCCACTTGCTTCTGTTCAAAAGGAAGCGAAGAAAGGAACTCATGATATTTGGTTATTCGGTGCTTGGCATCGGTGGCCATCATCATATACCCCATTTGCTGCATTTCCTTGACGGTGGCCTTGCTGAGCAGAGGCACTTCCTTCTGAAGCTTCTTCTGCACCTCTTCAAACTTTCTCTCAGCCGAGAGGGTCTTGGTTTGCAACTGTGCAAGCTGTAATTCTGCAGTATGAAGTTTTTGAGTCTTGTCAGCAATTTTCTCATCCACCTCTTCCAGTTCCTTCTGAATCCTATCAAGCCTGATCTTTGCCTCTTCGGCACTAATCTTTCCGGAATCACGGTCTCGCTTGAGTTGCTCAACCTCCTCCAACAACCGGTTTTTCTTAGACTCCAAATTGGCAATCATGGTCTGAAGGGCCTTGAACCTGGCAGTGGCATGTTTGATGTCTTTCTCCAAGCCACTCAAAGTAGCGCGCTGCTCTCTGATGACAGTCTGCTGCCCCTCGATGGTTTGAGATAGCTGCTCATTCTCACTCATTAATTTTTCCCGAAGCTCTGCGTGGTATTCCTCCGTGGAACGATGCCGGGCTCCTGTTTCAGAAATTCTATCACCACGCTCTAGACCATACTTCTGATTAATCTTAGCGATGTCATTGTGAAGACTGCTGTAAATTCTGAGACCATCCGTCTTCAACTCACCGAAATAGGACTTCCAGGAAAACTTATTGTTCTCTGTAATGGGAAGCATTGTACAATGCACATGAGGATTGGTTTCATCCAGATGTACGATAAAGGATGCGATATTCTGTTCACCAAACCTTTCACATACAAATTTATACATGTCCTTAGCCCATTCTTCTATCTCCGGATGCCGGACAATATTAGAGTTATCAGCCCCTTTTTTGAGGTTCACCACCTGGTCACCAAAGGCCAGACGATGCATCTGATCCCTGGAACCCCCTAAAATGATATTGGCCACCGTACGGAAAAACGGCGGATCCCTACCCCTGTTCGGGTCCCAAATCTTTCGTTCCTCAAGCAGCATCTTGATTCTTTTGGGGACAGATGTTTTCTTGTCCACCTCACAAATCACCCCACCTTTCTTAATCTCAAAATTCAGGTGCTCGCGAGTAGAATCATAGTTGCCGCTCCAACGCTTCAACCTCTCGCCACCATTAGCATTGCGCAGAAACTCATTGCTCTGAGAGGTTGTCATGCCTTTTCCGGCTTTAATGTCGAGTACTTGTTTTGCCATAACTTCCATTGTTTGTCAGCAGGACTAAAGGGTTCTTAGGGACTTTCCCTAAGCCTAATCGCTTACCTCGGCTTGCCGCACGAAGTCGCCAAGAAATTGGCAGGTAAGCCACCGTGTTTCAAAGCGTTAGCCATGAAACCGGGGATTAGGCTCCCCCCTGTTGTAAAAAAGTACGGTTTCCGGCGCAAGCGCCCCTGGAAAACGAGCCTTCGACAGAAGCAGTTTTCCTGATATGGCAGGGCACCTGACCGAAGCCGAAAACCAGATTGATCCATCGTGCCCATCTTCCAGGAAAGAAGGCTGAAGAGAGGCTATCCACCAGGAGTTGGAGAAAGCCCGGAGCTGAAGATGCTGGGCTTCAAATGCACCACCTTGCTGGTTACCATGTTGCACACCTCCAGAATCTCATACTTTTGAAGCTGGTCTACAAAGGCCAGCACCGCCGGGCGACTCCATCCCCATGCCTTCACCAGCTGCGCGATGTTGACATCCATGTCCTTGGAAGCGAGCTTAGCCTTTTGGAAACGGATAAGCAAATCCTGCAAAGCCTTCAAGCGAGAGAATCTGTTGGGATTGCGATACGAATAGTCGTTACAGAGATAAGCAATCAGCTCTGACGACATGTTGATGACGAATCTCTCCTCCTTCGGAAGCGATTCGCTACTGCTACTATTTTCTTTTACCATTTGAATATTTCTTTTAGATATAACCATTCAACTATATAATCTACATGAGAGACAGATGAAGATTGTGATGCTCTTTCAAAAGTTCCTAGGCTGCATTCCTTCCCCGTGGCCAAGAACCCAAGCTGCGCCACCTGCTTTTCATCCCGGGAACAGGCGGAAGCTGCTTGAACGGATAAACCATACCGGCCATGAGTAGGATAAAGATCAGCTCACCCATCAGGAAGGCACGTCCACAATCAACCACTGCCACCACAATAGCAAGAGAGGCAAGGAGAATTTGCAAGCACCTGCTCCCATGAATCCCAACCAACACCCTGTCGGCAAGCCTATAGGAAAACAGCAGCAACGTCATCATCAAAGCTACCATGTAAACCCAGAGAGAGGTCTGAAACGGATAAAGGATGTTCTCCATGAACGACTTGGGACCCAGTTCAACCTCACCATCAATGCCAGGCAATCCTAGATAATAAGGTGTAAGGCTCAAAGCCTTCCCTTTGGCTGCACATTCCACCTGAAACGAACAGGCTTCCTTGGCTGCATGAAAGTCCACCACCTGGAACACCAGCATACAAATGACAAGAACCAATGTAAAGAATTTTCTTCCGTTGTCACTTCTATACATCTTGTGATATACATAGGAGATCCATGCCTTGACGGCAAGCGCCTTCCTTTTCAGCCAAGGCATTCGGGCAGACAGGAAACTATAGAGGTTGCGCCACTTATCAGAGCTGGCAGCCTTAGGCTTGATGCAATAGTGGAATACAAAGGGAACCGATGTAAGCAGCATAGCCAGGAGCCATTTCAAAACAATCATCACCATCTTTTACAGATATGCTAAATTAGAAAAAGAACGAGAGAATCTCATCCATCTTTTGATACTCCAGAACTTCTGCCGGCACCCTGGTAACATCCCTGAGCACATGCTGGATGCCCAAAAGCATGGTTTCATCACTGTCGTAAAAGTGAACCGTCAACGAATCAATGACCCCATACTGCTCACTCCCCATGTGAATGATAAACATACTGCCATCCACCGGTGTGGAATAAGCTGCCGCCTTAAACAGCTTGCCATAGTTCTGCTTGCTGGCATAGAGGATGTGAAGCCCAAGTTTCTTCTCCAACCACTCTACCAAATCCTCCATCATAACCTGTTTGGAAGCAGGTATGACAACTTCAACGTAATCCTCATGAGGAATCGTAGGTAGAGGAACCTCCTTAAAGAATTCCGGGAGCTTGCTGCGCAACTCCAGGAAGAGCGTATTGATGGAATCCTTCCATTCCTCGCTCTCTAAAAGATTGTAGTCGCTTAATGTCTTAATCATTTGATTGCAATTATAATATTGATGATAGATATGATTTAAGGAAATACTCCGACAACACCTCTGTCAAGTTATTTTCCTTGTCTCGAACATGTTTCCTGGCATCCAACCTTTCAAGCAAGCCGGGCAAGTCATCTGAGAGGGCAAGAAGCTGCTCTCTTTGCTCCTCAGTCAACACGGCAGCAGAATAGTCGTCAATGGCCATGAAAGGCTGGATGAGCATCCATCGATAGTTGGCCTGCTGGGTGTTACCAAGGCGTCTTCTGGACAAAATATCCTCCTTACATGCCAAGGCATTCTGAATGATGCGCCGGTTGAATCGCATGCTTAGATATAACATGGTTCTGTCGTTGACATCATCCACTTGTGCCCCCACCGATGAGTAGAGTCCATCAAACACCCGGGTGGTGCCCATGGTGAGCTTATGCAGGGTCTCGGTATCCACCTGAGCAAGATACTTCATCAAACTCCTGAAGCATTTATCCTCCAAGGCTATGAAGTTCATCAGCTCGTCACCCTGCTTGAACGATGAGGTAGAGGAAAGCAGTTTGCCATAGGCAGCAAGCGTCGTCTTCAATGATGGATAGAGCGGATAAGTATCAAGTTTCTCATAATACTTCACCGCATCCTTGAAGATGGCACTCTTCTCCAACACCTTCCGCTGCATGGCAGTGTTCAGCTTGAAATACATCACCTCACGAAGCGAGCGAGGCTTGACAAACGCCAAACGGGTGATTTCCGCCCGTATGGAATCCGACACCATGAAATATGCCACAGCCATCGGACTCTTGAGGTTGAGAGAAGAGTCCCTGCCAAAACTACTGTAGGCAGAATCCCGTACCTCCAGCCAAGTGGAGGTAAGAGAAGAAAGGTCCTCAATGGACGCATCCTGCTTCTGCTTCAAAAGCTCCAGCTGCTGCTTGCATCCCTTTAATGCCTCCTCAGACGAAGAGAAGGAAGGATGCCGCTCACAGGAAACCAATATGGCCATCATGGTCATACCGAATACAATTAACTTTTTTACCTTCATTTTATTCTAATACGATTATTGATATGTTACCTGAATCTGGGTGCAAAAGTAAAAAAGAAAACTTAAAAAGTAGTAGCTTTCGCTATATAACTATATATTTAACATTTATACAAAACCCTATTATGCAAGTTTTGAAGCTCCAAAAAGTAGATATAAAATCCACAAAACGCCGTATATAAAGACTTTATGTCATGTTCTAGATATGATAGAAGCGCATTTTCAAATGTTAATTACAAACATCTTATATGTTAAAATTACAGGGCTAATTTGGCACACAATTGGAGTATCATCTTAGCATAACAACTCCCGAAACGCCCTCATATACCCCCAAAAACAAAAAAAGTTCCTCGCCTTTGGCGAGAAACCCTCAAATTTCATCGATAAAGATTGATGATGTCCAATCCTTTCAGCCTGGCTTTTCTGCAGGTGTAGAAAGTTCCTCCCTTTGGCTTGCCATCATAATAGGCGATGATGCCGCTTGCATGGGCTAACATATAGTCATTGCGCTTGAGCAGACAACCATTGTAATACCCCTCACTGAGCACTATTTCTTCATCCACCTCATTCAAGATACGCTGATACCGCTCACGCTGATGGGGAGCCCACCTTCCACTCTGACCTCTGTAAGGAATAACCGCAACCAACTTTACCCCCTTCAGTTCCTCCTTCAGCTTGATAACCTCCTCGGCTGCCAACATGTCAAAACCTAACGCCATGCCCGAAACAAACTTTCTGAAACCTAACGAGAAAAGCAACCTTATCTTTCCTCTCACCTGCTGTCTCACTTCCTGTTCCTTGTCCTTTGGAACAGAGCGATGTCCGGTGAAGACAACGCTCTGCTTTTTGAAAATCTGATTCATACCTTCTTATATATATAATGTGTTCTAGCCAAAAACAAACCTCCCACCACATGAGCGCCATGTTTCTCCACCTCCTCGGCAAAGAGGGCATAAGAGCCACCGGTGGTGATGATGTCATCAAAGATGAGCACTTGCTTACCCTTGAAAAAAGGCTTGTCAAAATCCATGATGCTCACCTTGGAAATCTCCTTCTCTCTTCCTCTTCTGCGCTCATGAACTGCCAGGCGGTCTTCCATCAAGATAAGATGGGAATAACCATTCTTGATGCCACTCAATCGGCTTACCTCCTTGCAGAACTCCTTGTAGCGGCTCTTGTTCACCTCCTGACGGCTAGCTGGCACACATAGGAAAACCATGTCCTTCACCTGCTCGCCATACTCACGCTTCAAATAGCCATCCACCATCTGCGCCACCAACTTGTAAGCATCATCCCTTGCATCCTTGAACGCATAGATAAGCTTTCTATCTTCCTTGGCATCCTCACCCACATTACGGATTCTTGCAGGAAAGTACTTCAAGAAATATCCTTGCTTCTTACTCAACTGGGCTATCCTGCCCTCATCTATCAATCTAGCCATAAAAAATCATTTTAAAAGTTACTCACTCAAATGGTTCGGAGTCCAAACCTCCACTTCCCACTCATACCCCACATTATTGCACTGACTTTGGTTCATCCGTCTGATGTCCTCGGCTTGCTCCTCAGTAATAGGCTCACTCTCCAACCTCATCAGCTTCTTGATACTAGCCTCCCTGTTTGTCCCGATGTAAACCAAGTCCTTGCTCTTACGGGAGTTCCAATTGTCTGTACGATAAAAAAGAAATACTTTCATCTTGTCTCATTTAAAAGTTCAACACTCAAAAAAATATTCTGGATTTCCTGATTCACTGCCTTTTCAAGCTT
>ERZ773139.1301-NODE-1301-length-29479-cov-7.109604_pt1 | contig 29479 bp, 21 predicted proteins | sample MGYA00580854_ERZ773139 | MGnify/ENA primary metagenome ERZ773139 (study PRJEB29015, sample SAMEA2737809) | human gut metagenome | biome: human gut; feature: human-associated habitat; material: faeces | place: China | collected 2012 ...
TTTGCCAAGCCGTCAGGCTGCTTTTTTCAAATGAAGCGCGCCTGCGGTGCATGAAAAATGAAGTATGGCTTCGCCATATGAAGTTTGACGGCATTACGCCGAAAGTCTGTCATGCGCTTCACTTCATACGAGCGTCAGCGAGTACTTCACGGCAGCGAAACTGCCGTTTCATGTTTGCGGGGCAAACGCTTCATTATTACAATATAAATGCTTTGCTGTAATTGAGCAGATATTGATGCGGATATTCCAATTATAATAGAAGTCAGAGGACAATCTTTTTTGCGTTTCTGTCATCATTTGGCAAGTTAGTCTAAAAACGGCACTTTTGCCAAGCCGTCAGGCTGCTTTTTTCAAATGAAGCGCGCCTGCGGTGCATGAAGAATGAAGTATGGCTTCGCCATATGAAGTTTGGCGGCGTCACGCCGAAAGCCTGCCGTGCGCGTCACTTCATACGAGCGTTAGCGAGTACTTCATGGCAGCGAAACTGCCGTTTCATGTTTGCGATGCAAACGCTTCATTCAAATCAATTTACAGTCAATTTGCAAAATCCCCCGCACGGCAAATTTCCGCGCGGGGGACATTTTTTATTTTCCGCTTTCGCCGTAGTTCGAGAGCACGCGGGCGGACGGGTCGTTGACATCGCAGCCCTCCCATGACTTGTTGGGCATCCAGAAATCGACTATCATCTCGGACTGGCCGGGATAGTACTTTTCAAATATCTCGCGGTAGAGCAGGGATTCTTTCGTGAACGGTTTTGCGTGGGTGTATTTTTCGCACTTCTCCTTGAATTCCTCTTCGGTGTAGAGCCCCTCGGCGTATTCCTTGAGATAGTCCACCATCGAGTGGCCGACTGCGTCGGAGAACGCCGCCTTTTCGCGGAAGAGTATATCGTGGGGCAGATAATCGCCCTCGAACGCGTGGCGGAGCAGATATTTGCCCTTGCCGTAGGTGTTCATTTTCTTCGCGGGGTCGACGGACATGACATATTTCACAAAGTCGAGATCGCCGAACGGCACGCGCGCTTCAAGCGAGTTTACAGAGATGCAGCGGTCGGCGCGCAGAACGTCGTACATGTGCAGTTCTCTTATTCTCTTCTGCGACTCCTTCTGGAACTCCTCCGCGCTCGGCGCAAAGTCGGTGTATTTGTAGCCAAACAGCTCGTCGGAGATTTCGCCCGTCAGAAGAACTCTTATATCCGTGTTCTCGTGTATCCATTTGCACAGCAGGTACATACCCATGCTCGCGCGGATAGTAGTGATATCAAATGTGCCGAGCATACGGATGACGCTCTCGAGCGAGTCTAAGACCTGCTCTTTTGTCATGATGACCTCGGTGTGGTCGCTGCCGATATAGTCGGCGACTTCCTTTGCATATTTGAGGTCGATAGCGTCCTCGCTCATGCCTATTGCAAAGGTGCGTATCGGCTTTTTGCTCTGTCTCGCCGCTATGGCGCAGACGAGGGAGGAGTCGAGTCCGCCGGAGAGCAGGAAGCCGACCTTTGCGTCCGCAACGAGTCTCTTGTCAACGCCGGCGATGAGCTTTTCGCGGATGTTTTTGCAAACTGTCTCAAGGTCGTCATGGCAGACTTCGTCAACCGCCGCTATGTCGCAGTACTGGACAAACTCGCCGTCTTTATAGTAGTGCCCGGGCGGGAAGGGCATAACATGCCCGCACATTCCGACGAGGTTCTTCGCCTCGCTCGCGAACATGATAACACCCTTTTTATCATAGCCGTAGTAGAGCGGGCGGATGCCTATCGGGTCTCTTGCGGCGATGTATTTTTTCTCTTCGCCGTCGTAGATAATCAGCGCAAACTCGGCGTCGAGCATCCTGAACATATCCACGCCGTATTCGCGGTAGAGCGGGAGAAGTATCTCGCAGTCGGAGCCGCTTTTGAATGTGTATTTCTTCGAGAGCTCCTCTTTTATCTTCTCGTAGCCGTATATCTCGCCGTTGCAGACGACATAGCTGCCGTCCAATTCAAACGGCTGCATTCCGTCGGGAGTCAGCCCCATTATCGCAAGGCGGTGGAAGCCGAGCAGTCCTTTGCCGGTGTCTATTATCCGGCTGTCGTCCGGTCCTCTTGAAACGGTCTTTTTGAATCCTTCCTCAAAATCAGAAAAAGCGGCACAGCAGTCGCAGTAACCCATTATCGAACACATAGTAATCTTTCCTTTCGGTTAGTTTCAGCATTCGATAGGGCAAGTGCCAACTCGCTGTGCCACCTATCTTTGTTCTCTTTTCGGCTTCGAAGAAAGCCTCGCCGCTGTAACGGTCGGCGTGTCCGGCGCACCTACTCGGTAGTCCTTTCAGCTTGCAGCTTGTCGGGGGTTATTCGCGCGGCTCCTGTGCTGCATGGCTCTCACCGTCCCATGCTCGCTTTGAGCGGTATTCCGCGTTACTTCTCCCGACTCGGATGCTTTTGTTATTGTAAAAAGGGTTGTGGATTTTTATTTTACGCTGAAGAGCAGGTCGCTGTAGGTCGGGAACGGCCAGAACTCCTTTGCGGTTATCGTCTCTGCCTCGTCGCAGACGGCGCGCAGGGCGTCCATCTTGCCGAGGATAACGTCTCTGATATCGTTCGCCGCTTCGGTGACATCCTCGATGGCCTGGAATTTCGATATCTCGCCGTCAAGGTCTGCGGTCGCGTCGGCGATTTCATCGGACAGCTCGGAGAGCTTTGTGATGGTCGCGGTCTCGTATTTACAGGGGAGACCTGCGACTGCCGCTTTCTTCGCGGCGAGGGTCTCTGCGAGCGACTTTGTGTAGCCCTCGACTGCGGGGAGAATCTCTTTTCTCGCCATGTCGACCATGGTCAGAGCTTCTATATTGACGGTCTTTGAGTAGTTCTCAAGAAGTATCTCATAGCGGCTGCGAAGCTCTGCGGGTGAGAATATCTTGTGAGCGGTGAGCATCTTCACGTTCTTGTCGGCGATCATCGCGGGCATAGCGTCCGGAGTGGTGCGGAGATTCAACAGTCCGCGCTTCTCGGTAGCTTCCTTTATCCACGCGTCGTCATAGCCGTTGCCGTTGAAGATGATTCTCTTGTGGTCTTTTATGGTTTTCTTTATCATGTCGTGCAGAGCGGTCTCGAAGTCATCGACATTTTCGAGGCGGTCCGCATATATCTTGAGCGACTCCGCAACGGCGGCGTTGAGCATGATGTTCGCGCAGGCGATGCTGTTCGACGAGCCGAGCATACGGAACTCAAACTTGTTGCCGGTGAACGCAAAGGGCGATGTGCGGTTGCGGTCGGTGGTGTCGCGGGTGAACTTCGGCAGAACATGAACGCCGAGCTTCATCGTTGTCTTTTCGCTGCCGCTGTAGGGCGCGTCGTTCTCTATAGCGTCGAGAACTGCGGTCAGCTCGTCGCCGAGGAACATAGAGACAACTGCGGGCGGAGCTTCGTTCGCGCCGAGTCTGTGGTCGTTGCCTGCGGTCGCGACGGAGACGCGGAGCAGATCCTGATAGTCGTCAACGGCTTTGATGACCGCGCAGAGGAACAGCAGGAACTGTGCGTTCTCATAGGGGGTCTCGCCGGGGGTGAGGAGGTTGACTCCCGTATCCGTTGCCATGGACCAGTTGTTGTGCTTGCCCGAACCGTTGACTCCGGCGAACGGCTTCTCGTGGAGCAGGCAGACAAGTCCGTGCTTCGCGGCGACTTTCTGCATGATCTCCATAGTCAGCTGGTTGTGGTCGGTGGCGATGTTCGTTGTGGTGTATATGGGTGCGAGCTCATGCTGAGACGGTGCGACTTCGTTGTGCTCGGTCTTTGCAAGAACGCCGAGTTTCCAGAGCTCTTCGTTGAGGTCTGCCATGTAAGCGGCGACTCTCGGCTTGATAACTCCGAAATAGTGGTCGTCCATCTCCTGACCCTTGGGCGCCTTTGCGCCGAAAAGAGTGCGTCCGCAGAAGACGAGGTCTTTGCGCTGCTCATAGAGAGCCTTGTCAACAAGAAAGTATTCCTGCTCGGGGCCGACGGAGGTGCGCACGCACTTTACATCGGTGTTGCCGAAGAGTCTGAGAATACGAAGAGCCTGCTTGTTGAGAGCCTGCATGGAACGGAGCAGAGGCGTTTTCTTGTCGAGTGCCTCGCCGCCGTAAGAGCAGAACGCCGTGGGGATGCAGAGGGTCTTGTCTTTTATAAATGCGTAGGAAGTGGGATCCCACGCGGTGTAGCCGCGGGCTTCAAAGGTTGCTCTGAGTCCGCCCGACGGGAAGGATGATGCGTCCGGCTCGCCTTTTATCAGTTCCTTGCCCGAGAACTCCATGATAACGCGTCCGTCGGATGCGGGGGTTATGAAGCTGTCATGCTTCTCGGCGGTGATGCCGGTCAGGGGCTGGAACCAGTGGGTGAAATGGGTCGCGCCATGCTCAACGGCCCAGTCCTTCATAGCGGCGGCAACTGCGTTGGCGACGTCATTATTCAGGCTTGCTCCTTCGTCAATAGTCTTCTTGAGAGACTGGTAAACATCGGCGGAAAGCATTGCTTTCATCACTCTGTCGTCAAAAACGAGACTTCCGAAATAATCAGATACTGTGCTCATAAGTTAGCGCTCCTTTTTCATATTTTAAGGCGAAAAATAAAAATTGGCGTCAATGAACCCGTTCGGTTCAAAGACGCCATTGCCTTTATGCGCTGAATTATACGCGCAGCAAAATCGTTTGTCAAGGCGTTTTCGGACAATTCTTTATTTTTGTGCAAATAGCCGCAATTGGGGCTTTTTGAAAAGCAATTTTATGAGCAAGATGTAACCGCTTTTCTGAGAAAATGCGGCGGAGTTGAACTCGCGCCGGAAAAATTTTTTCGACGGCGCTCTTTTCTCTCAGCCGTTTCGGAAAATAAAGTGCGATACATATAAAATACGCGATTGACACGGGTCTTTTAATATGATAAAATACGCCTCAAATGAGCAAAGGCGTTCATTCCCCCGGGGACAGTGCCCCCATCGGCGGACGCCTTTGCTTTTTGCTTTTTCGGAATCGAGCGTTATGCATCTCATCGGGTTTTGCGGGCAGTTGACCGCGTTGTCATATTTTTCGGTTCCAAAGCACTCGCTTTTAGTACAGAATACCGTAGAAGTCGGCAGGAAAGGTGTGTTATAATATGATATAATGAAAGTACGCGTGAAACCTTAACCGGAGAAGTATATAAAAAAAGAAAAAGATAAAATACGGAGGGATATTAATGACAAAGTACATCTTTGTGACCGGAGGCGTCGTATCCGGCCTCGGAAAGGGGATAACTGCGGCGTCGCTCGGACGAATACTCAAAGCGCGCGGACTCAAGGTAGCGGCGCAGAAGCTCGATCCTTATATCAACGTTGACCCGGGCACCATGAGCCCCTATCAGCACGGCGAAGTTTACGTCACGGAAGACGGCGCGGAGACCGATCTCGACCTCGGTCACTACGAGCGCTTCATCGACGAGGATCTTAACAAATACTCGAATCTCACCACCGGTAAAGTATACTGGAACGTGCTCAACAAAGAGCGCCGCGGCGAGTATCTCGGCTCGACCGTTCAGGTCATACCCCATATAACAAATGAAATAAAGGATTTCGTATACCGTGTCGGCAAGAAAACCGATGCTGACGTGGTCATCACTGAGATCGGCGGCACTATAGGTGACATTGAATCCCAGCCTTTCCTCGAAGCTGTAAGACAGATATCTCTTGAGGTGGGGCGTGAGAACAGCCTCTTCATCCATGTCACTCTGGTGCCGTTTTTGCGTGGATCGGACGAGCATAAGTCCAAACCCACCCAGCACTCGGTCAAGGAGCTGCAGGGCATGGGCATCAACCCGAACATAATCGTCCTGCGCTGTGACGAGCCGCTTGAGGAGGCTATCTTCAAGAAGATATCGCTCTTCTGCAACGTCAAGCCCGACTGCGTTATCGAGAACATCACCCTGCCTTATCTCTACGAAGCTCCGCTGATGCTCGAGAAGTCGAACTTCTCGTCCGTCGTCTGCCGCGAGCTGAATATAGACGCTCCCGAGCCGGATCTCGACGAGTGGACGGAGCTTGTCCACCGCATCAAGAACCGCGAAAAGGAAGTCAAGATAGGTCTTGTCGGCAAATATGTTCAGCTCCACGATGCGTATCTGTCCGTAGCCGAGGCGCTGCGCCACGCGGGCTACACTCTCAACACCCATATCCGCATCGACTGGATCGATTCCGAGAATCTGACCGAGGCGAACTACGAGCAGGAGCTCTCGCACCTCGACGGAATAATCGTCCCCGGCGGCTTCGGCGGCAGAGGAATCGAGGGCATGATCCTCGCGGCGAAATACGCCAGAGAGAACAATGTTCCCTATTTCGGAATCTGCCTCGGAATGCAGATTGCGGTTATCGAATACGCGCGCGATGTCGCGGGTATAAAAGACGCCCACTCGGGCGAGTTCGATGAGCTCTGCAAGAACAAGGTCATTGACTTTATGCCCGGTCAGAGCGATAATATAGACAAGGGCGGCACACTGCGCCTTGGCGCATATCCCTGCGTTATCAAGCCCGGCACAACAATGGAGCGCTGCTACGGAAAGTCCGAAATTTCCGAGCGCCACCGCCACCGCTACGAGTTCAATAACGATTATCGCGATATACTTACTCAGAACGGACTCACCCTCTCGGGTCTTTCGCCCGACGGCAGACTCGTTGAAACGGTCGAGCTTTCCGACCGCCCGTTCTATGTCGGAGTGCAGTATCACCCCGAGTTCAAATCCCGTCCCAACAAGGCTCACCCGCTGTTCAAAGGCTTTATAGCCGCAGCGCTTGAAAAATCTGAGATCGGAGAATAAATACCTATGGCAAACTTGCATGAAGAGTGCGGCGTTTTCGGAGTCTATTCACCCAAGCCCGGCCCCGTGGCGGATCTCGCCTATTACGGTCTCTATGCCCTGCAGCACAGAGGGCAGGAGAGCTGCGGCATAGTCGTTAACGACGACGGAGTGTTCGCTTCGCGCAAGGACATCGGACTTGTCAACGAAGTCTTCTCGCGCGACGACCTGATGAAGTTCCCGCAGGGCAGGATGGCTGTCGCCCACGCGCGCTACGGCACGACCGGCGGCAACAGCAGAGCGAACTGCCAGCCCATCGAGGTCAATCATCAGAAGGGCAAGATGGCTCTTGCCCACAACGGAAACCTCAGCAACGCATATGAACTGCGCAGCGAGCTTGAGCTCGGCGGCGCTATCTTCCACACGACGAGCGACACCGAGATAATCGCCTATATTGTCACGCAGGCGCGCCTCAACAGTCCTTCGATAGAAAACGCGCTGAGCAGTGCGATGAGCAGGCTTGAGGGCGCATATTCCCTCGTGCTCATGTCCGCCGCAAAGCTGCTCGCGGCGCGCGACCCCTACGGCTTCCGCCCGCTGTGCTACGGCAAAACGCTCGACGGCACCTATGTCGTGGCGTCCGAGAGCTGCGCTCTCTCCGCGGTCGGCGCAAAATTCGAGCGCGATATACTCCCCGGCGAGATACTCGTCTTTGACGAAAACGGCGTGCGCTCGAACAGGGATCACTGCGGCGAAAAGCCGAGGCGCTCATGCATTTTTGAGTATATCTATTTTGCAAGACCCGATTCCGTCATTGACGGTGTGTCGGTTCACGCGGCGCGCAGAAATGCCGGCGCGATACTTTCAAAGACCCATCCGGTCGAAGCCGATGTCGTCATGGGCGTCCCGGATTCGGGAATCGACGCCGCTCTGGGCTATGCCGAGGCGTCGGGAATACCCTACGGAATGGGCTTCATAAAAAACAAATATATCGGCAGAACTTTCATCTCGCCCGGTCAGGACAAGAGAATCGATCAGGTGAGAATAAAGCTCAGCGCGATAAGCGAATCCGTAAAGGATAAGAGGATAGTGCTCATCGACGACTCGATAGTGCGCGGCACGACGAGCCGCCAGATAGTCAACCTCCTGCGCGAAGCGGGGGCAAAAGAGGTGCATATGCGCATCTCCTCGCCGCCGTTCATGCATCCGTGCTACTACGGCACTGACGTTGACTCGCGCGAGAATCTTATCGCCTGCCACCACTCGGTGGAGGAGATTGCCGACATAATCGGCGCGGATTCCCTCGGATATCTGCCGGAGTCGGAGCTTAAAAATCTGATAGGCAGCGAGAACTTCTGCAGCGCGTGCTTCAACGGAGTCTATCCGACCCCTATCCCGGATGTTATCACCAAAGACCGCTTTGAGGGGAAACTCTCCGAGCGGAACAAATAAATAAAAATACGAAAAGCGAAAGGAAACTGCGGTATGGAAAAGTTGTATGAAGGCAAGAGCAAGGTCGTTTACAGTTCGGAGGAGCCCGGTACCTGCATCATCAAGTACAAGGACACCGCCACTGCCGGCAACGGCGTCAAGAAAGAGGATCTGCCCGGAAAAGGAAAACTCAACGCGGCAATCTCCAACATCATCTTTGATTACCTCATGAAGAACGGAGTCAAGACCCATCTTCTCAAGGTCATCGACGAAACCACCGTCCTCGCGAAGAAGGCTGAGATCGTTATGGTTGAGGTCATAGTCAGAAACATCGCAGCAGGAAGCTTTTCAAAGAAATACGGCGTGCCGGAGGGTTCACCCCTGAAGAACACGGTCGTTGAGTTCAGCTACAAGAGCGACGAGCTCGGCGATCCGATGATAAACGACAGCCAGATAACCGCCATCGGTCTCGCCACGCAGGAGGAGCTCGACGAGCTCAGAGCCATGTCCAAGCGCATAAACGAGCTGATGACCGAGCTGTTCGCAAAGGGCGGCGTGCGCCTTGTCGACTTCAAGCTCGAGTTCGGCCGCACCGACGAGGGACTTGTCCTGTGCGATGAGATATCCCCCGATTCCTGCCGCCTGTGGGATATGGAGACAAACAAAAAGCTCGATAAGGACAGATTCCGCCGCGACCTCGGCGATGTTCTCGGCGGCTACAGAGATGTGCTCGAAAGACTTAAAAGCTCTATCTGATAAATCAAGGAGTGTATTTTTAAATGAGACTCATAGACCGCAAGATCGTCCTTGAGGACGGCAGCGAGTACTACGGATACGGCTTCGGCAGCTATGCCGACAGGGTGTGCGAGATAGTTTTCAACACCTCGATGGTCGGCTATCAGGAAATAGTCTCCGACCCGTCGTATACCGATCAGATGGTCGTTATGACATATCCGCTCATAGGCAACTACGGCATAACCGACGACGATTTCGAGTGCAAAAACCCGAGCATCGGCGGCCTTATCGTGTATGACTACAACGATATGCCCTCGAACTTCAGATACACAAAGACGCTCTCGGAGCTGCTCGAAGAGAACGGTATCCCCGGCATCTCCGGCGTTGACACGAGAAAGCTCACCCGCAGCATACGCGACTTGGGCTCGCGCCGCGTGCTCATAACCTCGCCCGATATCCCGGCTGAGGTCGCGGTGGAGATAATCAAAAATACCCCCGTCGCCCACGATGCGGTCAGCCGCGTCAGCTGCAAAAAGCGCTGGTATTCGCGCACGTCGAACCCGCAGTTCAATGTCGTCGCGATAGACTGCGGCATGAAACTCAATATCGTGCGCAGCCTCAACAAGTTCGGCTGCAACGTCGTTGTCGTGCCCTATGACACGCCGGCGGATGAAATTGAGTTCATGAAGCCTGACGGAGTGTTTCTTTCAAACGGCCCTGGCGACCCCGAGGATGTGACTCCGGTCATAAACACGGTCAAGGCGCTTCGAGGCAAATATCCGATTTTCGGCATCTGCCTCGGACATCAGATGATATCCCTCGCCTACGGCGCAAAGACATATAAGCTCAAGTTCGGTCACCGCGGCGGAAACCACCCGGTCATGAACCTCGACACCAACAAGATAGAAATAACCTCGCAGAACCACAGCTACGCCGTTGACCCGAAAACGGTCGAGGGCACCGACCTCGAAGTGACGCACATAAATCTTCTCGACAACACCGTCGAGGGAGTAAGATGCAAGAAAGACCTTGTGTTCAGCGTGCAGTATCACCCCGAGAGTGCGCCCGGTCCGCAGGACAGCAGCTATCTGTTCGGTCAGTTTATCGACTATATGAAGGAGGCGAAGGAGCGTGCCTAAGAGAACTGATATAAAAAAGGTGCTCGTTATCGGCTCGGGTCCTATAGTCATCGGTCAGGCTGCCGAGTTTGACTATGCGGGAACTCAGGCGTGCCTCGCCCTGCGTGAGGAGGGCTACGAGGTCGTCCTCGCGAACTCGAACCCCGCAACGATAATGACCGACACTACCATAGCCGATAAAGTCTATATGGAGCCGCTGACGCTCGAATATCTCGCGCGTATCTGCCGCTATGAGCGCCCGGACGCGATAGTCCCCGGAATCGGCGGTCAGACCGGACTCAACCTTGCGATGCAGCTCGCCAAAAAAGGCGTTCTCAAGGAGTGCGAGATAGAGCTGCTCGGCACTGATGCCGAGAGCATTGAGCGCGCCGAGGACAGAGAGCTTTTCAAAGAGCTCTGCGAGAGCATCGGCGAGCCGATAGTCCCCTCGCAGATAACCTACAGCATCGAAGAGGGTCTTGAGGCGGCGGAGAAGATAGGCTATCCCGTTATCCTGCGCCCCGCGTTCACGCTCGGCGGAACGGGCGGCGGCTTTGCCTATGACCCCGACGAGATGCGCGATATGATGAAGAACGCGCTTGCGCTCTCGCCCGTGCATCAGGTGCTCGTCGAAAAGAGCATAAAGGGCTACAAAGAGATAGAATACGAAGTGATACGCGACGCGAACGACACCGCTATCACTGTTTGTAATATGGAAAACCTCGACCCCGTCGGCATTCATACCGGCGACTCGATAGTCGTCGCGCCCAGCCAGACGCTGACGAATAAAGAATATCAGATGCTCAGGGATTCCGCGCTCAAAATTATCCGCGCCCTGGGAGTAAAGGGCGGCTGCAACGTTCAGTTTGCGCTCGACCCCCATTCGTTCCGCTACTATGTTATTGAGGTCAACCCCAGAGTTTCGCGCTCGTCCGCCCTCGCTTCAAAGGCGAGCGGATATCCGATAGCGCGTGTCTCGGCGAAGATAGCGGTCGGCATGGATCTGCATGAGATACAGCTTGCAAACACCCCTGCCTGCTTCGAGCCCTCGCTCGACTATGTCGTGACCAAGATGCCGCGCTTCCCGTTTGATAAGTTCCCCGCCGCGCACAACACGCTTTCGACCCAGATGAAGGCGACCGGTGAGGTCATGAGCGTCGGACGCACTTTTGAGGAGAGCCTGCTCAAGGCGATACGCTCGCTCGAAGAGAGCAAGAACCATCTGCATATGGAGAAGTTCGACTCGGCGCATATGAGCGTTGACGAGCTGCTCGAATATATCAAAGAGGGCACGGACGACCGTCTCTATGCAATATCCCAGCTGATGTGGATGGGCGTTGACCCGTCGCTTATCTGCGATATAACGCATATAGATATGTTCTTCCTCGACAAGATAAAGAAGATAGTCGATTTCGAGAAGGAGATGGAGGCGAATCCCGGCTCCGACATTCTTCTGCGCGAGGCAAAGCGCCTCGGCTTCTCCGATTCGTATATCGCCGAGCTCTGGAAAGAGAGCGAGGACAGCATATATGAGCGCAGATGCAAAGAGGATATCTTCCCGACATACAAGATGATCGATACCTGCGCGAGTGAGTTCGACAGCTATGTGCCCTATTTCTACTCGACCTATGCGAGCGAGAACGAGTCCGTCGTTTCGGACAAAAAGAAGATAATAGTCTTAGGTTCAGGTCCTATCCGTATAGGACAGGGCGTTGAGTTTGACTATTCGACTGTCCATGCCGTCCATGCCATTCAGCAGCTCGGCTATGAGGCGATAGTTATAAACAATAACCCCGAGACCGTTTCGACCGACTATACCACTGCCGACAAGCTCTATTTCGAGCCCCTGACGACAGAGGATGTCATGAATATAGTCCATCTTGAAAAGCCGGAGGGCGTTATAGTCACCCTCGGCGGTCAGACTGCCGTCAACCTCGCGGCTCCGCTTGCAAGGCGCGGCGTGAAGATAATCGGCACCGACTGTGACGCCATTGAGCGCGCCGAGAACAGGGACGCGTTTGACGCCGTTATAAAATCCCTCGGCATCCCGAACCCGAAAGGCGAGGCTGTTACGGATATCGAGACCGGTGCGGCTGTTGCCGCGCGCATAGGCTACCCCGTGCTTGTGCGCCCGAGCTTCGTGCTCGGCGGCAGGGCGATGGAGATAGTCGCTAACGAGACTATGCTCAGAAAATATCTCAAGAACGCCGTTGAGGTCGACGAAGACAAGCCCGTGCTCATAGATAAATATCTTATGGGCAAGGAAGTTGAGATAGACGCCATCTGCGACGGCAGCGAGGTGTTCATCCCCGGCATAATGGAACTCGTCGAGCGTACCGGCGTCCACTCGGGCGACAGCACGAGCGTGTATCCGCCGTTCTCTATTTCGCAGAAGGTCAGAGACACGATAGCCGAATACACCACAAAGCTCGGACTCGGCATAGGCATAGTCGGTCTGTTCAATATACAGTTTATAGTTGACAGCGACGAGAGCGTCTATGTTATCGAGGTCAATCCCCGCGCTTCGCGAAGCGTGCCGTTCCTTTCAAAGTCCACCGACTGTAACCTTGTCCGCATCGCGACAAAGGTCATGCTCGGCCAGAGCCTGCGCGACCAGGGCATAACCGATATGCGCCTGCCCGACGGCAAGCGCTGGTATGTCAAAGCCCCGGCGTTCTCGTTCGAGAAGCTGACCGGCATGGACGCATATCTCTCGCCCGAGATGAAATCGACCGGAGAAGCGATAGGCTACGACAAGCGCCTGAACCGTGCGCTCTACAAGGCTCTTCAGGCGTCCGGAGTCAAGATGAAAGAATACGGTACTGTAATAGTCACCCTTGCCGATGAAGATAAAGAAGAGGCTCTGCCGCTCGTCAAGCGCTTCTATCACCTCGGCTTCAATATCGAGGCGACCGCCGGAACCGCGGCGTTCCTCAAAAAGCACGGCATACGCACCCGCGTACGCGGCAAGCTCAGCGAGGGCAGCACCGAGATTCTCGATTCTATCCGCGCGGGCTATGTCAGCTATGTTATAAACACGCGCGCCATTCTCTCCGGCGTCCACTTTGAGGACGGCGTTGAGATCCGCCGCTGTGCCGTCCAGAACGGCGTGACGATATTCACCTCCCTCGACACCGTGAAGATAGTCCTCGATGTTCTCGAAGAGATAACCCCCGAGATATCGACCATAAACGGCGACGGCGAGAACTGATTTCAACAACCCTTATATTAAAAGACCTCCCCGAGCGGGAGGTCTTTTGCTTTTGCTGAAAATAAACCGCCGCACGGCACGAACCGACGGCGGATTGATATTTTAATTTACGCCTTGCCCTTTTGCAGCAGCACTCTCAGCGGTCCCTCAAAGACGAGCTGGTTGATAAAAAACGCCTTTATGTCGTTCGGACTGCAAAACTTTTTCCTGCGCCCTGCGGAGAGCGAGGTCTGCTCCCTTATCGTGCGCGAGACGAAGCCGACGCAGGTGTCGCGCCCGCGCTGCTTCGGGATTATCCGCAGATAGAGCAGTGCGAGCCCGATGTAGCTGTACTTATATTCGTCGGCGTTCGAGGTCATGTGCTTTATGATGCGCTCTACATTGCGAAGCTCCGCTTCCGTTACGGGCAGAGCGAACAGCGCGCAGGGGACATCTGTGCCTTTGTAAGTCGGGTGGAGGTCGAAGTCCTCGGTCATGAATCCGCGCTTGCCTGTGAAGCTGAAAAATTTCGGGTAGTGTTCATCCGTGCTTATCGACATATGGGAGTATTCCCAAAGCCCTATTCTTTTTATAGTTCGCGAGACCTTATCCGGATAGTCGGTGAGCATAATATAGACGGTGCGGTCTTTTCTGTTCATTCGGCATACTCCCCCTTGTAATATTTTTTAGTATATGCTAACATTATAAACAACTAAAGTTGTCTAATCAAGAAACTGTTTTACAAATTGGTAAGATAAACGACTAAATATAAAAAGAGGCGTTTAAATGGTGAATAAAAATGATCTTAGATATATCAAAACGGAGCGGCTGATAGTACATACATATGTCGATCTGCGCCTGCGCGACCCGTCACCCGTCAAGGTCAGCGACCTGTGCCGGGAGGCGCTGATAAACAAAACGACATTCTATTCCCACTATGACACCATGGAGAGCCTGCGTCGGCACATCTGCCGCGAGACCGTCGCCGATATCCTCGGCCGCTGCGACTGCGCCCGGATGGCGTTCAGTGATACATACGCCTTTGTTTCAGAGCTGGTCGGCGCGATATCGCGCGAAGAGCGGCTCATCCGCGCGCTCTACGGCGACGATGTGACTTCACTGCTCAACGACGCGGAGGAGGCTCTTTTCAGAATCTATCTGCATGACGACGACGAGCCGGAGCGCAAAGAAAAAATAATCTTCTGCATCGGCGGAACATCAAGATTATTGCTCATGAACCCGGACGAGCACGGCATCCGCGCGGCGTCCGAGCTCATACGCACCGTCTTTAATCTCAACGAAAACAGAACATAAAAATCTTCAGCGCCGAGGTCACAAATTGTTTACAAACATATTGTTGACAATCGGCGCGCATATATGTATAATGTGTAGCGTGCTACACTTAATATTGCTGAAAACAGCTTTGCGGAAAGGAGATCGCTATGGAGCATATCGGATATTTTTTCAAGCGTATAGACAACCGCCTGAAGTCGAACGCCGATGCAGGACTCGGCAAGCACGGGCTGACTTTTGCGCAGTCGCGGATCATAAGATTTCTCGCCGAGCGCGGAGGTCAGACAACCCAGAAAGAGATAGAAGACTACGCCCATGTCTCGCACCCGACGATTGTCGGCATAGTCACGCGCATGGAGCAGAGCGGCTTTCTCAGCACCTGTACCGACCCGTCGGACAAGAGAAACAAGGTCGTGCGGCTGACCGATAAGGCGAAAGATATCAATCTCGAGATACGCCGTTCGATTGATAACGGCGAGCGGGCGATGCTCAGATCGTTCAGCGAAGAAGAAGTCGAACAGCTCCGCGGATATCTCATAAGGATATGCGATAACCTTGATATTGACAGCAGCCCCGGCTGCAAACCGGAAAGTGGAGCAAAGAAAGAAAAGAGGGAGTGAGAATATGATAAAAACTTTGTTGAAGAGCATGCGCCAATACAAAAAAGTATCATGGGCGACTATCTTTTTCTCCGCGTTTGAAGTCGTGTTCGAGATAGTTATCCCGCTTTGTATGTCGGGTCTTATCGACAACGGCATCGAGGGCGGCGTGATGTCCATGGTCTGGAAATACGGTCTTGCGCTGCTATTCCTCGCGGTATTCCAGATGGTGACGGGAATGCTTGCGGCGTTCCTCGGCTCGCGCGCGTCCGCCGGGTTCGGCGCGAATCTGCGCAGCGATATGTATGATAATGTTCAGACCTTCGCCTTCTCGAACATCGACAAATTCTCGACCGCGTCGATAGTCACGAGACTGACGACGGATGTCACAAATATTCAGAACGCCTATCAGATGCTCATAAGAATAGCAATACGCGGACCGGTTATGCTGATTTTCGCCATGATAGTCTCGTTCAGAATCGACAGCCAGATTTCGCTTATGTTCATTGCGATTATACCTGTCCTCGCGGCTCTGCTCGTGCTGATAATCATCAAGGTGCACCCCGTGTTCAAGCGCGTTTTCCACACCTACGATGAGCTCAACAACGTCGTTCAGGAGAATGTGCGCGGCATAAGAGTCGTCAAGTCCTTCAATCAGGAGGATCACGAGATAAGCAAGTTCGAGAAGATATCCGAGAAGATATACAAAGACTTCGCAAAAGCGGAGCGCCTTATTGCGCTCAACTCGCCTATTATGCAGGTCTGCATGTATACCTGCATGATACTCATCTCATGGCTCGGCGCAAAGGCGGTCATCGCCAGCGGCAACAACGCAGCACTCGGTCTGACCACCGGCTCGCTCACCGCGCTGTTCACCTACGCCATGCAGATACTCATGAGCCTCATGATGCTCTCCATGGTCTTTGCCATGATGATAATCGCGAGCTCTTCAGCTCAGCGTATAGCTGAGATACTCAACGAAAAGACCGATATCTCGAACCCCACGAACCCCGTTCTCGAAGTCAAAGACGGCGAGATAGATTATAAAAATGTCAATTTTGCCTATGCTTCAAAGGCGGATACAAAGGTGCTCGACAATGTCAACGTGCATATAGCCTCCGGCGAGACGGTCGGCATAATCGGCGGCACGGGTTCGTCGAAGTCTTCGTTCGTCCAGCTCATACCGCGCCTTTACGATATAACGGGCGGTGAAGTGATGCTCGGCGGTGTGGATGTCAGAAGCTACGATCTCGATACCCTGAGAAACTCGGTCGCAATGGTGCTCCAGAAGAACGAGCTGTTCTCCGGCACGATATCCGAGAACCTGCGCTGGGGCAATGAAAATGCGACCGACGATGAAATAAAGCACGCCTGCGAGCTCGCTCAGGCGGATGAATTTGTCAGCGCGATGCCCGACGGCTACAACACCTATATCGAACAGGGCGGCACGAACGTCTCCGGCGGTCAGAAGCAGAGGCTGTGCATAGCGCGCGCCCTGCTCAAGAATCCCAAGGTGCTTATTCTCGACGACTCGACAAGCGCCGTCGATACACACACCGATGCGCTGATTCAAAAGGGACTTTCGCAGTATATGCCCGACACGACGAAGATAATTATAGCTCAGCGCATAAGCTCGGTTCAGAACGCGGACAAAATACTCGTGTTCGACAACGGCAGAATAATCGCGCAGGGCACGCATGACGAACTGCTGAAATCCTGCGATATCTATCGCGAAGTTTATGAATCCCAGCAGAAGGGAGGAAACGACGATGAGTAAGTCTATGCCCATGCACGGCGGACCCAAGGGCATGCCCGGCGGACCCGGAATGCAGCCCAGAAAGCTCGACAAGAAAACGCTCAAGCGTCTGCTCTCTTATCTCAAAAATTATAAGGGCACGATAGTCCTCGTCACAATCTGCATTCTGCTCAGCGCAGTTGCGGGTGCGGCGTCATCGATGTTCCTCCAGACGCTTATCGACGATTATATAACCCCGATGGTCGGCCAGTCCTCGCCCGACTTCTCCGGCTTCATTCGCGCGCTGATAACCATGGCGGTCATCTATCTCATCGGCACGCTCTCGACGCTTATCTACAACCGCCGCATGGTCACTATAGCGCAGGGAACGCTCAAGACCATACGCGATGAGATGTTCGAGAAGATGCAGCGCCTGCCGATAAGATATTTCGATTCACACACCCACGGCGACACGATGAGCCTCTATACCAACGATACCGATACCCTGCGCCAGATGCTCGCGCAGTCTATGGGTCAGCTGATTTCTTCGGCGTTCACCGTCGCGGCGGTATTCTGCTGTATGCTCTATATCAGCGTCGGTCTGACGCTCGTTGTGTGCGTATCGCTGTTCTTCATTATGCAGATAATCAAGAGAGTTGTCGGCAAGAGCGGCGCGTATTTCGTAGCCCAGCAGAGATCTCTTGCAGACCTTGACGGATATATCGAAGAGATGATAAACGGTCAGAAGGTCATAAAAGTCTTCTGCCACGAAGAGCAGTCTAAGAAAGAAATGAAGCAGCGCAACACCGAATGGGAGCACAACGCCGCGAACGCAAACGGCCACGCGACCTCGATGATGCCCATGACGAACGCGTTCGGATATTTTCTGTATATCCTGCTCGCCGTTATCGGCTCGTATATGGCTATCGCCGGCACGAAGAATCTCGGACTGACGGGTATCAACACGCTGTCTCTCGGCATGATAGCCTCGTTCCTCGTGCTCTCGCGCAACTTCATAAACCCGATATCCCAGATGTCGAACCAGTTCAACTCGATTGTCAACGCCCTCGCGGGCGCCGAGCGAATCTTCACATTTATGGACGAAGAGCCCGAGCCCGACGACGGATATGTTACCCTCGTAAACGCGAAAGAAGAGAACGGCGAGATAGTCGAAGTCAAGGAGCACACCGGAATGTGGGCATGGAAGCATCCCCACGGCGACGGCACTCTGACTTATACAAAGCTTGAGGGTCAGGTCGTGCTCGACCATGTCGATTTCGGCTACACACCCGAAAAGGAAGTCCTTCACGATATCACGCTCTACGCAGAGCCGGGTCAGAAGGTGGCTTTCGTCGGCGCGACCGGAGCGGGCAAGACCACGATAACAAACCTCATAAACCGCTTCTATGACATAGCGGACGGCAAGATACGCTATGACGGAATAAATATCAACAAGATAAAGAAAGCCGATTTGCGCCGCAGTCTCGGCGTCGTGCTCCAGGATGTCAACCTGTTCACGGGCACTGTCATGGAGAACATCCGCTACGGCAACCCCGAGGCGACCGACGAGCAGTGCATCGCGGCGGCGAAGCTCGCAAATGCTGACGGCTTCATCCGCATGCTCCCGGACGGCTACAACACCGTACTCAAGGGCGACGGCTCCGGACTTTCGCAGGGTCAGCGTCAGCTGATATCGATAGCCCGCGCGGCGGTCTCCGACCCGCCCGTCATGATCCTCGACGAGGCGACATCTTCGATAGATACGCGCACCGAGGCTCTCGTCCAGGGCGGCATGGATAAGCTGATGAAAGGGCGCACGGTCTTTGTTATCGCGCACCGCCTCTCGACCGTCCAGAACTCGGATGTTATAATGGTGCTCGACCACGGCAGAATAATCGAGCGCGGCAACCATGAAAAGCTCATCGCCGAAAAGGGCACATACTATCGCCTCTATACCGGCGCGTTTGAGTTGGAGTGATTGGCAGAGCTGCGATAATTGGAAGTAAAAAGCAGAATCTCCTGCCCGGGAGCTGTTCCCGGACAGGAGATTTTTGTATATAACGAGCTTTGGGCATTTCTGATTCTTGTCGGAATACAACGCAAAAATTCTACCCGACAAAAATTCGGGTAGGATTGCTTTTTATCAGTCTTTTTTCCTGAGCTCCGCCATGGCGGCGAAGCGGAGAACATCGAACTCCTCGGGTGCGTTTTCTCTGAGCATTCGGAGATGCTCGCGCTCCCAGTTTTCTATCTCCTCGGGTGTCAGCGACGCGCCGATTCCGCGGCAGGCTTTCATCCTGCCGTTCCAGCTCTCGCGCGTGAAGTGCACCTTCAGCTTCCACTCCTCGTGGTGCACGAGCTCGAACTTTTCTTTGTAGCAGGCGGGTATTTCTATCGGGTGCATCGTCTCGCCCGCGCCGCTCCAGTCGAACGCCTTGCCGCCGTCGATTCTCTCGTCTTTTATATCAATAATATCACCATGTGTTTTGACCCCGTCCGCATGACAGACAGGGTCAGATTAGTTTTATTTTATCTCCAGAGATTCATCCAGAAAGCGCCTTCAACGCCCGTGAACGAGATCAGCTGAGCCATGTTCACATATATGCACGCGACAGTCGAGACCGTGAATATCAAATCGACGAGCTTCTTTGCGCTCTCCGACTTGATGCTCTTATAGAGCGTGAACGCGATGACAAGCGCGCCGATGACCATCTGCCATGAGAAGTCCGCGTTGTAGCGTACGGCATAGCCGCTCTCCCACGAGGAGAAGATTATCGCGAGCGGCATGAGAATGCAGGTCACGCCGATAAGCAGGATAGGCAATACGCGCTTTTTCTTCTCGACGCGCTGCAATGCCTTGCCCGAGAAGAGATAGGCGAACATGGGCAGAGCGCGGTATATGATTCCGACGGATATAAGATTCTTGCCAGCGTCGTCGAAGAACATATAGCCGTTGAGCCCGAAGCGCTCCGCAGAGGAAGCGAGATGCGTGAATGTCTTGGGCGTGAAGTGCGGCATGTTCAGAAGATATGCATACATATTGATGAGCACATATTTCCAGTGGAATTCTGAATGAGTGAAGTCGTTTATCGTCAGCGAATACTGAATGCCGAAGTCGAGCGGATTGTCGAAGCGCAGATAGTTATATACCATCTGCCCGAGGGCGATAACGCCGAGCGGTACGAGGGCGACAGCCGCATATTTGAAGAATGTGCGGGTCTTCTGCTTCTTTTCGAGTCCGTCGAGCGCTTTTTTGAGTCCGCCCGCGAAGAAGAACAGCGCGGCGATGCAATAGACCGCGAGCGTCGGGCGGCAGAGCACGGCGTAGCCGAGGAAGAATGAGGCGAATCCGAGGCGGACATATGAAATTTTGCCGTCCCAGAGAATGTTCGAGGTCATGAGCAGATACGCGCCGATAGTCACGCACATGAATCCGCCGGAGATGGCGAGCTCATAGAACAGCGGACGCGCCGCGGAGAACATGATTCCCGAGGACATCTGCAAGGTTATCAATCCGGCGAGCACCGTGTTTGTCGGCAAATCGCGGAATTTTTTGTCTATCACCGCGAGATATATCTTCGTCAGGAATATTATTCCGACGAGCGCGAACATCAGCGTCGCCCAGCCGGTCGGGAAATAGCAGCCGGTTATCAGATGATACGGCAGGAACAGCGCGATGACAGGACCGATGCCGTAATAAGAATAATATTTGCCGTTATACAGGCAGTGATCCCAAAGGAAGTTGCCCGCGCCTATTTCAGCATCACGCCTTGTGTATTCATAGGGATTGTCCATTTTGAGCAGATCTTCGTCAGGCTCTTCGAGAAGGTTCACCTGATGATGCTCAAACGCGTCAACGAGCTCTTTGGTTATCTGGTCGCCCTCCTGCGAAGTGAAGCTGTAGTGCGTGGTCGACCAGCCTTTTTGCAGATTTGTGAATGTGAGATACACCGAAAATACCATTGCGGCGGCGGTTATGACTGCCGCGATGCGGGCGCAGTTGACTCTGTTGTCGGAGAATTTCTTGCGCGCTCCGGCGGGATTCGCTATAGCATAGATGATAATTATGGCGGCAGCAGCTATGAGCAGATATGTCAGGATAATTTCCGCTATGTGCAGCGCGCTTATCGACTGATTGAGCGTGATGCCCTTGAGCGTTGCGCTGTGATAGTCGTCGAGAGATATCTCGAGTCTGAGGCGCGACACTTCGCCGGAGAAGTTGCAGGTCATGACATTGTCGAGCCCGTTTTCGAGCGTGAGCTTTGCGATATTCGTGCGGTAATATGAGCTCGTTGAATCGGCGAAATCGACATAGACCTTGCCGCTGTTTGCCGACTCTCCGAAGTCGACATCGAACCCTATAGAACCGACACGCGCGTCAATGCCGGTAAACTCTATCTCGGAATAGCCCTCGCCGAGGGTTATCGTGCCGTCGTCGTTATAAGTAATATTGGCTCCGTCTGCGCGGGAGAGGTCGAGCGGCTGCTCTTTGTATCCTCCGAGAAGCCTGTTTATCGGCGTGAAATTCATCACGCACAGGCTCACGACCGTTACTATAACAAACAGAACGGCAACACATACGGAAAACTTTTTCAGAAATTTTCTGTTTTCTCTGTCCATAGGCACCTCACAAGTTTTTTGAAGTCAGCTAATTATACCCTATTCGGGGCAATTTTTCAAGTTTGTTGTTAAATCCGAAAAAGCGGAGTTATATAAAAAGACACGGCTCACATAAGCTGTGAACCGCGCCTTTTCTATTTTGCTATTCGATTAATACTTGACGTTGGTTATCTCGAGGAAGTTGTCGAGAACCGCGCTGCCGTTAAACTTGCTGCCGAGCACCTTGCCGGAGCCGGTGATAAGGACGTGCATATACTGATAGAGATCTACCATATGATTGGTCTTGGGGTTGTAGGTGAGCACTGCGGTGCAGTCATAGTACTTGAGCGAATACTCAACATCCTTGACGACCTTCGTGACGTTGGGGTCGTTCTGGAGGGTGTTGTCGATATCGGCCTTTGCAAGGGGGCTGAACATCGTTCCGGTGAAGCCCTTGGAGATAACGCCCGTCTTGGGATCGCAGGGCTCGGGGTTGATATCCGCCTTGAGGACTATCGTTATCTTGTAGTTGCCGTTCGAGAGAACCTCGCACTTCGCGCTCTTTATCTTGCTGACATCGGTCAGCGTGCAGCCCTTTGTGGGATGCTGATAAATCGGGAACCACTTCATGTCGGTGCCCTTCGGATTGTTCTCGTGCTTCTTGCCCTTTGCATCCTTTTCGCTGGTCATGAACAGCTCGGCAACGGGAAGAGCCGCGTTGATAACAAAGCCGTCAAAATTTCTCTTGTCCTTGGGCAGGGTCTGCCACTCGGACTTCTCATAGCCGACCTTGCTGCTCTTTGCGAGATTGAGAACGTCTCTGTAAGCGGCGAGGATCTCGGCATAGCTCTCGGGCTTGCCGTTCGAGGGCTTTGCGGAATTGTCGGCGGGAGCCTTGGTCTCGATAACGGTGTGACCCTCTTTGTCGGTCACTATCTCGGTCTCGACCGCGGTCGAGTCGGAGGCTGCTTCCGAGGAGGCCTCGGGAAGCAGATCGTCTGCAATAGCGTCGCCGTTTATGGCAACGTCGCCGGCGGCAGTTGTGTCGTTGTTATCTTTGTCCTTCTTGCAGGCCGCAAAGCTTGCAATCATGGCGATCGCGAGCAGAAGAGCCGCGATTCTCTTGAGATTCTTATTCATTGTTTTCTATCCCCTTAGAAAAATCAATATTTGAAGCTGGAATAGCTTACATATGATGTTCCGGTAGCGGTGGGCTTTGCGCCGATGTCGATGTTGACGGTGATATCAAACTTGACATCGAGCTTGACGAAATGACCGGTAGCGGCGTCGATGGTTGCGGTAACGACTGCGCCCGAGTAGCTCTCGGTGACCTTTGCGCCGCCGTAAACTTCGTCGATGGCGTCATAGATGCAGCTGGCTCTCTTGTGGTCATAGTAGCCCTTGTCCTTGTCGCCGACGCAGATTCCGCTCTTGTCGAGGGGAGCGTTGCAGGTTGCGGTGCCCTTGGTTGCATAGGAATTGCCGTTCTTGATGTTGATGGTGATTATGTAGTTCGAGCCGCTCTGCTTGCAGGAAGCTGCGGTGACATCGCCCGTGCCGAGGGTCGAAACTCTGAGGAAATACTTGTTGGTATCGGTATCCCACTGACCCTTGGTGACGGTCTCTTTGTATGCGTTATCTTTGCCGATGCCCATGAACTTGTAGATAAGGCTCTTGAACGTCTTTACAAGTGCGTTTGCCTCGATCTTCTCGTTCTTGGTCTCTCTGTGCTTCGTGAAGCCAACCTTGCCGGAGACGGCTGCCTTTGTGGCGGCATTGTAATAGTTGAGGATATCCGCAGTGCTCGAGGGGGCCTTGTTGCCCTTCGAGGTGACTACGGGAGCCTTGCCGCTGTCGGCGGGCTTGGTCTCGATGACCTTGCCGGAAGCGTCGGTAACGGTCTCAATTTCAGTGGACTCGGCAGAAGCGTCCTCGCTTGAGGCCTCTGCGGGGGTGCTCTCGTCGGAGACGGTGTTGTTCGCGTCTGCGGAGCTCTCGGAGGGAGCGGTGGAATCGCCGTTGTTCTTGTCGCTCTTGCACGCCGCGAACGAGAATATCATCGCGAGGACAAGAAGCAGGGAAGCGATCTTCAGAAGATTCTTTTTCATGTCAAAAACCTTTCATAAAATATTTTCGGGTATTTCCGCCCGTTTTTTGTGCTGCACTTTACAAGGCAACACAGCGCACTATAAATTTACACTAATTAACTAATAATGTCAAGTAAATTTTGATAAAAACAAAATTAATAACGCCGTGTTTTTATGCAAGATAACATCACAGACTGCCTTTTAGTAATAGATTGTTTACATTCGCTTTTATAAAGTTATGGAAATTCGCCGAAAGTTATGATATAATATCAAAGTATATGTGCTCCGGCGCATAAGATACACCCCGAAAGGAGTCTGCGGCATGGCGGAGAAAAAGCTCATCTCATGGAATGTCAACGGAATAAGAGCGTGCATCGGCAAGGGCTTTTCCGAGGCTTTTGCGGCGCTTGATGCCGATATCCTCTGCCTGCAGGAGACGAAGGTTCAGGCGGGGCAGGTCGACTTTGCACCCGAGGGCTATCACTGCTACTGGAACTACGCCGAGAAAAAGGGCTATTCCGGCACGGCGGTCTTTTCGCGCGAAGAGCCTCTGAGCGTGTCATACGGCATCGGCATTCCCGAGCACGACCGCGAGGGACGCGTGATAACGCTCGGATTTGAAAAATTCTATTTCGTCTGCGTCTATACCCCCAATTCGCAGGATGGGCTCGCACGGCTCGACTACAGAATGACATGGGAGGACGCGTTCAGGGACTATCTTCTCTCGCTCGACAGGGACAAGCCCGTAATAGTCTGCGGCGATATGAATGTTGCGCACAACGAGATAGATTTAAAGAACCCCAAGACGAACCGCAAGAACCCAGGTTTCACGGACGAAGAGAGAAGCAAGATGACCGAACTGCTCTCCGCGGGCTTTACTGATACATTCAGATATTTCTATCCCGACGTCGAGGGGCAGTACAGCTGGTGGAGCTACCGCTTCAAATCCCGCGAGCGGAACACGGGCTGGCGCATCGACTATTTCCTCTGCTCCGAGCGGCTCAACAGCCGGCTTACCGGCGCGAAAATACATCAGGAGATATTCGGCTCCGACCATTGTCCGGTCGAGCTGACTGTCGATATATAAAAAAGCGCCGCCGAAAAGGCGACGCAGGAAAGTTTGATTTTATATTGAGTTTTCGCTGAAGTCGATAACGAGCTTGTCGCGCTTCATCTCGAGCTTCGTGTATTTCACTCCCGCGGCGTCGAACATTCTTTTCGATGCGCGCACGCTGTCGGTGTTGCGGTACTTGTCGCTGATATAAATTACCTCTTTTATCCCGCTCTGGATTATCGCCTTGGCGCATTCGTTGCAGGGAAAAAGCGCGACATAGACCTTGCATCCGCGCAGGTCGCCGCTGGCGTTGAGTATGGCGTTCAGCTCAGCGTGGCAGACATAGGCGTATTTTGTGTTAAACTCGCTGCCCTCGCGCTCCCACGGGAACTCGTCATCGTCGCAGCCGGAGGGGAAGCCGTTATAACCGACGGACATTATCCTGTTTCTGTCATTTACGATGCAGGCGCCCACCTGGGTGTTCGGATCCTTGCTCCTGCAAGCCGAGAGCATCGCGATCCCCATAAAATACTCGTCCCACGAGATATAATCGCTTCTTTTAGGCATTTTTCACCGCTCCGTTTCCCTTATAATAGCATAATATATCAACCCGATATTAACATATCCAAGCCGTTAAGGCAAGAAGAAATTTTTGAGGTGACTTTCTATGGGTCTTTTAAAGAAAATTTTCGGAGACTACTCTTCGAGAGAAATCAAGCGTATCACGCCGATAAAGGACAAGGTGCTCGCGCTTGACGAGGAATATTCAAAACTCACCGACGAGGAGCTCAAGGCAAAAACCCCTTATTTCAAGGAGCGCCTCGCCAACGGCGAGACCCTTGACGATATCCTGCCCGAGGCGTTCGCCGCCTGCCGCGAGGCTTCATGGCGTGTGCTCGGGATGAAGCACTTCCCCGTGCAGATTCTCGGCGGTATCGTTCTGCATCAGGGACGCATCGCGGAGATGAAGACCGGCGAGGGCAAAACGCTCGTCGCAACGCTCCCCGCTTATCTCAACGCGCTCTCCGGCAAAGGGGTCCACATCGTCACGGTCAACGACTACCTCGCACGCCGCGACAGCGAGTGGATGGGCAAGGTCTACCGCTTCATGGGGCTCAAGGTCGGTCTGATAATCCATGAGAAGAACAACGACGAGCGCCGTGAGGCATATGCCGCCGACATAACCTACGGCACGAACAACGAGATGGGCTTCGACTATCTGCGTGACAACATGGTGCCATACAAGGAGCTCAAGGTTCAGCGCGGTCACTCGTTCGCGATAGTCGACGAGGTCGACTCGATACTTATCGATGAGGCGAGAACGCCTCTTATCATATCCGGCCGCGGCGACCGCTCGACCGACCTCTACAAGCAGGCGAATTCCTTCGCCCGCACGCTCAACTTCGAGCGCATAAAAGAGCTTCGCTCCTCTTCGAGACTCGAAGATACCGCCGACCAGGTCAGCGAAAACTGCGATGTCATTGTCGACGAAAAGGCGAGAACCGCCGTGCTGACTCAAAAGGGTATCGCAAAGGCGGAGAAGTATTTCAATCTCGACAACCTCATGGATCCCGCGAACATGACCATACAGCACCACATCAACCAGGCGATAAAGGCTATAGGCGTCATGCGCCGCGATGTCGACTATGTCGTGAAGGACGGACAGGTGCTCATAGTCGACGAGTTCACCGGACGCATCATGCTCGGCAGACGCTACAATGAGGGTCTGCATCAGGCAATCGAAGCAAAAGAGGGCGTCAATGTTGAGCACGAGAGCAAGACGCTCGCGACCATTACATTCCAGAACTACTTCAGACTCTATGACAAGCTCTCCGGTATGACCGGTACCGCAATGACCGAGAGCGAGGAGTTCCAGGAGATATATTCGCTTGACGTCGTGGAGATCCCGACGAACAAGCCGATGATAAGAAAGGACATGGACGACCTCGTCTACAAGACCGAGCCCGCGAAGTTCAACGCAGTCATCGACGACATTGTCGAGCGCCACGAAAAGGGTCAGCCCGTGCTTGTCGGCACGATATCCATCGAGAAGTCCGAGACGCTCAGTAAGCTCCTCAAAAAGCGCGGCATCAAACATGAAGTGCTCAACGCCAAGTACCATGAAAAGGAAGCGGAAATTGTCGCGCAGGCAGGTAAGCTCGGCGCGGTCACGATAGCCACGAACATGGCGGGACGCGGAACCGATATCATGCTCGGCGGTAACGCAGAGTTCCTTGCGAAGTCCGAGATGCGCCGCAAGGGCTACAGCGAAGAGCTTATAGCCGAATCGACCGGCTTCGGCGACACGGACAACGAGGATATAATCAGCGCGAGAGAGGAATTCCAGGCTCTCGAGAAGAAATATAAGAACGAAATTTCCGGCGAGGCGGAGCAGGTCAGGCAGGCAGGCGGTCTTTGCATCATTGGCACAGAGCGCCACGAGTCCCGCCGAATCGACAACCAGCTGCGCGGACGTTCCGGCCGTCAGGGCGACCCCGGCGTGAGCCGCTTCTACCTGTCGCTTGAGGACGACCTTATGCGCCTGTTCGGCGGCGAGCGCGTGACTACCATAATGAACACGCTCAGAACCCCCGAGGATATGCCGATAGAGTCGAAGATGATCTCGAATGTTATCGAGAGCTCGCAGAAGCGCGTCGAGTCGCGCAACTTCTCGGTGCGTAAGAGCGTCCTGAGCTTCGACGATGTCATGAACCGCCAGCGTGAGCTTATCTACAAGCAGCGCGACCAGGTGCTCGACGGCGAGAACCTCAAGCCCGTTATACTCAAGATGCTCGACGAGTGCATCGCCGAGTCCATAGATTTCTATTGCCCGAAGGCACTCTCCCACTCCGACTGGAACATAGCCGGACTGCGTGAGAAGTTCCTCGGCTGGCTGACCACTCCCGAAGACTTCGCGGACGGCTTTGACCGCGAGGACGCAAAGGAAGAGCTCATTGAGCGCGGACACAAGATTTATGACGAGCGTGAAGAGCTCATGGGCGTTGACGAAAACGGCGTGCCGATAATGAGAGCGCTCGAGCGCATGGTTCTGCTCAAGATGGTCGACAGCAAGTGGATGGATCACATTGACGCCATGGAAGAGCTCAAGCGCGGCATAGGACTCCGCTCCTACGGTCAGCAGGATCCCGTTGTTGCGTTCAGACAGGAGAGCTACGATATCTTCGACGAGATGACCATGTCTATCCGCGAGGATACCGTCCGCCTGATGATGACCATCATGCCCAAGAACGAGGAGGACACCAAGCGCAAGCAGGTCGCCGAGATAACCTCGACCAGCGGCGCGTCCGACGGCAGCGAAAAGGGTCGCACCGTCCGCAAGGGCGCAAAGATAGGCCCGAACGATCCCTGCCCCTGCGGCAGCGGCAAGAAGTACAAGAAGTGCTGCGGCGCGGTGAACAAGTAAAATATATAAATGTATTCCCTCTTCGGATGAGTTTCCGGAGAGGGAATTTTTTTCGGTATCTGGTAGGGAGAAGTGAATTGAATTTTTCGTCGGAATCTATCAGGCACCCCTGCAAGGGGAGCCGGCGTTCAAGATATGCTTTGCAGAATGCGTGCCGGTATAGTATAAATTCCGCAGGCGAATAATATCCGCCGCCTTATAAATATTCGCGCAATAAAAAAGGAGACACTCTTTCGAATGTCTCCCTTTTTGTATTTTATCGGTTGTCCGATTATTTCATAGCCTCTTCGACTGCAACAGCGCAGGCGACGGTCGCGCCGACCATCGGGTTGTTGCCCATGCCGATAAGACCCATCATTTCGACGTGCGCCGGGACGGAGGAAGAACCTGCGAACTGGGCGTCGGAATGCATACGACCCATGGTGTCGGTCATGCCGTAGCTGGAGGGGCCTGCCGCCATGTTGTCGGGATGCAGGGTACGGCCTGTGCCGCCGCCGGAAGCGACGGAGAAGTAGTTGACGCCGTTCTCGACGCACCACTTCTTGTAGGTGCCTGCGACCGGGTGCTGAAAGCGGGTCGGGTTGGTGGAGTTGCCGGTGATGGAAACGCCGACGTTCTCAAGCTTCATGATAGCCACGCCCTCGGGAACGTTGTCTGCGCCGTAGCACTTGACGTCCGCTCTCGGTCCGTTGGAATAAGCCTTCTGCTCGGTGACGGTGACGGTCTCGGTGTAGGGATCGAACTCCGTCTTGCAGTATGTGAAGCCGTTGATGCGGGAGATTATCATTGCGGCGTCCTTGCCAAGGCCGTTGAGGATAACTCTCAGGGGCTTTGTTCTGACCTTGTTTGCGTTGAGGGCTATTTTGATAGCGCCCTCAGCGGCAGCGAAGCTCTCGTGACCTGCGAGGAAGCAGAAGCACTCTGTCTCCTCGGAGAGGAGCATCTTGCCGAGGTTGCCGTGGCCGAGACCGACCTTGCGGTTTTCGGCGACGGAGCCGGGGATGCAGAAAGACTGAAGACCGATGCCGATTGCGGCGGCGGCGTCGGCAGCCTTGACAGCGCCGCTCTTTATAGCGATAGCGCAGCCGACTGTGTATGCCCAGATAGCGTTTTCAAAGCAGATGGGCTGGGTACCTCTGACGATCTTGTCGCAGTCGATGCCCTTTGCAAGAGTGATCTCTTTGCACTCCTCGATGGAGGAAATGCCGTACTGAGCGAGAACGGAGTTGATCTTGTCAACTCTTCTCTCATAGTTTTCAAATAATGCCATTGTCCGTATCCTCCTTACTCTTTGCGCGGGTCGATATACTTGGCGGCCTCGGCGAATCTGCCGTAAGTGCCTACCGACTTGTCGTATGCGGTCTGAGCGTCGTCGCCCTTCTTGATGAAGTCGGTCATCTTCACCAGAATGGCTCTCGAACTCGTAGCCTATAACC